>Ga0099828_10000715_pt1 | contig 20848 bp, 21 predicted proteins | sample CZO8metaG_2_FD_79338 | JGI IMG/M metagenome (GOLD analysis project Ga0099828, IMG submission 79338) | Vadose zone soil microbial communities from the Eel River Critical Zone Observatory, Northern California, USA - CZOApr15con2H1.8 metaG | ecosystem: Environmental > Terrestrial > Soil > Vadose... | reverse complement strand
TGGCGCCGCGCGGCGTGGGCGTCGTGGTCGAAGCGCGGCACCTGTGCATGGAGATGCGCGGGGTCGAGACTCACGGAGGCCGGATGATCACTTCCTGCATGCTCGGGACCTTCCGCAAGGACGCTCGGACGCGGGCCGAGTTCCTCGATCTCGTCCGCCGAGCGACCTGATACAGAGCGCCGCGGGGGCCCCCCGATACATAACGGAGCCTTTATGCTTTAGACTGGTCCATAAAGGAACCTTTATGTTTCTCCAGAGCCCGCGGAACGAGCTGCCGGATCACTACCTGGCCTTCGCCAACCCCACGCGACTTCGCATTCTGGAGCGCCTGGGCAAGGTCGGCGAGGAAAACGTCACCGACCTCGCCGCATTCCTTCGCATGAGCCAGCCGCGCATCTCCTGGCACCTGCGGATGCTGCGCGTGGGCGGCGTCATCCGGATCCGGCGGGAGGGGCGCCAGGCCTACTGCTCGCTCGACGTGGAGACCATCCGGCGCAATCGGGAGCGCCTGGACCAGATGCTGGGAATCACTCAGAAAATGAAAGTTCGCGAGGAGGTCGGGGCATGAGCTCCAATCACAGGAACGGTCATCGCAGCGAAAGCCACAAGAAAGTACGCGTGGCCATCGTGGGGGTCGGCAACTGCGCCTCCTCACTGGTCCAGGGCGTCCACTACTACCACGACGCATCGCCCAAGGACTCCGTACCTGGTCTGATGCATGTCGACCTTGGCGGCTACCACATCAGCGACATCGAGTTCGTCGCTGCGTTCGACATCGACAAGAACAAGGTGGGGCTCGACCTCGGCGAAGCCATCTACGCCAAGCCGAACAACACGGTGAGGTTTGCCGAAGTACCCAAGCTCGGAGTCAAGGTCCAGCGCGGCATGACGCACGACGGGATCGGGAAATACCTCGCCGACGTGGTGCACAAAGCCCCCGGTGAGACGGCCGACGTGGTCGGCATCCTCAAGAAGTCAAAGGCCGACGTCGTGGTCAGCTACCTCCCGGTCGGGTCCGAGGAGGCGACCAAGTGGTACGTCGAGCAAGCGCTCGCGGCGGGTGTCGGTTTCGTCAACTGCATCCCGGTCTTCATCGCGCGAGAGCCTTACTGGCAGAAGCGCTTTGCCGAGAAGCACCTGCCGATCATCGGCGACGACATCAAGTCGCAGGTCGGCGCGACGATCATCCACCGCGTGCTGACGCGCCTATTCCGCGACCGCGGCGTGAAGCTGGAGCGGACCTATCAGCTCAACTTCGGCGGCAACACCGACTTCTTGAACATGCTGGAGCGCGAGCGGCTGATGTCGAAGAAGATCTCCAAGACTCGCTCGGTCACCTCGCAGCTCGACTACGACGTCGGCGCTGACAACGTGCACATCGGACCGTCCGACTACGTGCCCTGGCTGAACGACCGCAAGTGGGCATACATCCGGCTCGAGGGCCGCTCCTTCGGTGACGTCCCGCTCAACGTCGAGCTGAAGCTCGAGGTGGTCGACTCGCCCAACTCCGCCGGCATCGTCATCGACGCTGTGCGCTGCGCCAAGCTGGCCCTCGACCGCGGCATCGGCGGAGCGCTCGAAGGCCCCAGCTCTTACTTCATGAAGTCGCCGCCGGTGCAGTACAGCGACAACGACGCGAGGCGGTTGGTGGAGGAGTTCATCGAAGGTGATAAGGCGGGAGTCAATGGGCGCGACCGCCGCGTCGCTCGAACCAAGCCGGCCGCAGCTGCTCGGCGCTAGCTACAAGGCGGGCGCGCGCGTCATGCGCGCGCTGCCGACCGGCCTGCGTCACGCTGCCGCCGCCCCCGGCGGCACCGCCTGGTTCTGGCTCAGCGCGGGGCAGCGCCGTGCGGCGCTCGACAACTACGCCGCGGTGCTCGGGCGATCGCCGTCCGACCCCGAGGTGACGCGCGTGGCCCGCCGGGCGTTTCAGAACTACGGCCGCATGCTCATGGACTTCGTGCTCCGCGGCAGCCTCTCGCCCGATGAGCTTGGCCGCCGCGTGACGTACGAGGGCCGCGAGCATCTCGACGCCGCGGTGGCCGGGGGACGCGGCGCGATCATGGCGGTGCCCCACATGGGGTCTTGGGACGTGGCGGGGTCATTCGCCGCCAGCCTCGGCTATTCGATGTGGGCGGTGGCCGAGCGGTTTCCAGGGACGCTCAACGACGCGGTGGTGAAGACCCGTCAGCGTTTCGGCCTCAACGTGATCCCTTTGGGCAGGTCGGCCGTCCGCTCGATCACCGACGCGCTGCGAGCCAACGGCGTCGTGGCGCTGCTCTGCGACCTCGAGCAGGGACCGGGCGTCGCCGTGCGGTTCTTCGGCCGCCGCGCCATCGTGCCGGGCGGTCCCGCAGCAATCGCCATCAAGACGGGCGCGGCGCTCGTGCCCGCCTACCAGTTCTCGCCATCGCCAGGCCGCCAGCACGTGCATCTCGACGAGCCGCTCCGGTGGCCCGACGGCGAAACCAAGGAAGGACTGATGCAGCGGGTCGTCACTCGCTTCGAGGATTTCATCAAGGAGCATCCCGACCAGTGGTACGCGTTCCGCCCGATGTTCGATCGTTGAGGGATGGGCGAATGGACATGGCGAGCGTTCAAGGTCGTCCAGTCCCTGGTCGAGCGCCTGCCGCGCTCCAGCGCGTACGCCCTGGCCGTGATCGCGGCAAGATTCGCCTGGTGGTTCTCGCCGCTCGCCCGCCCGCGACTCGAGCACAACCTGAAGGTCGCCTGCCCGGAGCTGCAGGACGACGAGCACGCCTTGCGGCGAATTTCGTGGCAGAACTTTCGCAATCACGCCAAGGCCTACGCCGACCTGATGCTGCTTCCCAGCATGAGGGTCGAGACGATGAGCGCAAGGCTGAAGGTGATCGGGCTCGAGCACCTCGAAGAGGCGCGCGCAGCGGGCAAGGGCGTGCTGGTGGTTTCCTGCCACATGGGCTCGTACGAGCTCGTGTCCGCGATCTGGTCCGCGACGTTGGCGCCCGTCAGCCTGTTCGCCGAGGAGCTGGAGCCTCGGGCCCTCTTCGAGTGGTACCGGGAGACCCGGGCGCGCCTCGGCATCAGCGTCCTGACGCTCGACTACGGCGGCATTCGCAAGGTGCTGGATGCTTTGCGCGAGCAGGAGATGGTGATCACCGCGATCGACCGCGACATCACCGGCACCGGGTACCTGATGCCGTTCTTCGGCAAGCTCGCGCCGATACCGCTCGGTCCCGCCGCGATCGCGTTGCGGCTCGGCACGCCCCTGTTACCCGTGTGCTGCTACCGGCTGCAGGACGACACGTACCAGGTGGAGGCCGGACCGCCCGTCTACGCGAAGTCGACCGGCAACCCGCGCGCCGACCAGGTGCGCGCCACGCAGGAATTGCTGCGGCGCCTCGAGGGATTCATCCAGCGGCACCCCCAGCAGTGGCACGTGCCGCACAGGATCTGGGCCGGAGCACCGTGACGAATCGTGGGGGGATCAGGATCCCCCCACGGACCCCCCTCTCCGGGCGACCATTGGCAGGCGTTTGGTACGGAAAGGTCTGGATGACGGCCGGAATGAATCCGGCCTGCAAACCACGCGGGGCGTTGAAATGAGAGTCGGCCTGGTCTCGCCCTACGATTTCGCCTCACCCGGGGGCGTTAACGACCACGTCCGCAACCTTGCTGTCCAGCTGCAGCGGCTCGGACACGAGACCAGGATCTTCGCGCCGTCGAGCCGCGCCGACGTGGACTTCGACAGCGCGCGTTTCTACAGGATCGGGACGCCGATCGCGATCCCGGTCAACGACTCGGTCGCCCGCATCACGTTGAGCTTTCACCTCGCGAACCAGGTCGCGGCGATCATCGCCGACGAGCGGTTCGACGTCCTTCACTTTCACGAGCCGTTGATGCCCGCCCTTCCGATGACGATGCTCCGCTTGTCGACCACGGCGAACGTCGGGACCTTCCACGCTTACGCCCACTCGAACGTCGGCTACTACTACGGCCGGCCGCTGCTTCAGCCGTACCTGGAGCACCTGCACCGGGGGATCGCCGTCAGCGAGCCTGCGCGCGCATTCGTGAATCGGTACTTCCCCGATTTCCCGCTGCGCATCATTCCGAACGGCGTCGACCTCGACCTCTACCGCCCCGGTCTCGCGCCCATCCGCCACCTCCGCGACGAGAACCTGAACATCCTCTTCGTCGGGCGGCTCGAAAAGCGAAAGGGACTCGGCGACCTGCTGCGGGCGTACCGCGCGATGCTGACGCGCGTGCCGCGCTGCCGTTTGATCATCGTCGGCGACGGCCCGCTTCGCGGCAGGGTCGAGTCGTACATCGCACGGCATCGCCTGCCGAACGTCGTGATGGCCGGCTACGTACCGGAGAGCGTCAAGCCTCGGTACTACAACAGCGCCGACATCTTCTGCGCGCCGGCGACGGGCGCGGAAAGCTTCGGGATCGTGCTGCTGGAGGCGCTCGCCTCAGGCCTTCCGGTCGTCGCCACCGAGGTGCCGGGCTACATGTCTGTCCTGGAGCCCGGCAAAGACAGCGTCACGGTGCCGCCCAAGAACTGGCGCGAGCTTGCGGCTTCGCTCGTGATCCTGGCGCGGGATCCCGAGATGCGCCGCCGCCTCGCCGACTACGCGCAGCAGAAAGCAACGCGCTATTCGTGGGAACGCGTGGCGTCCGAGGTAATCGAGGTCTACCACGAGGCACGCGCCGTGTTGGCGGCGGTACCTGCGGCGACACTGGAGGTGAGCGGTGTTCACCACGCGGTTTGAGGCCTGGGTCCGGCGGCGCGCGGAAGCGCTCGTGACAGCGCTCGGCCGCACGCCTTTGACCCCGAACCAGGTCACGGTCATCGGCACCGCGCTGACGTTCTTCGCCTCGGGCCTTGCGGCGTTCGGCCACCTGAGGTGGGCGGGCGTGGTGCTGATCTTCGCGGGCACGTGCGACATCCTGGACGGGGCGCTTGCCCGTTCAACGGGGGCGAGCTACCCGTACGGCGCCTTCCTCGACTCAACTCTCGACCGCTATTCGGAAGGTGCGATCTACCTTGGTCTGGTCGCGTACTTCGTTACGGTCGACGGCCCCCTGCAGCGGTGGCTCATCCTCGCCACGCTGGCGGCGCTCGCCGGCTCGTTCCTCGTCAGCTACGTCCGAGCCCGCGCGCAAAGCCTCGGCTTCACATGCAAGACAGGTTTGTTCCAGCGGCCTGAGCGTGTCGTGGTCACCGTCATCGGGCTGATCTTCGGCGGGTACGTCCTTTACGGGGTCGTCTTCCTGCTCGCGATCCTGACGAACCTGACAGCTCTGCAGCGCATCCGCGAAGTTTGGCTGCAGGGTCGCGCGCAGCGCCTGGAGCACGAGCGAGAGAGGAAGGCACGACGAGCCGCTCACACGCAGGTTCCGTGACCGACCCATTCGGCGGCCTCGCCGGCCACTCGCAAGCGCTCGACCAGCTCCGTTCGCAGCTGAAGACGGACCGCCTCGCCCACGCGTACCTGTTCATAGGCGAGGCGGGCCTGGGCAAGGCGACGGCGGCTCGCGCGCTGGCGACCGCGCTCCTTCCCGAGGCGCCGCTCACCCGGCATCCCGATTACTGGGAGGACGACCGGATCAAGGCACTGTCGATCAACGAGATCCGGCTGCTGCCCGACAAGCCGCCGGAGTTCCATGAGCTCTCGCTCCAGGCTTTCTTGAACCTCAAGCCCGCGGTGGGCACGCGTCGCTTGGCCGTCGTCACCAACGTCGGGCGGCTTCGCGACCAGGACCAGGGCGTGCTGCTCAAGACGCTCGAGGAGCCCCACCCGCACCGCGTCATCGTCCTCACCTCTCCGAGCCTCAACCCGTTCGTCGTGCTGCCGACCGTCGCTTCCAGGTGCCAGCGCGTGTTCTTCCACCCGGTCCCCACGCCGGAAATCGAAAGACTGCTGATCGCGCACGGCACGGAGCCGCAGCGGGCTCGACTTCTCGCCGACCTCGCGGGTGGACGTCCGGGCTGGGCGCTGCGCCGGGCCAGGGACGAGAGCGTGATCGAGCTTCACCACGCCTGGACGCAGCGCCTCGAGGAAGTCTTCGGCGCGCCCGCCGACGTGCCCCTGCGGGTCGCGGCGCAGCTCGACTCGGAGCAGATGGGATGGCGGCGGAGCGAGGGCGACGAGGAGGACCCGGCGCTCTTCGCGATGGCGAGCTGGCAGGTCGAGCTGCGGCGCCGGATGCTCGCCGGCCGCGGCCGCGAACAGGGTCGCTGGGCGCGCCTCCTCGAGCTCTCGTACGACACACTCGGCTACCTCGAGCAGAACGTCAGCCCTCGATTAGCGTTGGAAACGTTTCTTCTCGAATGCCGAAAAGCCTCGTAAGGAAGGCCCTCCAGGGATACCGGCCGTACGTGCCCGGCGAGCAGCCGCCGGACGGCGAGGGTTGGGTCAAGCTCAACACCAACGAGTCGCCGCTGCCGCCGTCGCCCAGGGTGCTGGCAGCCATCAGGGAGGCGGCGACCGACGATCTCCGCCTGTACCCGAGCCCGACCGCCGCACCCGCGCGAAAAGCGATCGCGCGGCGGTTTGGCGTCGAGCCTTCGCAGGTCGCGGTCGGGAACGGCGGCGACGAGCTGATCGAAATGTGCTTCCGCGCCTTCGCGGGGGCGGGAGACACGGTCGCCTACCCCACACCGACTTATCCGCTCTTCGATCCGCTTTGCCGCATCCACGAAGCGGTCGCGTCCACGCATCCGACCGAGCTGCCTGCCGAGCTGCCGCGGAGTCTCGGCCCGGATCCCTCGCCGCTGAAATTCATCGTCAACCCGAACTCGCCGACCGGCGCTCTCTTCGACCAGCGGGACGTCGAAGCCGCGGCGGCGGCGTCGTCAGGTGTCGTCGTCATCGATGAGGCGTACGTCGACTTCGCCCCGCACTCATGCCTTCCATTGCTGGAGCGGTACGACAACGTGCTGCTGCTGAGGACGTTCTCCAAGTCGTACGGGCTTGCGGGGATGCGGATCGGTTTCGCACTGGGCACGCCGGACCTGATCGAGGCGCTCGACTCCGTGAAGGATTCGTACAACGTCGACCGGCTGGCCATCGTCGCCGCGGTCGCGGCGATCGAGGACGAGGATCATCACCGCAAGGTCGTCGACGAGGTGGTGCGGAACCGTGGCGAGCTCGCGGCCGGCCTGGAGCGGATGGGTTTCGAGGTGGTTCCGTCTTCGACGAACTTCGTCTTCGCCAGGCCGCCCAAGCCCGCCGCGGAGGTCGTGGCGGCGCTGCGCGAGCGCAAGATCCTGGTCCGCCATTACGATCGGGAGCCGATCGCGGGCTGGATCCGCATCACCGTCGGGACGCGCGACCAGCACGAAAAGCTGCTCGAAGCGTTGAAGGAGATAGGGAGGTGAGACCAGAGATGCCAGCCGGATCTTTGCGGCCCATGCGGCCCGATCCGTGCGTTAGGGGGCCCGGCCCGTCGTCGTCGCGCATTTATCAATGCGCTCCTCCTAGTGCCACCCCTGCCTTCGGCTCGGGCCACCTGGATCCGCAAATCTCTCGGCCGGCACTCTGGTCCCACCTCCTGTGACCGCAACGCCGACCCGTGACGAGGCATGGGAGCTGGTGACTTCGCTGACGAAGTCCGATCAATTACGCCGCCACATGCGCAGCGTCGAGGCTGCCATGCGCGCCTACGCGCGCCGGTACGGCGAGGATGAGGAGCGCTGGGGCGTGCTCGGCCTGATCCACGACTGGGACTACGAATCCGGCCCGACGCGCGAGCAGCACCCCACCCGCGGGATGCAGATGCTGCGCGAGAAGGGATGGCCCGAGGACATCCTGCAGGACATCGCCTCGCACGCGGACTACCTCGACGTCCCCCGCGACACCAACGCCCGCAAGGCGCTCTACGCGGTCGACGAGATGTGCGGGTTCATCATCGCGTGCGCCCTCGTCAAGCCGGACAAGTCGCTGAGCGCCGTCGAGCCGAGCACCGTGCGCAAGAAGATGAAGGACAAGGCGTTCGCCCGTGGGGTGCATCGCGACGAGCTCGTGGCGGGCGCGGAGGTGCTCGGTATACCCTTCGACGAGCACGTGGAGTTCGTCCGCGATGCCCTGAAGCCAATTGCACAGGAGCTTGGACTGAACCCATGAGCACCGGCGGGCGGCCTCGAGTGCTGCTTATGCACCCGATCCTAGATCCAGGCTCATCGATCCTGGCCGAGGCGGCAGAGGTCGTCGCCTACCCGGCCAGCAAACCCCTCGACGAGGCCAACATCAGGCAGGCGGCCGAGGGTTGCGTGGGGATCGTGAGCCAGCTCATGGACCCCATCCGCGAGGCGGTGCTGTCGACCCCGGGCCTCAGGTGCGTGAGCAACGTCGCGGTCGGCTTCGACAACGTCGACGTCGCGGCCGCGACCGCGCATCGCGTCATGGTGACCAACACACCAGGTGTCCTGGACGACGCGACCGCGGATTTCGCTTTCACGCTCCTCATGGCCACAGCTCGGCGGATCGCCGAGGCGGACAGCTTCACCCGCTCGGGGAAATTTCGGGGGTGGGCGATCGACATGATGCTCGGCGCCGACGTTTACGGAGCGACGCTGGGCATCGTGGGCATCGGCCGCATCGGCCGCGGCGTGGCACACCGGGCCAAGGGCTTCAACATGCGCGTCCTCTACTACGACCCGCAGCCGCTGCCACGCGAGGCCGAGGAGCAGCTTGGCGCGTCGCGCGTCGACATGAACCGGCTGGTCGCCGAGTCCGACTTCATCTCGATCCACGTGCCGCTGACCAAGGAGACGTATCACCTGATCAGCACCGCGCAGTTCAATGCCATGAAGCGGAACGCGATCCTGATCAACACCTCGCGCGGCCCGGTCGTCGACGAGGCTGCGCTCGTCGAGGCGCTCAATGCAAAAAAGCTGGCCGGGGTGGGACTCGACGTCTACGAGCGCGAGCCCGCCGTGCACCCGGGCCTGATCCCCCTGCCGAACGTGGTGCTCGCGCCGCACATCGCGAGCGCGACGACAAGGACGCGGTCGGAGATGTCAGCCATGGCCGCGCGCAACATGGCGACCGCGGTGCGCGGTGGGCGGCCACCGAACCTGGTCAATCCAGAGGTCAAGAAATAGCGATCACGACGCGGTACCGCCTCGTGGCGCTCGACCTCGACGGAACCATCCTCGACATGAAGCTGAACCTCGACCCGAGCGACGTCGACGCGCTCGGCCGCATCGTGTCGGCGGGAGTGACCGTGATCGCATGCACCGGACGCCCGTTTCCAGGCGCCGTGCCGTGGGTGACGCGCCTGGGCCTGGAGGGGCCGATCGTCTGCTACCAGGGCGCCGAGGTGCGCACGCTCGACGGTGGCGTGCTACTCGATCGCGGTGTCCCGCACGACCTGGCCATGGAGGTCATCCGCTACGCGCAGGAGCGCGACCTACACGTGCAGGCGTACCGCGACGACAGGCTGATCGTCGCCCGCGACCGGCCGGAGGCTCACCAATATGCTGAACATGCAGGGATGGAGGTCCACGTTGTGGGCGACCTGGACAAGGCGATGGGCTCGACGACGCCCAAGCTCGTCATCGTGTCCACGGCGGCAAGGCTCGAGACGCTGCTGCCGGATGCGCGCCGCGGGTGGGCGGGGAAGCTGAACGTCGCGACGTCGGTGCCGGAGTACCTCGAGTTCACGAGCCTCGAAAGCGACAAGGCTTCAGCGCTCGCCTTTCTGAGCGAGCGGCTCGGCATCGCGCGGGAGGAGGTCGTCGCGGTCGGCGATGGCCGCAACGACGCGTCAATGATCAGCTGGGCGGGGCTCGGCGTCGCCGTGGAGGGTTCGCCGGCCGAGGTGGTCGCCGCCGCGGACCGCACCATCGCCGGCCCAGGGCATGGTGGAATCGAGCAGCTGGCCGAGATGGTTCTCGGTTAGCGAGATGGGGACGCTGCTCCTGGTTCATGCGCATCCGGACGACGAGGCGATCTCGACGGGCGGCGTGATGATGAAGGCCAAGGCGCACGGCCACCGGGTCGTGCTCATCACCGCGACTCGCGGCGAGGTGGGCGAGATCTACAACATGGACGAGGCAACCTCGCGGCCGCGCCTCGGTGAGATCCGGACGGAGGAGCTGAAGAACGCTTCCGAGATACTCGGTGTGGACCGTCAGGAATTCCTGGGCTATCGCGACTCAGGCATGGTCGACACGGCCGACAACAAGGACCCGCGTTCCTTCCACCAGGCGAGGCTCGACGAGGCGGCGGGCAGGCTGGCCACGTTTCTCCGAGAGGAACGGCCCGACGTCGTGGTCACGTACGACGAGGATGGCGTGTACGGACATCCCGACCACATCAAGGCTCACTTCGTGACAAATGCGGCGCTCGACCTGGTCGAGCGCGAGGGCATGCCCGTGAAGAAGCTCTACTACACGGCGATTCCGCGCTCGCTTATGCAGGCGTTCATCGACCAGATGCCCGAGGAAGCGCGCCGTGCGGCGAGCGGGAACATGCGAGTTGCCGGCACGCCCGACGAGCTGGTCACGACGGAGGTGGACGTCCACGACTATGTCGAGGGCAAGCGCGACGCGTTTCGGGCTCACGTCAGCCAGAACGATCCCAACTCGTGGTTCGCAACTATGGCGAGCCAGATCTACGAGTTGGCGTTCGGCACGGAGTTTTTCCGCCTGGCGCGCGGTACGCCGGGGTCGCCGCTGCCGGAACCCGACCTGTTCGCCGGAATCGAATGAGGGTGCTCTCGTAGACTCCGAGTGACGATGGAGGTGCTCAAGATCACGCCGCGCGGATACTGCCACGGCGTGGTTGACGCGTTCCGGATCGCCAAGCGCGTGCGTGAGGAGACCGACGGGCCGGTGCACATGCTCGGCATGCTCGTCCACAACACCCATGCGACGGATGACCTGCAGCGGCAGGGCATCGAGCTGGTCGACCAACCTGACCGTCTCGCCGGGCTCGATCAGATCAAGGGCGGCACGGTGATCTTCACCGCCCACGGAGTGTCGCCGCAGGTGAAGCAGCGGGCCGTCGAGCTCGGGCTGAAGCCCGTCGACGCGACGTGCTCGGACGTGGTCCGGACGCACGAGCTGGTCGCCGACCTCGCCCGCAAGGGCTACGAGGTCGTCTACATCGGTCGCAAGGGGCACCCGGAGCCCGAGGGCGTGGTCGGCGAGGCGCCCGGCAGGGTGCATCTCGTCCAGGATCCTGAAGACATCGACGCCCTCGACCTGGGCGGCGACAGGATCGCGGTGACCTGCCAGACCACCCTGTCCGTCTGGGACACCGAGGACCTGATCGGCCGCGTCCAGGCCCGCTATCCCCAGGCCGAGGTCCACAACGAGATCTGCCGCGCCACGCAGGAGCGGCAGGAGGCGGCTGTCGAGGCGGCCACCCAGGTCGACCTCGTGATCGTCGTCGGCAGCCCGCGCTCCTCCAACTCGCTCCGCCTCGTCGAGGTGGTCAAGAAGCTGGGCCACAAGCCGGCCTACCTGGTCGACAGGCTGGAGGACCTTGACGTGGCATGGTTCAAGGGAGCCAAGAGGGTCGGCGTGACGAGCGGCGCCTCGACCCCGACTCAGCTGACGCGCCGGGTGATCGAGTACCTCGAGGCACTCGAAGTACCGGTCTAGCTTCCTTAGGTCGACCCCCGCAGGCGGCGGAGCACCTTGCCGATGGTGCCGCGCTGGCCCGGCCGTGTGGTCGTGGCGGGCACGGCGGGGGCGGCTGCGGCCGGTGCGGGCGCCGTCTCCTGGACATGGGCCGCCCGGGGTTCGTGGTCGTCCTCGCTTCGGCCACTTCCTGAGCGCCGCCTCCGGCGCCGCCGCGATGGACCTGAGGTGCGCTCCGGCTTCGCCGCGGCCGCCGGCGGTGCGGCGACCGGGGGCGGCTCCGGCAGGACCCCGCCGTTGGCGCGTGGGCGCCGCCTGCCGCGCCGCCTGGGTGCGGCTACCCCGGCGGCAGCCGGCGACGCCGGTTTGGGCTCTGCGACAGGCTGGCGCGACTTGCGGTTGACCTTGGCCCCGACCTCGCCCTCGGCGCAGAGCGCGCCGTCCGCCGAGTGGACGTCGACCCGCCAGACCACGATCGAAGATGGGGCGCCGGCCACCGGCGGGCGCTTCTGGGTGAGGGTCCAGCGGGCGTAGATCGTGTCGCCCGCACGCACCTCGCGCGGAAACTTCCAGTTCAGCCACTCCCACTCGGCCACAGATGGCACTGGGGTGTCGACCGAACCAAGCCCTAGCGCGATCGCCACGACGAGAGCCGGCGGAGCGTGACGTGGGCTCCCGGCGTTGGCTTCGATCGTGAGCGGTGACAGGTCGCCGGCCACGCCGGCAAAAAGGGCTATGTCGGCTTCCGAGACGGTGCGGCGGCGCGTCGTCCACTCGCCGCCAAGAGGAAGGTCGTCGAAAGAGAGCGGCTCCAGTTCGGGCCGAGTATAGAACCAACCCGGGATTTCGGGCGTTAACCTATGGCATCTCGCCCCAAGAGGAGGCTTGACCTTGGATCTCGCGGCCGTACTGCTCGTCACGTCGGTCCTGCTGGTCGGGGCGTTCATCCTCCTCACTGTCTCCCTGATGCGGCTCCGCGGCACGACACGAGAGCTGGAGGCCGCCCTCGCCGACGAGAGCGGGGCGCGCGACCGTGCGGCATTGCTGCTGGCCATGGCGTCCGCCGTCAACTCGTCGCTCGCCCTCGAAGAGGTGCTCAACGTCGCCCTCACCCACGCGGGCCGGATCATGGGCGCAGTGGCCGGAGCTATGTACCTGGTCAGGGCCGGCAAGGCCGAGATGCACCGCGAGGCGTCCTACAACCTGACCACCCGGGCAAGGGGCGGCGTCCGCAAGCTCGACGAGGAGCCGCTCAGCTCCGCCCTCGCCGCGCTGCGCCCGCTCGTCGTGAAGCTCGACGAGCACACCGCGCCCGGCCTCGAGGCGGGCGGCCATCCGCAGCACGCGCTGGTCGTCCCCATCCAGCGCGCGGGTCAGCTGATGGGGGCGATGGAGCTCTACCTCAACGCCTGGCGCGAGCTGACGGAGGACCAGGCTGACCTGCTGAACGGAGTCGCCTCGCAGGCGGCGATCGCGATCCGCCACGCGCAGCTGTTCCAGGCGCAGGAGGAAAACGCTCTCACCGACGAGCTGACCAAGCTGCCCAACCGCCGGGCCCTCGCGCAGCGATTCCTGCAAGAAATGCAGCGCGCACGTCGCCACCACAACGCGATCGCCTTCCTGATGATCGACCTCGACCATTTCAAGGGCGTCAACGACACGTACGGCCACCTGAACGGCGACGCGGTGCTGGCCGAGCTGGCCCAGATCCTCGTGACCGGGGCCCGCGAGTCGGACGTCTGCGCTCGCTACGGCGGCGAGGAGTTCGCCCTGATCCTGCACGAGACCACCGAGCCGGGCGCTCGGACGCTTGCCGAGCGCATCCGCGCCAAGGTCGCGGCGGCGACGTTCCCGGGCGGGCTGAAGCTGACGATCAGCGTCGGGGTGGCCGCGACCAATGAGCCCGCGCTCTTCACCCAGCTCATGGACCGCGCCGACCAGGCGCTGTACGCGGCCAAGCAGGGTGGGCGAAACCAGGTTCGGGTGGCTGACATGAAGGGGCCCGCACCCAGATCGCACCCCGCGAGGGCCGAAGCCGAGCCCGTCTAGAGGCGATCCTCCGCGGCGTGTCGCGTTGCGGGGGAAGGATCCTCTCGCCGGCGCGCAGGCTCCGCCTGGAAGGCGGCCATGACCAGGAGCAGGAGGACCGCGACGGCCGCGCAAGCGGTGAACCCGGCGGCGTAGCCGTAGCCCTGGACGATGGGCCCGAAGAGCAGCGGTCCCAGGGAAAGTCCCAGGAACAGCACCGTCCCGTACACGCCCATGGTGACCCCACGCGTCGACGCCGTCGACAGGTCCGCGAACACGACGCCCATGGCCACGAACGCGGCCGCCATGAGCGGTGTGCCGATCGCCAGGAACACCGCCGGCCAGAAGAAGCCGGTCAGGTGGCCGAGGACCACCATCACCGCGGACCATCCGACTCCGCCGGCGAACACGATCGGCCAGCGGTGACGCATCCGGTCGACGAGCTGCCCGGCGGGGATTCGCGACGCCCCATTGAAGACGGCCTGGATCGCAAGCAGGTAGCCCACCTGGTAGCTCGGCAGCCCCAGCGCCTCCCTGCCGAAGACGGGCATGAACGCGCCGATCGTCCCCCAGGTCAGCGTGATCGCGACCAGGCCGAGCGCGGACGGCGGAAAAGCCCGCTGCCGGAGCAGCGCCGCGAGGGGTTCGCGAAGCGAGAGGCCGCGGCCCGTGTGCTGTGTCGTGTTGCTGGCCGCGATGGCGCCAGGGATGGAAAAGACCATCAACGCCGTGGTCACGGCGATGTCGGTCCGCACGTCGATCCACCTCAAAGCCAGCCCGGCGAGGGCTGGCCCGATGAAGAAGCCGACCTGCATGGAGAGCGTCAGCCAGCCCAGGGCGCGGCCCATCCTGGAGCGCGACACGGATTCCGCCACGGCGCTGAACAGGGCCGACTGCTGGATCCCCGCGGCCAGGCCGCCGATGATCTGCCAAAGGAACAGCGGCGCCACGCTCGGCGTGGCCGCGGTCGCGAGCTGCGTTGCGCCGGTGAGGACCAGGGAGAAAGCGAGCAGCGTGCGGGCTCCGAACTTGTCGACCAGCACGCCCGACGGCAACGAGAGGATCGCGGCCGCGAGGGTGGACACAGAGAAGAGCGCCCCGACCTCGAACCGGCTGGCGCCGAGATCGTGCGCGTACAGCGGCACCGTCAGCCCTCGGGCCGCGACGGTGGCGAAAACCGCTCCCGCCGCCACGTAGAGGAACACCATGCGGCGAGATTCGGGGACGGCTCGGGGCACCGCTCCTAACATACCGGCGACATGGTGCGCGACCGGGTCGGCGATTGGCGGCTTGCCTGGCGCTTCGCGCTAGCGGGCCTGGTGGCCGGATTGCTGGTCATCGCCCTTGCTTCAACCGGAGTCCCAGCCGCGGCATTCGACGGCGGCCAGGATCAGCTCTTCCCAGGGCCCGCGCCGGACCCGCGGATCTCGTTCGTGGAGATCGATTCGCGAAGCCAGCTCGACCTTGGCGCCTACCCGTTCAACAACGGCTACCACGCGCGGGTGATCAACTATCTCGCGAGCCTGCATCCCAAGGTGATCCTCTTCGACATCGTGCTCGACCACCTGACGCTGAGGGATGTCGAGACCGGGGAGGACACGGACGGTTTGCTGGCGAAAGCAATCACAGACGCCGGCAACGTCGTTCTCGTCTGCACCGCGGATGACGCCCCGCGCGGTGAGTTCTCCAGCGTCGCCGCGGCGGTCGGAGAGCGTGGCTTTGCGGTGGCGGACCATGCCAACGCGGCGCGTGGTGTGGTGATCAGGCCGCACGTCAGGGCGACGTGTCCGCAGAACGAAGGGGACCAGCCGGCGTTCCTCCTGGCCCTGCAGATCTCGGAGAAGATCTTCAGCCCGCTGAAAGTCAGCGGCACCGAGGCGACGTTTGGACCGCATCGGATTCCGCTGGTCGGCGATCAGATGCTGATCAACTTCACGCGCGGATCAGGTTCCGCCTGCGCCTACGTCGACGCGTTCAACCAGAGCTGCCCGCGCCCAGACCTGATTACCAACCATATCGTCGTGGTCGGCACAAAGCTCGTTGACGCCGGTGACGTGTACTCACAGGCCGTCTCGTTCAAACACGACAGCACGTTCTGCTCGGTCAACCGGCCGAGCTGCATGCTCGACACTCAGAACTACGGCTATCGAATTCAAGCGGACGCGATGAGCACGGTCCTGAACGATCGATATGTGCGGGTGCAGCCGCAGGTCTCCGTCCAGCTCGCGCTGCTCCTCCTGGCCGCGGTGATCGGTCTGATCGTCTACCTGCTGTCATTCCGCGCCGGCATGATGCTGACCGCGGGCGTGCTGGTCGCCTACTACGCGTTCGTCTACATCCTTGGCCAGAACGATTACATCGCGGATCCCCTCTTCGCGCCCATCGCTATCGTCCTCGCCGCGACGTTCTCGCTCGGGGCGCGCTACGTGCTCGAAGAACGCGAACGCCGGAAGGTGGAGCGCATCTTCGGGCAGTACATCGATCCTCGGGTCGCCAGGCAGCTGGCGGCGACGCGGTCGGTCGATGACCTCATCTCGAAAGGCGAGCGCCGCGAGCTCACGGTCCTGTTCATGGACATACGCGGCTTCACGGCGATGTCCGAGACGATGCGGGCGGACGACGTGCTCGCGGTGATCCAGGACTATCTCGAGGAGATGAGCAAGCTGATCCTGAAATGGGATGGCCTCATCGACAAGTACGTGGGAGACGAGATCATGGCTCTGTGGAACATGCCCCTGCCCCAGGCGAACCACGCGCTGCTTGCAGTGCGCTGTGCCTATGACCTGGTCAAGAGCGCGCCGGACCTGCAGGGAAGGCTCGCCGCGCGTGGGCTGCCGCCGATCAGCTGGGGTGTTGGCGTGAACACCGGCCTCGCGGTCGTCGGCAACATGGGGAGCCACGAACGCCTGCAGTACACGGCCCTCGGCGACACCATCAACACGAGCGCGCGCTTCTGCAGTTCGGCGCCGGCCTTCGACATCCTGATCGGCTGGCCGACATACCAGGCGTGCGCCGATTACATCGCGGTCGACGAGCTGCCCGGTATGCAGCTCAAGGGCAAGTCGGCCGAGACATTCCGCATGTTCAAGGTCACGGCGATCCGCGAGGACAAGGAATCGCCGTGGGTTCCGATCCCGACGGACGCGGCGATGGCCGCGTACTCGGCCAAGAAGCAGCTCTACAGCACGCAGTCCGTCTTCGCGTGATGACCGCGTCGATCGAGCGTGCGGCCGCGATTCTCGGGTCGGCGCGGCGTGGTATTGCGCTGACGGGCGCGGGTGCCTCGGCCGAGAGCGGCATCCCCACGTTTCGCGGCGAGGGCGGCCTGTGGACCAGGTACGACCCGGTCAAGGTGTCGTCGATCGACAGCTTCATGGCCGATCCAGCCGCCTATTGGATGATCTCGCGCGAACGAGGACGCGTTGCGCTGGCGGCCAAACCCAATCCTGGCCACCTCGCCCTCGCGGCGATGGAACAGTCGGGGCACCTCGTGGCCGTCCTGACCCAGAACACCGATGGGCTGCACCAGGACGCGGGCAGCAACCGCGTGATCGAGCTTCACGGGTCTGGCCGCATGGTGCAGTGTCTCGACTGCGGTGCGCGCGAGCCGCGGTCCGACGTTCAGTCGCGACTCGATGTCGAGATGCCACCCCGCTGCAAGGTTTGCGGCGGCGCGAAGCTGAAACCCACCGTCGTGCTCTTCGGCGAGCCGATGCCGCAGATCGCGATTCAGGACGCGTTCGACCTCGCGCGCGCCGCGGACGTGATGCTTGTCGTCGGCTCCTCGCTCGTGGTCTATCCGGCGGCCGAGATTCCGCTCGTCGCCTTGCGTTCCGGCGCGCGATTGATCGTGGTCAATGCCGAGCCCGCTCCGTTCGACGGGCTGGCCGAGGTTGTGATCCACGGCCGCTCGGGTGAGGTTCTGCCCGAGATCCTCGAGCTCATAAGTGGGTGACGCTGCCGGCGACGAAAGGCGTCCCGTCGACGATCAGCTCGCCGCGCGTACCGATGTCCAGCGCGATGCCCTCGAACGCCTTGCCTGAGACCTCGATGCGGACTCTTCGGCCGAGCGTCGCCGACAGCTCGCGCCAGCGAGCCAGCACCGCATCCGGCTCGCTCGCGGTCCAGGTTGCAATCGTGGCCCGAAGGCTCGCGAAGAGCTCGTCGCGCGGCTGATCGAGGCTCGCCGCGCCGCCGGGCGCCCACGTCAGGTTGACGCCGATTCCGCAGATCGCCTTCTCACCCCTGGTCTCGACCAGGATGCCGCCGAGCTTTCTGCCTTCGAGCAACAGGTCGTTCGGCCATTTCAGCCGCACGCTCGGACCGCACGCCTCGGCCGCGGCGACGCCCGCCGCCAGGCTGAGCAGAGGATCTGGCGGGAGCACGAAGGACACCAGCAGGGCTGAGCCGGTGGGCGCCTCCCAGCGGCGGTCGAGCCTGCCCCGGCCGGCGGTCTGGTGATCGGCGATCACGATCGAGCCGAGCGGCAGGTCACGGGCGACGTCCTGGGTCGAGGTGACCGACCCGACGTGCACGATTTCCGCCTCCGCCATGGCCGGTAAGCTAGCCCAGTGAAGCTCCATCGCGCCGTCGTGCTCGTGGTGATGATGCTGATCGGATTGGGAGCCTTCGCGCTGCTGACCGCGGGTGCGATCGCCTCGTTCGACAGTCACAGCTTGATCGCGCTCGTCGTGGTGTTGTTCGCGGCGGCGATCAGCGGGGCCGCCTTCAGCTGGAAGCGCTACTTCTCACGGGGGAGGCAGGCCTCCCCCGTGGAACCCCCACCGAGTCACATGATGTGTGGAGGCGCTTGGCGGATCACGCTGGATGACGGCCGGAGTGAATCCGGCCTAGCACCGCCGTCCGTTTCGCCACGCGGGAGGCAGGCCTCCCCCGTGGAACCTCCACCGGTTTGATTTCACACGGCAGTAGCTTGGGTCCGGGTCTTCGTCTCGGCTACAAGGCGTCGGCCGAGCAGTTCGGTCCGCGCGAGCTCCTCGATTTCGCTGTTGCGGCCGAAGCCAACGGATTCGACTCCGTCTTCGTCAGCGATCACTTCCAGCCCTGGAGGCACTCCGACGGTCACGCGCCGTTCGCGTTTGCCTGGCTCGCCGCCACGGGAGAGCGGACGAAGAACGTCGCGCTCGGCACGTCGGTCAACACTCCGACCTTTCGCTATCACCCGGCACTCGTCGCGCAGGCCTTCGGCACGCTTGGCGTGTTGTTTCCGGAACGGATGATTCTCGGCGTGGGCACGGGGGAGCACTTGAACGAAGGAGCGCTCGGCTTGCAATGGCCGGACAATCGTGAGCGGTTCGCCCGTCTTCGCGAAGCGGTCCGGCTGATCAAACAGCTGTGGGCCGAACAGTCCGTCACGTTCGACGGCGAGTACTACCACACGCGCAACGCGACCATCTACGACCGTCCCGACAAACCCGTGCCCATCTACGTCGGGGCCGGCGGCCCGCAGGTCGCGAAGTACGCAGGTCGCGCAAGCGATGGGCTCATCTGCACCTCAGGCAAGGGAATGGAGCTCTACTCGGAGCAGTTGCTCCCCTCGTTCAACGATGGGGCGAAGGAGTCGGGACGCGACGCGGCCGATCTCGACAAGATGATCGAGATCAAGGTCTCCTACGACTCCGACCGCAACCGCGCGATGGAGGACACGAAAATCTGGGCTTCGCTCGCTCTGCCGGCCGAGGCGAAGGCCGGTGTGGACGACCCGCGAGAGATGGAGCGGCTGGCCAGGTCGGTCGAGGACGTGGCCTACCGGCGCTGGCTCGTGTCCGACGATCCGGACGAGCACATCGAGCAGCTCCGTCCCTACCTGGAGCTTGGCTTCAACCATCTCGTCTTTCACGCGCCTGGAGATAGGCAGACGCGATTCATCGAGCTGTACGGGTCGCAGATCCTGCCGAGGATTCGCAAGCAGTGGGCATGAGCACCTGGGTCGTGGTCCTGATCAAGGATTTCGGATCCGCCAAGCAGCGGCTCCGGCCGGCGCTTGCACCGCGGTCGCGTCGGGCGCTGGCCCGCCGCAACGCACGCCTTGCCGTGCGGGCTGCATCGGCCGGCGACCACGTCCTCGTCGTGGCCGGCAGCGAGAGCGTTGGCGAGCTCGCCGCGATGTGGGGAGCCGACGTCTTGTTCGAGCCGCACGAGGAAGGCCAGAACGTGGCCGCAAGACGCGGCATCGCCAGGGCGGTGGAGGGAGGCGCAGATGCGGTGCTGCTCCTGTCGAGCGACCTGCCGCTCGTGACCGCCTACGCCGTCCGCGAGCTGATCGACTTCGGCGGCCGGATGCGGGCCCCGGCCGTCGTGGGCGTGCCGGCGATCGGACGCGGCGGCACCAACGCGCTGTACCTGCGGCCTCCGCAGGCGATCGGCCTGCACTTCGGTGACGACTCGCTCGCGAAATTCCGCGAGGACGCCGAATCCCGTGGCGTCGCTTTCGCCATCCATCACTCGGACGCGATGGCGCTCGACCTCGACGAGCCGTCCGACCTCACCCGACTCAGCCGCGCGGTGTGAAGCGAATCGAGCTGATCGGGGTCGAGGGCCTGCCGGAGGTGCGGCCCGGTGACGACCTGGCCGCGCTGATCTGCGCGCGAGCCACGTTTCGGGCGGGCGACGTCATGGTCGTGGCTCAAAAGGTCGTCTCGAAGTCCGAAGGCCGCCTCGTCGACATCGACTCGGTCAAAGCGAGTGCGGAGGCGGTCGAGATCGCAGGTCGCCTGATCGCCAACCCCGATCCGAGGATCGTGCAGGTCGTCCTGGACGAGAGCGTGCGCGTGCTGCGCTCGGACAGGGTCCTGATCACCGAGACGCGGCATGGCTACGTCGCCGCAAACGCGGGCGTCGATCACTCCAACGTGCCGGGCGAAAACATGCTGGCGCTGCTGCCGGTCGACCCGGACGCCAGCGCGGTGCGATTGCGCGAGCGGATCCGCGAGCTCAGCGGGCATGACGTCGGAGTGATCGTCTCAGACACCTTCGGCCGTCCCTGGAGGCTGGGCATCGTCAACGTCGCGCTCGGCGTCGCCGGCCTGCCTGCCGTACTCGATCTTCGAGGCACCGTCGACGACGCGGGCAAGTCCCTCCATGCGACGGTGCTCGCCCTTGCCGACGAGATCGCTGCGGCGGCGGGCGTCGTCATGGGGAAGACGGCGCGCGCCCCGGTGGTCATCGTGCGCGGGGTCGACCTGCCAGGCGACGGAACAGGGCGTGATCTGATCCGTCCGGAGG
>Ga0099828_10000714_pt1 | contig 20856 bp, 15 predicted proteins | sample CZO8metaG_2_FD_79338 | JGI IMG/M metagenome (GOLD analysis project Ga0099828, IMG submission 79338) | Vadose zone soil microbial communities from the Eel River Critical Zone Observatory, Northern California, USA - CZOApr15con2H1.8 metaG | ecosystem: Environmental > Terrestrial > Soil > Vadose... | reverse complement strand
CCTTGGTAAAAGTAAACGGAAAGACTTATGGCGTGCCGTTCACGTGGGGGCCCAATCCCATGATCTACGACACAACAGCTTTTCCCCGACCGCCAGATAGCTGGAACGTGTTCTGGGATTCGAAGTATCGGGGCAGAATTTCTGTCTGGGACGAGCTTTCTACCGTGTACATGGCCGCGCAAGTCCTCGGCTACGACAAACCCGATCCAAGTCAGCTCTACAATCTGAGTGATCAGCAATTGGAAGCGGTCAAGAAAAAGCTTCTCGAACTGAAACCGAACGTTCGCAAAATGTGGTCCACCGGTGGCGAGCTGACAAATCTGTTCCAGAACCATGAGGTGATCGCCGCCATGGGCTGGCCGCTGATGACGAATCAACTGCGCAAGATCAATTTTCCGGTGGGCGAGATAATACCGAAAGAAAACACGACGGGGTGGATTGATCACCTGATGATTACTGCTGGCAGCGAGAACAAGGATCTGGCTTACAAGTTCCTCGAATACATGGCCGAGGCGCAGACGCAAAAGAAAGTCACGGACGTGACCGGATATACTCCGGCGAACCCGCAAGCCGCCCAGTACATGACTGTGGATGAGCGCAGGAATCTGCATCTCGATGATGTGGACAATTATCAGAAACGCATCTATTTCTGGCAGAACGTTCAGCGCCGCGCGAAATACAACCAGATCTGGAATGAGGTGAAGGCGGCACAGTAGCGTAGCGCCGGCATCTGCCGATGGTTCGCTCGCACAAGCCTTACCGGTCGTCCTGAGGGCATCAAGCACTCATGCGTGGGCGAGAGGCCCATGCAGGCAACCAGGGAGTTCTGGTGCTGGCACAACACGAATCAGCCCGGAAGAGGCGACTGATGACAATAGTCCGCCACTTCAATGGCGGCAAAGCAACAGATAGACTGTTCGAGTCCCGGAGGGATGGCTGAAAACCCTGATGGCTTCCACCACGAGCGAATCCACGGTCGTTACCGGCCTGACAAAGCCGGCGACGGAGCCGCTGCTGAGTATTCGCAACATCGCCAAGCACTTCGGCAAAAACATCGTCCTGCGCGACATCTCGCTCGATATAGCGGAGGGAGAGTTCCTGACAATCCTGGGAGAGAGTGGCTCAGGTAAGACCACGCTGGTGCGCATCATCGCAGGATTTGAAACGGCGAATTCTGGTCAACTCTGGATGAGCGGAGAAAGACTTGATCCGCTACCTCCATACCGCCGGCGCGTCAATACGGTCTTTCAGCACTACGCACTGTTTCCTCATCTCACGGTGGAACAGAACGTCGCTTATGGATTGCGAGTTGCGAAGTTGTCGGATGCAGAGATTGTTTCCCGCGTCGAGCAAGCGTTGAGCATGGTGAAGATGAAGGAATACGCGCGCTCTAAACCGGCAAAAATCAGCGGCGGACAACAACAACGCGTGGCTCTGGCGCGTGCCCTCATAAACCGGCCCCGGTTGCTGCTACTCGATGAGCCGCTTTCGGCACTAGACGCGAACCTGCGCAGACAGATGCAGGTCGAACTGAAGTCGCTGCAACGCGAGGTCGGTATTGCGTTCCTGTTTGTGACTCATGATCAGGAAGAAGCCATGGTCATGTCTGATCGCATAGCCCTGCTTCGTTCAGGTGAACTGGAGCAGGTAGCTACGCCGCGGGAAATCTACAGGCGTCCCGCTACGGCTTATACCGCCCAGTTCATCGGCCACACCAATTTGCTACCTGCGGACATAAAGGACGGTGTGGCGCGATACAAATCACTTTCCTGGCCGGTGCAGCTTCCTGATGGACCTGCTCTGTTTTCGCTGCGCCCGGAAAATATCAGGCTTGCAGGAATTTCCAATGATCCGATTGGCGATGCAGTGCGATTCCGAGGCAAGCTTCGCCATCACGCATTTCACGGTGCGAGTGAACTCCTGCAGATCGAGCATGCCGACGGCCTGGTACTCTGGGTGAGAATTCGCAGCAGTGGCGGCGGATGGCATGGTGACTTGGAATTCGAGTTTTCACCCAACGATGCTGCACCAGTCCGCGAATCGCAGACAAGAGACTAGCGAAGCTGATGTTTTCCCGCGCATACAGGGCTGCCGTCACCGTGCCTCCACTATTGTGGGTGACGGTGCTCCTGCTGATTCCGTACCTGCTGATGTTCTGCTACAGCTTCTGGTCGGTTTCCATGGCACAGACTGTAGTTCATTCCTGGACACTGGATAATTATCGCGAGCTGTTGCGCGTGAACGTGTATTGGCAAACGCTGTTCCGCTCCATGTGGATCGCTGCCCGCGTGATGCTTTTTTCCCTGCTGCTTGGATATCCGCTAGCGTATTACCTCTCGTTCCACGCTGGAAAAAGGAAAGATTTGTTTTACCAGCTAGTGATTATCCCGCTGTGGGTTAGCTATCTGGTTCGCGCCTACGCGTGGAAGACGATTTTGGGAAGCGAGGGAGTGCTCAATACGCTACTGCAATACGTACACGTGACCACGCATCCGCTGGGATTCCTGCTCTACAGTCCTTTCGCGGTAGTGCTTACACTTACTCACATCTACACCCCATTCACGATTCTGCCCATCTATGCTTCACTCGAGCACATCCCACGCGCTCTGGTTGAGGCCTCGCATGATCTCGGCGGCTCACCCTCACAGACGTTCTGGCGGGTCATTTTTCCGCTTTCTATTCCGGGGGTCTTGGCAGGGGCAACCTTCGCGTTCGTGCTCAGCTTGGGAGATTTTCTGGCGCCACTTCTGCTCGGTGGCCCAAGCGGCATCATGATTTCGAACATCGTAGTGAGCCTATTCGGGGCAGCTTACAATTGGCCGCTTGGGGCCGCCATTTCCCTGTGCATGCTCGTACTAGTCGTGGGACTCCTGTTCATCTCCGAACGGCTGGAGAAAAAATGGAGCTTCACATGAGCGACGACACTCATGCGTCCAGCGGTACCCGCTGGTTGCTCGTGCATACAGTGGCGGTTTTTGCATTCCTCTATCTGCCGATTGCCGTGCTCATCGTCTATTCGTTTAACGGCGAAGGAGTGGGCGGATTCCCCCCGCACAACCTGACACTCGATTGGTATCGCATGCTGTTTGCAGATGCGGCTATTTGGGAATCGGTTGGTAATAGCGTGGTGGTGGCGCTCGCGGCGGTCGCTATCGCGCTGGCATTCGGTGTGCTCGCGGCGCTGGCCCTGGATCGCGCTCAGTTCCCCGGGAAAGCCTTGTTCCGGCGCCTCGTGCTGCTGCCCTTGATTCTTCCCGGTATCATCACCGGTCTGTCATTGCTCATGTTGTTCCGCGAAGCAGATGTCAAGCTCAGCCTGCTCACTATCGTGCTCGGACACGGCACTGCGCTGATTTCGGTGGCGACAACGGAAGTTTTCGCGGGACTACAAAAGGTCGATCGCGCGCAGGAGGAAGCTTCGCTCGACTTGGGCGCGAGCTACTGGCAGACATTCTGGCGTGTCACGATTCCCAACCTGCGGCTGCCCATTATCGGAGCTGCGCTGCTGATCTTCACGCTCTCCATGGATGAAATTGCCGTCAGTTTCTTCCTGATCGGGCGCGATAATACACTGCCGCTGGAAATCTGGGGGCGCTTGCGGCGGGGCATCACCCCTGAGATCAACGCGATATCCACCATCATCTTTGTTTTTTCACTGGTGGCCATCGTGATCTGGTATCGCCTGCGGGTTCGGACCGAAGGAAGGCCGGAGATCGCCGAACTGATCGAAGCGGCGGTCCAAGGGGGATTAACTCATGAGCACGAATCGTAGGGACTTCATCAAGTTCGTGGTGGCAGGAGCCGTGGCGTCGGGGTGCCCGGTCGATCTCTCGCTGCTCGCTGCGCCGCTCGAGCAGAATCCCGAGGTGGATGGAGAAGACAACCGCATCTGTCACCAGGTGCGCGACGGAAAAGTCTTTACGCGCCCTCCAGCATCAGCGCATCACGATGTGGTGATTGTGGGAGGCGGCGTCAGCGGATTAACGGCCGCATATCTCTTGAGAAATCGCGACTTCCTTATTCTGGAAAAAGAACCGCACTGGGGTGGTAACGCTTACGTGATGGAGTTCCGGGGAAACACTTATGCTACCGGGGCAGCCTTTCTGGAAAACAATGAAGTTGCGTTCGGGTTCGCCAAGGAGATTGGGCTTGAGCCCTTGCCAGTGAACAACTGGGACGGAAGCATTATCAAGGGAGAATTCGTTCCGGATACCTGGGGAGAAGGCCTCGATAAACTGCCCTATTCGCCCAGCATTCGCGAGGGTTTCAAGAAGTTCAAGAAAGACGTTCTCGCGATGGATGCGAAAAACCGCGCGAAGGAGCTCTTCGGGATTCCTTTCTCTGATTTCGTGAAGGGGTATCCCGAGGAAGTGAAACAGTGGTGGGACACCTACGGACCTTCGAATTGGGGAGCGGTAACGGACGAAACTGCTGCAGCCATCGGCATACTCGAACTGCAAGCCCTAGCCGGAGCAGACCGCAAGGACAATCGCTACACATGGCCAGGCGGTCTAGGCGCAATCACAAGACGCTTAGCAGAAATCCTTCTTCCAAAATATGCCGACCGCATGCAGTTGGAAGCCAGCACAGTTGCGGTCGCTTCCGAAAAGAATGAAGTACAGGTCACGTACGTGCAGGGCGGCGAACTCAAAACGGTTGCGGCCAAGGCTGTGATCATGGCCACGCCCAAATTCATAACCCGACGAATCGTGCAGGGGCTGCCCGATAAACAGAGCGAGGCCATGCAGCGGATTCGCTACATTCCGTATCCCGTGGTAAATCTCGTTTTCGACAAGCCGGTTTTCAACAAGGGATACGATACCTGGTGTCCGGGGAATACATTCACAGACTTCGTGGTCGCCGACTGGGTCGTCCGCAACAAAGCCGGATACCAGCAGAAGTACAACATCCTAAGCTGCTACACCCCGATGCATGAGGAGGAACGTGCATCCATTCTGACAGAGCTGGGCGCGCGTCGAGTGGCGAAAAACGTGTTACGGGATTTTCAGAAGCTGTTCCCCGGTTCGAATCTCGATCCGGTGGAGGTACACATCTACCGGCGTGGCCATCCGATGTACATGTCGACTCCAGGTTTGTTTACACAGACCCAGCCACTGGTCCGGCTGCCATTGGACCGAATCTTCTTCGCGAATACAGATTCCGAAGGACCACAATCGTCGACTGGTGGCGCTATCACCGCCGCCAAACGCGCAATAAAAGAAGTGGAACACAGGCTGGCGGGAAAGCCACCGCGCAAGCACCAAGAGATTGCAACCGTCGCGGGGTGAACAGCTTTGGGAATTCATCCCCAGTTAGCGCTCAACAACTGGCCACGGGTGTCACTGATTTCACCTGGATAAATAAAGTTGCCATTCTGAGTGGACTCGAGCCTAGAAGGGGACCCGCTTTCCTTGACGTCCGCGAAAAGGAGGTCCTTCGCCCCTGAGGGCTGCTCAAAATGACGAGGTGATTGGGATTGAGCGAATCCTGATGAATGAATAATCGTGAACCTCTCCTGAGAGACAAGCTCGCATAGTAAAGTAAGGATACAGAGCGTCTGGCTGCGGCACCTCCAGGAAGGAAATGACATTGAGCTCAGGTATTCGCAACATTGCCATTATCGCGCACGTCGATCACGGCAAGACGACGCTGGTGGACGCGATGCTACGTCAGAGTGGCACATTTCGTGCCAATGAGACGGTCGTCGAACGCGTGATGGATTCAAACGAGCTGGAACGCGAACGGGGCATCACCATTCTGGCCAAAAACACGGCAGTGCTCTATCACGGCACGAAGATCAATATTGTCGACACCCCAGGCCACAGCGATTTTGGCGGGGAGGTGGAGCGCGCATTAAAGATGGTGGACGGGGTGATGCTGCTGGTGGACGCCAGCGAAGGCCCACTGCCGCAGACACGCTACGTGCTAGGCAAGGCCTTGGAAGCACACTTGCCACCGATTGTCGTGATCAACAAAATTGATCGTCCCGATGCACGGCCGCAGGAGGTGCTCAACGAGATATACGATCTCTTTATTGACCTGGATGCCAAGGAAGAGCAACTGGATTTTCCAATCCTGTATACCAATGCCAAGGCGGGCACTGCTTCGAAGAATTTCAAAACCGGCGGTGCAGACCTGCGCCCGCTGTTTGATGCAATTGTGGAGACGATTCCGGCCCCGAGAGGCGATGCTGCCGGAACTCTCCAGATCCTGGTCGCAAATCTCGATTACAGCGACTATCTCGGCCGATTGGCGATTGCGCGCGTGTTCAATGGAACAATGCGCACTGGCGGGGAAGTCGGGATCGCGAAGCTGGACGGAACCGTGCAGAAGACCAAGATCACAAAATTGTTTTCCTTCTCCGGATTGAAGCGCACAGATATTACCGAAACTGAACTGGGCGATATCGTGGCCGTCGCGGGCGTGGAAGGAATCACTATTGGCGAAACCATTACCAGCGCGGAAACTCCAGCGCCACTTGTGCACATCGCCATTGACGAACCGACAATCGCGATGCAATTCACAGTCAACACATCCCCGTTCTCGGGACGAGAAGGCAGCTATGTAACATCGCGCAACCTGCGGGAACGTCTCGACAAAGAATTACTCACTAACGTCTCATTGCGGGTGGAAGAGACGGAGAGCACAGATTCCTTCAAGGTGATGGGCCGCGGCGAGCTGCAGCTCTCGATTTTTATTGAGATGATGCGCCGCGAAGGTTACGAGTTGATGGTGGGTAAGCCGGAAATCGTCACCAAGCGTTTAGATGGAAAGCTGATGGAACCGGTGGAACACTTGACCGTGGACGTGCCGGAAGGCTTCGTGGGCGTTGTGATGGAGCAGCTCGGCACCCGCAGAGGCGAAGTGGTTAACCTGCACAACCACGGCTATGGGCGGGTGCGCATTGAATTTCGAGTGCCCAGCCGGGGCTTGATTGGACTCCGCAGCCAGTTGCTCACGGATACGCGTGGCACAATCGTCATGAACTCTCTGTTCGACGGATTTACAGAATGGCAAGGAGAAATCCCGCATCGCCCGACAGGAGCCCTGGTTGCCGACCGGCCGGGTATGACTACCTCCTACGCGCTGTGGAACCTGCAAGAGCGCGGAGAACTCTTCGTCGGACCCGGGGTAGAAGTGTACGAAGGAATGGTGATCGGCGAGAACGCGAAAGATGCTGACCTTGACGTCAATGCGGTGCGCGAGAAGAAGCTCACGAACATGCGGGCCTCCACTGCGGATGAAGCGATTCGTCTGGTTCCCTTCCGTCAATTGAACCTGGAGCAGGCGATCGAGTTCATTGCTGATGACGAGTTCGTCGAAGTCACGCCGAAATCACTGCGGCTGCGCAAGAAGGTCCTGCAGGGGAACAAGCGCAAAAAGAGCGTAATGGTGACAGTGGAAGAAGGCCTGTAATGCGGCGCTAAATGGAAGCGCTCAACGCGCCTGCTGCCTGCCTGTATTAATGGCCTTAGTTTCAGAGCAATCCGGGGCATACCTGCTATACTTTCACCCGCGTTTGACTGTTCGCCAGCTTTGGCTTCGATTTAAGGAAAGGCGTCCCAGCCCCCTTCGTCCGCGCCGAAGTCAGCCACACTCAAATAGCTCACTTGAGGTGCATCTGACTTGAAAAACATTTTTGTTGGGAACCTTGACTTCAATACGGGTGAAGACGAATTGCGCAAGATGTTCGAAGTTTATGGCCAAGTAGATCGCGTGAGCATTATGACGGATCGCGACACAGGACGTTCGCGCGGGTTCGGCTTCGTGGAGATGGCCAATGCGGAAGAGGGTGAGAAGGCGATTGCTGCACTCAATGGCACACAGCTCGGCGGACGCACCCTGAACGTGAATGAAGCACGTCCGAAACCAGAACGAGGAGCGGGTGGCGGAGGTGGACGTGGTCGAGAGCGCGGCGGCCGCAGCAACCGCTGGTAACCAGTTGCGCAGTTTCTGACGCGGTTTCTAAAATGATTCGCCTGGGCTGAGGACGAGCCGGGAAATAGCAAGGGCGCACCGATTGATGGTACCGGGCTCGGGATGTAAACTGATGGAATCGGAGCGCGCCCGTAGCTCAGCTGGATAGAGCGATTGCCTCCGGAGCAATAGGTCGGGAGTTCGAATCTCTCCGGGCGCGCCAGTTTTCAAGCACTTGCCCGTCAGCTCTTATCTCCCGTGTGCAGAAATGCGTGCAGTTATTCGGATTCATTGTATCGCCCCTGCAGCAGGAGCCGTCGCCAAAATCTGCTTTTCGACTGGACCAGCGATCCCCTCATACATCGCATCCACCATCTGGTACACCGAATCCGGAATGTCTTTGACGTAATTTTCCAGCGTAGTGTCTGGCCGCGCGTGCCGCAATTGCTTCTGCACATCCTTGAGGGTTCCCTTGCGTTCACCGACTGCTAGCGTTGCGAAGGTCCTCCGCAGGATTTGGAAGTTCAGCTTTGCCAGCCCTAGCTTGAGCCGGATCGGATCGAGCACGCGGGCCTCGAAGTTCTCGTAGTCCATGGCACCGCCTCGGCTGTTCGGGAAAATAAAATCCGGATCTCCTGGCCAACCGGTAAGAGTTCTCCACTCTAGGAGGTCTACGGCCAATCGCTTGGGCAAAGGAACATAGGCTTCGCTTTCCTCAGTCTTGGCCCAAGGGCGGAGCTTTGATTTGTAGATGGTTTCCGTGACGCGAAGCGCATGTCGGTCGTTCGGGAGTTGTTCCAAGCTGCGCCAGCGGAAGGCGAATAACTCGCCAGGCCGCACGGCTGTTCCGGAGCCTACTTTGATAGCCAGCTTGTCACGAAGCGTGCCCGCAGCATCGATCACTGCTTGGTACTGTCGCCATTCCAGGATGGTTTCGTCGGGCTTGCGTGTCTTCGGACGCTTTAGTTTTCGCCCTGGATCCTTCGCCAGAAAATCCTGTTCGACCGCTTCCGCGCATATGGATTTCAGATAGGTATAGCAATGAAAAACCATTGATCGCGAGTAATCACGGGCAAGCTGATTGAGCCAGTCCTGCAGTTCTACCCGATCCAATTCCCGCAGCGATTGATCACCGAACTTGTTCACGATCACACGGACAAAATGGCCGTTGGTTTTCTGTGTCGTCGGTCCCCAATTGCCCTCCACCGTCGGACGCCATCGATGTTCCACAAACCAGCGCAGCGAAACCCGGTCATCGCGACGGGATGATTGCGAAGCATTGAGCGGAGCGACAAGCTTCTTGAGCTCCTCTTCCGCTTCAAACTTCCGCATCTTGCTTTTTTCGCCCAGAACTTTGCTGTGGTGCCGGCGCCGTTCTTTTCCGGTCTCAGGATCACGAACGTATTCAATCCAGTGCGCCCGCCAAGTACGGGCTTTAGTTTCCTGGAGCCATCCGCTCTGGTGACGTGATCGCATACACTTCCTCCGCAACTTGAGAGTGGCCGCCACTATACGCTGCCTCCTTCGAGATCGGCTATGCAACTTACATAACCAGGAGTAACCATGCCTTTAATTGACCTCTTGCAGATGGAGATTGATGAATTCCTCCACGTCTTCAGGACGGAACCGCAGCAGGGCCCGCCGACCGCCCAGCCGCACCACCGGAATCCGGGGATTGCGTCGCGTGGCGTGGTCTCTCACCCAGTCCTTGGAAACTCCTAACCAATCGGCCACTTGGTCCAACGTCAGCAGCGCAGTCTGCGGCCGCATCAGTTGACTCTCACCGAATTCTTGCCGTTGCGTACTCATCTGCTCCGTGTCTCATTCTTTCGTTGGTGTTCACCTTGCCGATGTGTGTTACGTTCTACTTGTTCACAGGCGGTCCTCCCGCCTCACCCTCTTCCTTCCCCACCGGTCTTACCGCTCTCCCCGGCCCGCCCCGGCATTTCCTTGGCCGCTCGCCTTCTGGCCTTGCCCTGTTCTGAAACTTGAATCCGCCATTGGCATCTCGCACTGCGCTCGCGAAAGAATTCCCCGGTGGGGCCCGGTCTGCGGAAGAGTGGGTGTCCGGGATAGGGATGGCACAATGCACACACTTGCCCGCCATCAGGCAGGCAGTACCACTCGGCATCATGGGGGTGGACGTAGCAAACTAGGGCCGACCTCAGCTCCGAAATAATAGGAATTTTCCCCGAGGGCGAGGTGCCGAAACTGACAGAACCTACCTCGGGAAGGGTTTTGTCAGTGATTTGGGGTTTTGTCAGTTCCGTTTTTTCGGGGTCTCCGGTTGCGCCGCTGGCGGGCGGTTGCCAGGTGTGCCACTTACTGGGCATGAGGTTTTACCCTCGGATTGATCTGCCATACCTCGGTTGGTCGGCCGCCTGTGTCTCCTGGCGTGCGGGCCTGCTCGAGGATCCAATACAAGTCCGCCAGGAGTTCGAGCGCGTTCCGCGCCTGCTCAGGTTGAGTCAATCCACTCCAGCCCCGCCGATAGACGTCGCGCGTGGTAAATGTGTCCGAGAGGTCGCCCGCAGCAATGTGTCTTCCCAGCTCCCTGGCGCTTGCCATTTCCGGCGACACCATGCAGCCGTAGACCCGGACCGCGTGGCTCTCTAAGTAGTCACAGAGTTCAGCCGCCTGGCGGGTGTGTTCTAAAGTGATGGGGGCATAACCCTCCAAATTTCCCCCTTCGGTTGCCAGATCTGCGAGTTCGAACAGACCGGCAAGGCTGGGCAAAAGACTTCGGTACTTCGACAAGTGTGCGACCACGGCCGGGTGCAGACCATGTTCTCCGCGAATCTTGCTCTCCAGTTCGATCCGCCAAGCGTCAAACAGCTCCTGAGCATCTGGAGCGAAACGTAATTCAATGGGGATGTCAGCGGAGAGACTGGCAAGCCTGGTGAAAACATCCTGGGCAATGCGGCTCGCGCTGTAATTCGGCTCCCGGTCGACGTTGCGCCATGTCGGGGCCACGTCCGGCCAGACCAGAATTTGAAACCGCTGGATGAGCCCGTCATCACCGGGCCCGCCGGAAAGTGTATCTCGCATGTAAGCACGCAGCCGGTTGGGCTGTATGTTGCCGAGCAAGCTGATGCATACCGCCGGGACATGGATGGTGCCTCGGCCGATGCGATCGATATTGAAACTGCCGTCGCCGTTCCATCCTTGCAGGTAGAAGGCACGCTCGCTTTCGCGTCCCGGCTTCTCGAGCTCTCCCAGCCAGCCGGTCAGTTCATCGCGGATCGCAACCACCCCAGCGGGGTTGTCGCTGAGGATTTCGTGCAGCTTCTCGAAGGTCGCATCCATGACGATCAGCCGCTTTGGCTTGGGTTCGCTAAGGCTGCCGTCCGGTGCGATGGGGTGAGGCGCTCCCTTCTTTACCGCGCTTTTGAACTGTTCCTTCCACGCCTGCCGCGCCAGTTCGACCTTTTCTCTTTCGAGTTCGAAATCGCTGGCTTCCTGCTCGTGGGTTTTTCGCCACAACTCCTCGATCTGCTTCAGCGGCTGAGTTATGGCCTGCATCACCGGGCTTTTCAGAAACCCGGGTTGGGCGACAATGGCTCCCCAAAGGTTGGGCACGACCGTCCAATCGTCCCTGCGTTTCGGCCGGATCGCGGCGCGACGATTCACGCACCCCGCAAGGCAAACCAGCGCATCCGCGGCCGCAAAATCCGGCGGAGTCTGCATGCGCTCCGAGGTGTCGTCAACCAATGGTCGGAAGCTGGACGGGAGGAATTCCAAAGAGAAACGCTCGACCGGTAGCAGTTCCGAACCGAGCGGCTGAGGCTCCGGCCATCGATCGTCCGCTGGAGATGCCGCCGTGACCTCCGGCAACGTCACCAGATGCGGTTGCGCATTCGGAGCCAACAGGGAGGGCGCATAGCGGGCAACGCTACGTGCAATGTTGCGCACTTCCTCAGCCGGCAACGGGGGATTACATCGTGCCGCGTTGTCCGCCAAGAGGGCCGCCTCGATGGCTTCGACGCTCACCCCTCGCCGACGCATCGTGCCCGCGATAGAGGTCAGCGCGCCATTGCGGTGACCCTCCGGGATTTCCCCCGCCGGTGTGGGACGAGCGACAGAGGGACAGAGTTTTGTGCCCCGTGATCGTTCCAGCGCCCACAACTTCTCGAGCAACCATTGGGGCGCCGGCAGGATGGGGGCTTGTTCATCAACCCAGTGGTAAAGGTGTTCCTTGGCGTTACTGGGAGGGGTGACGAAGCTGGGAGGCGCGACCACGAAGCCGCCTTCGCCCCGCACGTCACTAGACCCGGCCCCGCACGCTACCGCGATATTGCAACCGGGAAAGTCCTCCTCCGTCCACTTCCGGATCTGCTCGAGATCCGTCGTGGCCCGTTCCGGCCATCTCGGGATGTACGGTTTCTTGGTGCGCTCCACCAGCGGAAAAATCCTGAAGCCCTGCTCCGCCATGCGGACGATCGCCTCTGCCATCATCGGGGCTTCCTCCGTGCGGGACAGTCGTGGAACCCACATCTGTTCTGTCATGGACGAGGCATCTCAGCTCAAGCCCGAAGACGCGATAGGAGCACTGGCTCGCGGAGGACAGGTGGTTGTCGTGGGTGATCCCAAGCAGCTACCGCCAACAACTTTCTACCAGCGGGTGCTTCTCGATTCCGAGGACAGCGAAGAGGAAAATCTGCGAACAGCGGTCGAGGAGGGCGAGAGCATTCTGGATGTTGCCAGCACCCTCTACCAGCCGGTGCGCCGTCTCCGATGGCACTATCGTTCCCAGCATCACAGCCTTATAGCGTTTTCAAACCACGAGTTCTACAAAGGCGATCTGGTCATTTTCCCTTCTGCTTACCACGAGGATCCGTTATTGGGCGTCAAGTATCATGCCGTCTATGACGCCGCCTTCGAAAATGGCCGAAACCCGCGCGAGGCCGCGGTCGTTGTCGATGCTGTTTTAGACCACATGAAGAACAATCCCCATGAGTCTCTGGGAGTGGTTACTCTCAACTTCGAGCAACGCGAACTGGTCGAGGAACTTCTCGACCAGCGTCTCGGGAGTGACCCGTCCACACTTTCCTACCAGGAATGCATGAGCGGACCGGAAGCGTTTTTCGTCAAGAATCTTGAAAACGTGCAAGGGGATGAACGGGACGTCATATTCATTTCCGTTACCTACGGACCGGATGCCCACGGCAATCAGTTCCAGCGATTCGGTCCCATCAATGGCATCAACGGACATCGACGGCTGAATGTACTCTTTACTCGCGCGAAGAAGCGGATTGTCGTATTCAGTTCGCTCGACCCGGACAAGATTCAGACCAATGCCGCCAGCTCATGGGGACTCCGAGCACTTAAACAATATTTGATGTTTGCTCGCAGCGGTATTTTGGAAGGTCCCGATCACGGCCTCGAACAGCCTACAAATGACTTCGAGCGATCTGTTAGCCTGGTTTTAAAAGAACGCGGGCTTGAGGTTGTACCGCAAGTGGGCGTAGCCGGGTTTTTCATCGATCTGGCCGTCAGACATCCGCTACGGCCGGGCGCCTTCCTGCTCGGCATAGAGTGCGACGGAGCCATTTATCACTCCGGGCGTTCAGCACGAGATCGCGATCGGCTTCGTCAGGAGATACTCGAACGGCTCGGCTGGAAGTTACACCGAGTTTGGTCAACCGACTGGTTCAAAAGCCGCGACAGCGAAATCAAAAGGATGCTCCGCCGCATCGAAGACCTCCTCACGAATGATCCACTGTACAAAAGAGAATCTGAAAAGGCCTGCAACTCGGAGTCCCTGCGCCAACGTCTGATCGACCTTCGCGAGCTGCAGATCAAGCCGGCATTCCCCGATTCGCTGCCCGAGAAGGGGTTATTAAGAAAAACGCTTCTCGCGGACTTTGTCGCCAAACGCCCCAAAACTAAAGATAACTGGTTCAAAAAAATTTCTTACGACCTCCGGACAAATACCGATCCTAGGCAGGTCGCACAGTTCCTTATCCCGGTCCTGGAAATCATCGCTGAATACGACGACTAAGTCGATTCCGCCTCTATATCTGCCTCGAATCCGTGTCCAGCTGCCTCGTGCGTCTTCTTGTCCTTGCGCCGGCGTACCTTTGCCGCCTTCTGTGTGCCCTGGCGATGTTGTTCTGCAGGAATTTTCTCCCCCGTTTTGGCTCCCTTCTCCTTCGCTTTTCGCTTTCTGGCTGCTGCTGCGGCCCTCGAAGCTTTGGTGGCAATTGCTTTGCGCTGTTCCGCGGTCAGTGTTCTGGCTCGCGCCTCTCCACCGCGTTTGGCAATCATGGATAGATACTTTGAAACGACCGACTTGCGCATGTGCAGACTATAGCACGACCCTTGCCCGGCACGGTGGAGATTTGCCGGTCTCCTAAGATTGTTCTTGACACCATGCCCGGCACGGTGCAGAGTTAACTCGGAATTAAGACGGGCCGAGCAAGTGTTAGACGCACTCGCTCAGCCCTGACCGACGTCGCCTACATGGAGGCAAACGTGGCTATCAAAAAAAGTATTCGAGTACGGGAGAAGACTGTTGGACGAGCGCCCCAAACTGCGTGGGAACAGTCTTGCCATCCGTGGCCGTCAAGCCGCTTACAACCGCCGTCTTTTATGCATGCCAAGTTGTTAGAGGGAACTTGCTAATTTCGAGTCTCGAAGAGGCTCATTGCAATTTGACGATGAACACGTCGATTCTCTGGTTCCCCTTCGAGTCCGTGCCCAAGGTATTCAGCCAATCAGAGACCCAGGCAAGCCACTGCCCGTCTTGGGACACAGTACCGATGGCGTTCTGCGAATAGAAGTTGGGATCGCTTCCCGTGCTGAAGGAGTGGGCGAACCGCCGCAAGGTGCCATCCGGCATGTAGCCAATGATTTCGTTTATCAAAGGCGTGTTGAATGTGGCGGGGGCATTCGGCGTGGTAGAGGTCGTGACAAAGAACGGCGCCGTGTCGTTCGGGTTGTCGTTGTTCCACGACATGTGAGCTTCGCGCAGCTGCGTGCAGCAAGGCGAAGGCAGCGTGCCCGGCCAGAAACTAACGGTATTCGGCGCCGTAAATTGGCGCTCGCCGACTTGCGGGAAGCTGGTGAAGTTGAGCCACGTGTTGTAGCCGGGGACGCTATGACCTCCGCAATTGGTGCTGCAGTGGTTCACCGTGGTCGTGCCTGGCTGCCAAAAGTAATGTTGGCCCGATACCCCTACGCAGTCCCCGGACGTGCAGGTGGAGATCGAGATGTCAAAGAAGCTGCCCAACGACATATAGCCCTCGTGGATGGCGTAACTCGCGTTGTCGCTCGCCGGGCCGGTCGTTCCCCAATTGCCAACCACTTGCGCGGTTTGCGTGTTGTAGGCGGAGCAGGCATTGAGCGCGAAGTTGTACGCGACTGCCCACACGCCAGTGCCCTGATAGCCCGTAGTAGAAAAGGCCGTGCCAATGACAGCGTCGCCGGCGTTAACAAACATGTCGCCGCGCCACGTGATATTCAGCGGATTAGGCAAGCCGGAGCAGTTCGTAAAGTCGTAAACCAAACTCGAAGTCGGGGGACTCGCGGTGTTGCTGAACGTCCAGCGCGTAATCCGCGTGCCAGAGAACTGATAAAGCACATTGGGGTTGGCCCGACTAAACGTGACCATGCCGCCCACTTTGAACCCTGGCACCAAGCCCGTGCTCTGCATGATTGCAGGATTGAAGCCCAGCACACCGAACTGACCCTGCGTGGAAAACGTCACAATCAGCATCGTGGAAGTGGTGTTCCAGATGTTGTCGGCCCCCGCGCCCGAGGGCGTGACCGAAAAGGAGAGTCCGCCGCTGGTCGTTGAATCCGTCGCGCGCAGGATGGGGACATTGAAATCCGAAGGCGTAACGATAGTGTTGAGCCCGATGGTACCGCCCATGTTGGGGACCGGGTTGGGAACCTGGCTCACTGCAAAATCGCTGCGCGAACAGCCGTAACTCGGCGGCCCGCACTGTCTTGCTGTTAGCGTGGTCGTCGCGGTCAGCAGGTTTGATCCCCACATCGCCTCGATTGTTGTCAACCCGGCGGCGAGGCTGCTTGCCTGCCCGCTGGCATTGATGGTTGCCACACCAGGAGTAGAAGAAATCCAGGTTACCGTGCTGGTGACGTCCATCGAACTGCCATCGCTGTAAGTCAGCGTGGCCGTGAACTGCTGCAGTGAGCCGACGTAAACAGTCGGATTCAGGGGAGCAATGACAACCGATACTGGGGCAGGTGAGTTGACCGTCAGAGTAGTTGAACCGGTTACCGAGCCCGAACTCGCCGACACGGTCGTGGTTCCGGCTGAGAGGCTAGTTGCAAGTCCGGTGGAATTGACTGTGGCGACATCCGGAACTGACGATGCCCAATTGGCTGATTGCGTAATGTCCTGAGTGGAGCCGTCACTGTAGGTCGCCATTGCCGTGAATTGCTGGGTGACTCCCAGAGCGATGGATGTAGAAGCCGGCATAGCAGCAATAGAGGATAGCGCGGCTTGTCCGACGATCATCGTGGTCGAAGTAGAGACCGGACCGGAGGTGGCAGTGATGTTCGCCGTACCCACTCCGGCGCTGGTGGCCAACCCATTCGTGCCGGAAGCATTGCTGATGATCACCACCGTCGCCGACGACGAACTCCATGTCACTACGGAGGTCACGTCCTGCGTGCTGCCGTCCGTGTAGCTGCCGGTCGCGCTGAACTGCTGCGTAGTGCCCAGAGGAATGGTCGGCGCCTGCGGACTGATGGAAATCGACACCAGCGCCGCCGGATTCACCGTCAGCGAAGCCGAGGCGCTTACCGAACCTGAGCTGATGCCAATCGTCGTCAAGCCGGTGCCCAGCGTGCTCGCCAGGCCCGCCGTGCCCGCCGAGTTGCTGATCGTCGCTACGTTCCCCGCCGTCGAACTCCAGTGCCCGGACTGCGTGAGGTCCTGTGTTGTCCCATCCGTGTAGGTTCCAGTCGCCGTGAACTGCTGCGTCGTGCCCAGTGGTATGGTTGCCGATTGCGGGTTGATGGCAATCGAGACTAGGGCGGCGACGGTGACCGTCAGAACCGTTGAGCCAGTCACCGTTCCTGAGCTCGCGCTGATGGTCGTCGTCCCTGTACCCGTGCTCGTGACCAGCCCCGTTTTATTCACCGTAGCCGTTGAGGCAGTCTCCGATGCCCAGGTAACCCTTGACGTTAGGTCTTGCGTGCTGCCGTCAGTGAATGTGCCGGTGGCGGTGAATTGCTGCGTAGTTCCGAGCGCGACGGAAGGATTCGTCGGCGTGACCGCAATCGACACCAGCACTGCCGCAGTTACGGTCAAGCTCGTGCTGCCACTGATCGAGCCCGAACTGGCCGTGATCACGGCCGAACCCGTGCCCACACTGGTCGCCAGCCCCTGTGTGTTCACCACATTATTGATCGTGGCTACCGTTGTCGTATCCGAACTCCAGTGCACGGTCTTGGTCACGTCCTGCGTGCTCCCGTCGGTGAAGGTACCGGTAGCGGTGAACTGTTGTGTGCTGCCCAGCGGAATACTGGGAATCGCCGGAGTGACTGCAAGCGAAACCAATGCTGCGGGAGTGACGTTCAGCGCGGTAGAGCCGGTAATCGAGCCGGAGGTGGCCGTCACGCTCGTGCTGCCCACGGTCACGCTGGTCGCGAGTCCCTGACTGTCTACCGTGGCAACGCCATGATTCGCGGTGTTCCAAATCACCGTAGTCGTGAGATCAAGCGTGCTGCCATCGGTGTAAGTTCCGGTAGCGTGGAGTTGTTGGGTGGTTCCCAAGGCAAACGAGGGATTCATCGGCGCGATTGCAATGGAAACCAGAGCTGGTGGTGTCACGCTCAGGGTGCTAGAGCCGCTGATCGAACCCAAAGTGGCCGTAATTGTCGCGCTGCCCGTCCCCGCTCCCGTAGCCAAACCGGTACTGCTGACGCTGGCCACGGCTGGTGCAGACGAATTCCATGTGACCGAATTGGTCAGATTCTGCGTGCTCCCATCCGTGTATGTTCCAGCCGCGGTGAACTGCTGCGTTTTACCCAGAGCGACGGAAGCTGCTTGAGGGCTGACAGCGATCGAAACGAGAGCGGCCGCCGTCCCGGTGCCGGTCAAGAATACGGCTTGTGGACTGTTGCTGGCGTTGTCATTGAAGCTCAGCGTGCCTGTTCTGGAGCCAGTCGCCTTGGGCGAGAAGGTGACGAAGGCGGCGCAGCTGGCGCCCGCCGCAAGCGTGCTGGGACTGAGCGGGCAGTTTGAGGTGAAAGGGAAATCGCTCGCACTGCTAGTGATGCTAGTTATTTTCAACGAGGAAGATTGGTTATCGGTAAGTGTCACCATCTGAGCCGCACTGGTCGTTCCCAATGCCTGGCTCGTGAAGGTCAGGCTACTGGTATTGACCGCAGCGGGCACAATCCCAGTGCCAGTCAGACTGACCGTCGGGCTGACGCTGGCGTTGTCAGCGATCGTAAGAGTGCCGCTTCGCGTACCTGCGACCGCTGGCGTGAAAAAGACGGAGATCGTACAACTCGAGCCGGCAGCAAGGGTTTTCGACGAACGTAAAGGACACGTGGTGCTAGTCGTGTAATCTGCGAGGTTGGTTGTGATGCTGGTGATGGTCAAGCTCTTGGTCTGATTGTTCTGGACGGTTACCGTAGACGCCGAACTTTTTCGGCCGATGGGCTGATTTCCGAACGAGATGCTTGAAGGGGTCGCCGTGACCGCTGCGATCCCCGTCCCGCTGAGGGCCACATTTTGCGGACTGCTGCCGGCGTTGTCATTAACGCTCAGCATGCCCGTAAGTGAGCCCAGAGTGGCAGGAGTGAAGGTCACGGAGATGGTGCAGCTGCTGCCAGCGGAGAGCGTGGCAGGACTTATTGGGCAGTTGTTCGTCTGAGTGTAGTCGGACAGATTTGAAGTGATGCTGCTGATCGTAATCGCTGTGCTTTGACCGTTCTTGAGTGCGACTTTCTTTACGGAGCTCGAAGTGCCTTGGACCAGGTTGCCGAAAGACAAGCTGGTCGGCGTTACCGTCACGGTCTGGGCAACGGCAGAAAGCAAACTCAAGGGAGCGAGGCAGGCGAATACTACTGCCAGACGGCGGACGATTACAGATTCCAACGTGTGACCTCAAACTAATGCAAAGATCTGGGACATATCCCTAACAGCCAGCCATCGTCTGCCGTTCCTGGAGCGGTTCGAAACGCTTCTCGAGGGTGAAGAAATTGTCGCTGCGACCGAACTTGTGCTTGCATACTTCTGGGAACGTCCGCGCATAGCTCTTCAGGTCAAAAGCCAGTAGTTGCATGATCTCCTGCCGACGCCGCGTCGTTGCGGACAAGAATCTCGTTCCCAGGCTCACTGAACATGGGTCTGATCGCGCTTAGCAGGGCTGAATCGCGCGTTAACAGCAGACACTCCAGTCCCATGATGTGAGTCTAGACCGTCGCCCTCTTGTGGTCGCAGATAACCTCGGATGTTGTCCTTCCGAGCCTCTCGTCTACGCGGCTGTCGCAATTAGTGCCGGCACCGCCCGCCGAACGAGCCTGCGCCTACTCGACCAGAGCAGGGGCGGTCAGGATGAAGATGTTTTCGTATGGTTCCCGAGGGTGGTTACGGGCCTCGCGGAAATACGGATGGATGCATTTCAATCTCGGATCTGCATATTTTTCTCAGGAGAATTGGAATTTTGCATCGCAGAGTTTTGAAAAAGCTGCAGAACAGACGCCAACAGAACCGGCCGCAGCCTACAACGTAGCGATTTGCGACCAGCGACTTGGTCACTTTGGCGACGCAGACGGGGGTACTTGCTGCCAGTTGCGCGGGCCTCTACCGCCACTGCCTACTCGCCGCAGGCGCGGGGACGCTCGGAGCGCAACTTCGGGATGGGACGGCTGCCCTAAGGGAACTGCAGCTGCGCGGGATCAAAACGGTGGAAGCGACCGACCGATTCCTGCGGGAGCACTACATCGTCGAGTTCAATCATCGCTGCCACATGCGGGCAGCAGCGCGTTTGTGCCCAAGACCGCGATGGCAAGAAGCTAGCTCCAGATAACTAATTGAGTCGGCCAATTTGGATCGATCCATTTCTTCGGTTCGTTTCTTTACGATGTACTGCCGCAACTAGGTCCACCGTCAGGTTGTGCGCCCGGCGCACAGGCCCTAATTTCAACGGAAGGGAGCCTGGTGGCATTCTGGGCCGTCCTTCTGTTTGCCCGGCGCCGCTCAATCTTAGCGAAGTCGTGAAAACCGGCGGTACTTGGGTTCGAGTTAACTCCTCGATTGCCGGGTGTGTTTCGAGTCTTGACACGGATTCCCACACCTCCCGTCTTCTTGCCGCCCTTAACGCCGTGGGTCGGCCAGATGGTGCCCTTTACCACGACCAGCGCGTCACAATTTCTGCCGACGGATGTAATCAAGGCCAGCCCAGTTTGGCTATCGTGAAGCCCGCCTTGGACAGGATGCCGTCAAAATTCTTGGCGAAGTCATCGAAGTTCTGTTTCAGGTTATCGCTGCCAGTGAACGCAGTCCCGGCATTGTCAAATGCGCTGTCTAGTGTTGCAGTGCTGAACTTCTTCTCCCTCGTTTTTAGGCTCTCGCGTTTATGTGGCGGCTGCTCCAGCAACTTGCGAAAGAGAGCCTCGAATTTCTACTTGTTCACTTTCATGGACCCCCAGCGCTGTGTGACGCTCCACCTGGCGCCACGAATATCCAATCCCTTCCCCAATAGCCCTGCGCTGTTACGCACGCGCTTGTCTGTCGGCAAGCGAAAGTGCAGATGGAAGCCTTCGCGGGCCCCATGGGAATTCTTTCGCCCCGTGAAAGCACAGAGCGTGTCCGGCAAGGCCTCTCGTTTCCACGAAGGCTGGGTTGCGAAGCTCCCGTGCCAAACTCAGACTGGCGGCGTGGACATCCCGGAGAGTGAGTTCGAGGCTCAGGCGATGAGCGCGGAGATGCTGCCCCGGTTTTGGTGAGTGCTTCGG
>Ga0099828_10000712_pt1 | contig 20876 bp, 16 predicted proteins | sample CZO8metaG_2_FD_79338 | JGI IMG/M metagenome (GOLD analysis project Ga0099828, IMG submission 79338) | Vadose zone soil microbial communities from the Eel River Critical Zone Observatory, Northern California, USA - CZOApr15con2H1.8 metaG | ecosystem: Environmental > Terrestrial > Soil > Vadose... | reverse complement strand
TATAAATAGCATAGACGTTTACAACCTTGGAGGCAACACCATGAACGCAATCGCACAGCTCGCAGCGACGAGGAACACGGGCGGAATCAGCGTGTCCGCAGCGCGCCTGCTATCCCTTCGCGGCCGCCGCAATCAGGAGCCGGCGGCATCGCCATCGGAAGCCGAGCGCGGCGCTACCGTCGTTCCGGCAACCGCGGCCAAGCTCGCTCTCGCGGAGCGCTCGGGCGATGCCCGCGTGCTTTACGTAGGCGACTCGACGATCCTCACCGGCGTCGCGCCGGCGGAGGTGTCGGCGAGGTGCGCGTGTGGCCCTGGGTTCAACGGTGGCTTCGCGGCCGCGACCCCGTGGCTGACGAGCGCAATGACGAAGCGCCTGCTCGAACACGAGCACCCGGCGCTCGTGGTGATCGGTCTCGCACCGTGGGACGTCGCGAGCGGTAACACATTCAACGACAGCGAGCTCGCGCACGAGATCCTCACGCCGTCCGAGCTCGGCGCGCTCGATATTCATGTCGACATCGGAGCGTCGATCGACGAGGCATTCGCGAGCATCGTCTCGGCCTACGGCGAGCGGCTTCTTATCAAGGAGTGGATCGCCTCGCTCATGCCGCAGCAACGGTACGACGAAGGGCAGCGCGGTTACTACGCGGTGCCCGGCTCCGCCACCACGGCGAATCAGCTCGCGGCCGAGGTCGCGCGGATGAAGGTGGTCCATCCTGGCGTCCCGTCCATCGACTCTCCCGGCGTGCTCGTGACCCGATCGCTCATCGCCGACCTGCGCGCGCGCGGCATCGTCGTCGCGGTCCTAGTGCCGCCGCTGCATCCTGCGGCGTACGTCCAGAACGGCGCGTACCTCGAGGGCGCCGAGGTCGTCATTCGCGACCTTGCCCGCGAGCAGGGGGCGCCGCTCATCGATTGCCGCTCCGCGACGTCGGTCGACGACTTCCGAGACCTGCTGCACCTTCGGGAGTCGGGTGCCCTGAAGCTGTCGACGTGCGTCGGAGAGCAGATCCGCGCGCTCATCGGAGGCTGAGCCGTGCTGTTCAACAGCCTCGAGTACCTGGTGTTCCTGCCCGTCGCGTGGGTCCTGTTCTGGAGCGCGCCCAGGCATCGGGTCGCGGTCCTCCTCGTCGCGAGCTACGTCTTCTACGCGAGCTGGAGCGTTCCCTACGCGGCGATGGTGTTCGCCCTCGTGGTCGTCAACTACCTCTTCGGGCTCGCGCTGGGTCGTGCCTCTCGGCACCGGCGTTCGCTGCTCGCCGTGTTCATCGCGTTCGACCTCGGCGTGCTCGGCGTCTTCAAGTATTTCGACTTTGCCCTCGCGTCTTTCACGGCCGGGCTGCGCTTCGCGCTGGGCCTCGAGCTCGATCCTCCGCTCCTCCGGCTCGTGCTGCCGCTCGGGATCTCGTTCTTCACCTTCGAGTTCATCCACTACCTCATCGACATCTACCGCGGCTCCCTTCCCGTGCACAGCTTTTCGAAGTTCCATGTGTTCGCCGCGTTCTTCCCGACGCAGATCGCGGGTCCCATTAAGCGCTTCCAGCAATTCGTGCCCTCGCTCGTGTCGCTCGGGCACTTCGACTCAGCCTTCGCGATGGAGGGGCTGGGGCTCATCGGCAGGGGGCTTGCGAAAAAGGTCATCCTCGCGGACCGTCTCGCTCCCTGGGCGAACCGCGGCTTCTCCGCCGCGACGGATGGCTCGATCGGGACCAGCGACGCCTGGCTGGCGACGCTCGCGTTCTCACTGCAGATCTTCTTCGACTTCTCCGGCTACACCGACATCGCTCGAGGATCGGCCGCGCTGTTCGGTTTTCGCATCCCCATCAACTTCGACGGGCCATACCTGGCGACGTCTCTCGCCGACTTCTGGCATCGCTGGCACATCTCTCTGTCGACCTGGCTCCGCGACTACGTGTACATCCCGCTCGGCGGCTCTCGGCGGCCGCAGCTCGGCGTGGTGCGGAATCTCATCGTCACGATGCTGCTCGGCGGGCTCTGGCACGGCGCGGCCTGGCACTTCGTGGCCTGGGGCGGCCTCTGGGGCGTCGGACTCGCCCTCCACCATGTCGTCCGCGCCCGCGTCACGCTCCCGCGGTCCCGGCCGGTCCTCGTCGCGGGTTGGGCCTTCACTCAGATCTTCGTGCTCTTCGCCTGGGTCCTGTTCCGCGCCGACAGCTTCGACGCGGCCGGCGTGATGCTGCGAGCCATGGTCGGCCAGGGTGGGCCGAGCACGATCCTGACGGCGAAGGACCTGCTGTTCATCGGAGGGACCGCCGTCGCGCTCCTCATCGCCACGGGCCTGGCGCGCTCCGGATGGACCCTTCGCGCGCCCGTGCCCCGCGGCCGACTCCGCCCGGTCGTCTACGGGGCCGCCACCGCGGTCGTCGTCCTCGTCGCGTCGGTGGTCGCGCCCACGGGACGCGAGGCGTTCATCTACTTCCAGTTCTAGGTAAAGGAGCCGGCGAAGAGTCTGTGATGCAGCTAAGGCACAGCGTGTTCGGTGTGGCGGCGACCTTCTGCGCGGTGATCGTCGCCGGTGTCGTCGTCGACCGCGCTGCACCAGCGCGGCGGGAGATCGTCGTCACGGTCGACGCCACATCGTCGATCGGCGTGAGCAGCCTCCGCCTCGGCACGCAGTTCGTCGTCCCCGGTACGCTCGACGTGGTCCCGGGCACGCGTTCGCGGTTGGAGGCGCTTGCCCCACCGCTGGTCCGCATCAACGCGGCCGCCTTCGGCCCGCGGCCCGTCCTTCCCGCAGGGATCGTGCGCGGGGACTGGGACTTCGGGAGCCTGGACTCGATCGTCGAAGACGCGAGGCGCGGCGGCGGCGAGGTGCTGCTGACCGTCGCGTACGCGCCCGAGTGGATGTGGGACTGCGGCGTCCCAGCCATCCGTGACCCGACCTTCGGCGAGTTCGGCGAATACATGGCCCGCCTCGTCGCGTACTTCGACCGCGGCTCGTTCGTGGCCGAGGACGGACGGCAGATCGTCAATCCCGCGGGCCTGGAGCACCGGATCCGGTACTGGGAGCTCTGGAACGAGCCGGACCAGATCGCGGGCTGTCCTCCCGCCGGCAATCGCATCACACCGGCCGAGTACGTGGCCATGTGGAACGCCGCGGTGCCGCGGATGCTGGCGATCGATCCGACGATCAAGGTCATCGGTCCCGCGACCGCGCAAGCCTTCACCGCGAGCCGACCCGATTACCTCGCGGCGCTTCTGGACGGCGCGACGCACAAGCCGGACATCATCAGCTTCCACGCCTACGGCGGCTGGTCCAACTCGCAGTCGGATCGGTTCCTGCTCGACGGTGCCGTCGGCAAGTTCGGGCTCCCGGCCATCGCTCAGGAGACGCAGGCGGTGCGGGCCATCGCGCCCCGTACGCCGATCTGGATCACCGAGCTGAACGTCAACTCGGCTTGGGATCGCGACGATCCGACCGAGCGGCCGTGGACCGCGTTCGGCGCCGCATGGGGCGCGAGCGCGTTCCGCCTCCTGGCGCTCGGCGGGGCGGATGCCGTATTCCAGTACCGGTTCAGCCACCCGGATCTGCGGCAGCTCTCGCTCGTCGACGAGCGCACCGGGTCGCCGCTCCTCGTGTACTGGCGGGACTACTACCTCGCGCGATACTTCCCGCCCGGCAGCGAGATCCTCTCCTCGACCTCCAGTCACGCCGGGATCGAGGTGCTCGCCGCTCGACCGCCGGGCTCGCGTGACGTGCACGTCCTCGTCGTGGACCGCGTGCCCGACGGCGGATCGACTCTGGGCGGGCCGGGCCAGGCCGCTTCGGTCCGCGTCGAGGTGAGGGGTCCCGGGCGCGGCCGAGCGGTGATGCTCCGGATGGTCGACGCGCGGACGCCGCTGGACACGGGTCCACTCGAGACGCCGCTCGGGAGGGGTGCTCCGGCCATCGTCGAGTTCCTGGGCTACGGCGCGGCGTTCCTCGCGTTCGATGGTAAGGACTGAGTAGGTGGATCCGCTGATCGGCATCCTGCGGAACTGGTCGGTGCTGGGTGGCGCCCAGGTGCTGGCGAGCCTCGTCGCGATCGCGTTCACCGTCGTCGTGTCCCGATCCCTCGGCGACGTCGAGTTCGGGCGGCTGTATCTCGCGCTGACCGTTGCGGCGATGGTCGGCGTCGCCGGGGATCTGGGCCTGAGCCAGGTCGTCACTCGCGCCGTCGCACGAGAACGCGCCGCGGCTCGGCCGTATCTTCGCCGTGCCGCGCTCCTGGTCGCCGTCATGGGGGCGAGCCTGTACCTCATCCTGCTGGTCGGCGTAGGCGTTCTCGGCTTCGGTCCCGATGTGCACGCGCTCGTCGTCGTCTTCGGTCTGCTCGTGGTCGCGGAAGCATTCGCGCAGTTGCTGGCAGCGTTCTTCGCCGGCCACGAGCGGATGCTCGTTCCGGCGCTGACTCGGGTCGCCGGTAACGTGATCGCGCTCGCGCTGGTGGTGCCGGTGCTCCTGCTTGGCTACGGCCCCACCGGCGTCGCGCTGGTGCTCGTCTTCGCGGCGCTCGTGCGGATCGCCGCGCAGCTGATCGGCCTCCGCCGTCTCGAGGGCTTCGGGGCCGTCTCGTCGGGCGCACCAGCATGGCGAGGGCTGCTACGCGCGGGCCTCCCGTTCGTCGCCGTCCAGGGTCTTGGGATGTTCGTGATACGGATCGACGTCGTCATCCTGGGCTGGCTGGGGGGTGCCGCGAGCGTCGGTTGGTACGGCGCGGCGAGCCGCCTGAGCGAAGCGGTGAACGTCATCCCGATCGTGCTGACGACGGCGACCTACCCGGTCCTGTCGCGGCTCTGGCTGGGCGCGCCGGACGAATTCCGGGCCACGGCGCGCAGGACCCTGCAGCTGGTGCTCGTCGCCGGAGTGCCCATCGCGGTCACGATGTTCCTGCTCGCGGACGACGCCGTCGGCTTCCTGCTGACCTTGCCCAGCTATGCGCCGACGGTGCCGATCCTGCGGCTCCAGGCACTCACGCTGCCCCTGATCTTCGTCGACTATCTGCTCGTGTGCGCGCTCATGGCGATCGGGCGAGAGCGCAGCTGGCTCAAGATCGTCGTCGCCGCGTGCCTCTTCGTGCCGGTGCTCGACTGGATCCTCATTTCGGCCACGAACGCGGCCTATGGCAACGGAGGCCTCGGCGCCGCGTTCGCGAACCTGCTCACCGAGGTGTTCTTCCTCGTCGCCACGCTGCGGGCGCTCCCGGCTGGGACGTTCCGGGGCGATTCGGTGCGGATCGCGGTACAGGCCGCCATGGTCGGGGGCCTGCAGGCGCTGGTGCTGATTGCGCTGCGCCTTGGTGGTGTGCCCTGGCTCGCCGCCGCGGCCGCGGCCGGCGCCGCGTATCTCGTCGTGGCCCTGCGCACGAGCCTCGTTCCCCGCGATGTCGTCGTGTGGTTCCAGCGGACGGCGCTTCGCCGCGGTCAGCCGCTCGTGTCGCCCGCCATACGCACCTGACCGCTCGATGCGCGCCGTTGAGGCCGCTTGGGGGACCGCATTGAGATCGGGCCTGCGATCGGATGCTCCCCGCCGCCGCGACCGCCGATGGCCCGCCGCGAACCCGGCGCGGGTCAACGGATCAGCCCAGCCCCTCTCAATCGCGGGTGCCTAGGGTCTCGACGATGCGGCGTTATCTCGCCACGGCTCGCCGATATCGGTGGCTGCTCGCGGCCGTCCTCGCGCTGGTCTGGGGCGCGGGCATCGTGGCCGCGTATGCCGAGTACACGACGACCTTCGAATCGACGGCGACGGTGTGGGTGCTGCGGCCGCCGGCCGAGCTGGCGCAGACGAGTCTGGATGACCCGAGCGCGACGCTGCTGCAGACCGCGGCCTCGCAGCAGGTCGATCTCCTCAGCCAGCTGCTCCAGACGGACAGCTTCCTGCGTGACGTGGTTCAACTCGCGACGCCCGGACCGTCGCTCGCGGCGGCGCACGACGAGGCTGCGTATCTCGACGACGTCCGGAAACGCTTCCACGTAAAGGCGCTCGGCACGAACCTCCTCACCATCTCCTTCGCGGCTCGGGACCCCGCCACAGGGCCGCGGATGGTGAAGGCGGCACTCGCCGCCAGGGACCAGCGCACGGCCGCGGCGCGGGTGTCGGCCACGACGGCACTGAGCACCCTGTACAAGAAGGACTACGAGGTCGCGCAGGCGCGGGCGCTCGATGCCAAACAGCGGCTGCAGGAGTTCAACGCGAGCCACCCGGTACCGCTGAGCGACATCGATCAGCATCTGCAGTCGCAGCTCCTGCTCTCGCTCGACCTCGCGCAGACGCGTCTCGGCGACCTTCAGGGCCGCATGGATCGCGCCGTGCTGGGGCCGACGCTCATCGAGGTCAGCGGGCTGGAGTTCCAGGTCATCGACGAGCCGAGGGAGACGGCCGCGCCAAAGGGAGGTGCGCGTCCGGCGATGACCGTCGCGGCGGTCGCGCTCGTCGCCGGCATCGCGCTCGCCGCGTTGCTCGTCCTCCTCGGCACGCACGTCGTCGGGCCGGCGGCCACGCCGGCCGAGGTGCGGCACCGGCGGCGGGCCGCGCTGGCCGACGCCGAGGCGCTCGGCTCGCCGTCGGCATGACCCCGGCGCGCCCGTGACCTACACCGCGCTCGCGGTCGTACTCCTCGTCACCTGCGCCGTCGCCGGCGCGTTCGGTGGAGTGGCCCTCGCGCGGCCGCGCGTCGCCGCGATCGCCGCCGCCGCCATGGTCGCGGTGCAGTTCGTCGTCCTCGCCGGACGATGAGCCTCGTCCTGCCGCGCGTCGCGGGGCCTGCGCGCCGCGGCGACGTTCTTCTGACGGCCGGCATCGCCGGCCTCGCGATCGCCTATAGCGCTGCGATCCTGCTGAGCGGCGATGCCCTGCTGCTCGTGCCGCTCCTGGGGGCGGTCGTCGTCGTCGCCATCGCCGCGCGTCCGGTCGTCGGCGTGTACCTGCTCTTCGGCATCGCGATCCTTCTCGAGCAGTTCGTGATCCTCGGTCTGCAGCCGATCACGGTCGGCACCCACGTCTATCAGAACCTGTCGGCCTACACGGAGATCCCGCTGCGTCTCAGCATCGTCGACCTCCTCCTGCTCCTCACGGCGATCTCGTGGGCCGCCCACGTCGTGACGGGCCGCTCGCCGCGGCCGCGGGCGGGCCCGTTCGGTGGCGCGGTCGCCGGATACGGGATGGTATTCGTGCTCGGGACCGCGATCGGCGCGGCGCGAGGGGGAGCGTGGGACCTTGACGCCACGCTCGCCGAGCTCCGGGGGCCGGTGCAGCTGTGTGCGACGTATTTCCTCGCGGCCAATCTCATCCGCAGCCGCGCCGATCTGCGGATCCTCGTGTATGAGCTGGTCGTGCTCGTCGGCGTCAAGGGGCTGCAGGGCATCCTGAACTTCCTGGACTCGTTCGCGGTCGCCTACAACCTCGAGGCGGTGACCGGCCACGAGGACGTCATCTTCTTCGACCTCGCGATCGCGCTCGCCGCGGCCGCGCTGATCCTGCGCGTCCGCTCGAGGCTGGCCTTCGCGGTGTTGGCGGTCCAGCCGTTGATCATCGGCGCCGAGGTGCTCACGGAGCGGCGCGTCGGATTCGTGGCCCTTGGCGTGGTGCTCCTCATCGTGCCGCTCCTGGCGTTCCGGACCGAGCCGCGTCGCGCGCTCGCGTTCGCGGCGGTCGGCGCCGTCGCCGCGGTCGCGTACATCGCGGTGTTCTGGGACTCGGCCGGTCCGCTGGGGGAGCCGATCCGCGCGGTCAGGAGCGTGGTCGACAACTCGTCCAGCCTCAGCCGGCGCGATCAGATGTCCGACGACTGGCGGGTGAAGGAGAACGCGAACATCGCATTCACCATCCAGCAGCTCCCACTCACCGGAGTCGGGCTCGGTCAGGAATACCTCCTGGAGCGGGCTCCGCCGCCGCTGCCTCCGGCCTTCACGTACTGGCGGTACATCACGCACAACGCGCTGCTGTGGCTCTGGCTCAAGGCCGGTCCGATCGGCGCGCTGGCCCTGTGGTTCCTCGTCGCGCGCGTCGTCGCGGTGGGATCAGCCAGCGCGGCCGGTATCCGCGACCTCGAGCTCCGCTGGTTCGCCTTCCTTCCGGTCTGCCTGATCGCGATCCAGATCGTGTTCTCGGCGGTCGAGCTCGGGCTTAGCTACAGCCGCACGATGATCGTTCTCGGCGGCGCGCTCGGCATGACCTGCGCGATCGTCGGGCTCGCGGGATTTTCCACCGCGCCGCGCGGCGGCGCTCCGGTGGGCGCTGGGTCGACCCGCGAGGGATGAGGCGCGATGACCGTCCTCCGCCGCCGGGGCGAGGTACCCCGCGTCGAGCGGATCCAGCGGACAGGTGAGGTCCGCGACCGAGCGCAGGATCCGCGCGGGGTTCCCGCCCACGACGAGGCCCTCCGGCACGCTGCCCACCACGACGCTTCCGGCTTCGACCAGCGCGCCGACGCCGATGGTCACGAACGGATAGATCGTCGCGTTCGGTCCCACGCTCGCGTGGCGCGACACCGTCGGTCCGCGCGCGCACAGATGCGTCCGGCTTCCCGGATGCGGATCGTTGACCAGATACACCCCGTCCGCGATCGTCACGCCGTCCTCGATCGTCGTCAGACCGGCGATGTGGCAGTTCGCTCCGATGCTCACGCGGTCGCCGATGGTGCACTCGGATCCGATGATCGTGTTGTGCCACACGCGGCAGTCGTCGCCGATGGACGTGTCCTCCTCGATGACGACGTTCCGGCCGGTCTCCAGGCGGTCGCCAGCGCGCACGCCCTCGTGGACCGCGGTGCCACGCCGGATCAGGGCGTCGCGTCCGATCTCCAGGCCGCTGGCGCGCCGGGACCGGCCCGCCTCCGCGCCGAGGAGCACGTCGTCCTCGAGTTGCGAGCCTGCACCGAAGCGCACGCCGGCGGGGAACCGCTGTCCGTCGATCCCCGCGGCCGGCGTTCCACGCGGGGTCCGCTCTCGCCGCATGTCGACAAACCTCAGGGTAGTAATCGCGCGCGGCCGTTGAGGGCGAGTGCGGCGGCGCGTTGAGAACCGCCGCAAGCGGTGCGCACCGCTCGGGGCAGCCGCTGCCGTCGGTCAAGAATCCGTCAGCAGCGCCTCAATGCGACCGACCTAGCGTCGTCCCCGGTGAGCGGACTGCGGCGACAGCGGGCCGCACGGGAGATGGGCTAGTGGCGCGGATCTGCGTCATCCGTGAGTGGTACTTCCCTGTCGACGAGCGCATCAACAAGGAGATCGACTCTCTCCTCCGCGCGGGGCACGAGGTCGATCTGATCTGTGCGAGGATGCCCGGCCAGCCTGGCGTCGAGCGTATCGGCAGGTTGACCGTCCATCGTCTACCGATCGCTCGCAAGCGGGCCGGACTGTGGCGCTACCTCTTCGAGTTCCTGACCTTCCAGGTGGCCGCGACCGTGCACGCCACCGTCCTGCACCTGCGCCGACGCTACGACCTCGTGCAGGTGAACACACTTCCCGACTGGCTGGTGTTCGCGGCACTCGGACCGAGGATCCTCGGAGCGCGCGTCCTCCTCGATCTCCACGAGTGCATGCCGGAGTACGCCGCCACGAAGTACCACCTCCCGCGCGGACATCCCGTCGTGCGCGCGCTCGTCGCGCTCGAGCAGGCGAGCATCAGGTTCGCCCACGGTGTGACGACGTGCACGGACCAGATGCGCGACCTCTTCGTCTCGCGCGGCGCTCCGCGGGACAAGATCGGCGTCGTCCTGAACTCGATGGACGAGGAGCGCCTCACGCCGCAGCGCTACACGGCCCCGGCGCGGAACGACGACGAGTTCGTCCTCGTCTGCCACGGGACGATCGATCCGAACTTCGGGATCGACATCGTGATCCGCGCGGTCGCGCTCCTGCGACAGAGCATCCCGGGTCTGCGGCTGCGCATCTACGGCGAGGGGCCGCAGCGGCCCTCGCTCGAGGCGCTCGTCGCCGAACTTGGTGTGCAGGACCGCGTCTGGTTCAGCCGGCGATTCCTCCCGATCCCCGAGCTCCTGCCCTGCATCGCGGCCGCGGACGCGGGGGTCGTCGCCATCAGGCGGGACGCGTTCCGGGATCTGACGCACTGCAACAAGATGTACGACCTCATCGCGATGCGGAAGCCGGTGATCATCTCGCGGACCAGCGCGGTCGAGGGCTACTTCGGGAACGACTGCTTCGTGTTGTTCGAATCGGGTGACGAGCGAGATCTCGCCAGGGCGATCGCGCGGCTCCACGGCGACCCAGCCCTCGGCGAACGGCTGGTCCGCCGCGCCAGCGTGGTGAACGAGCCCTACCGCTGGGTCCACCAGCGAGATCGCTACCTCGAGGCCGTGCGCAGCCTCCTGCCCAAGGACCCCGAGGCGATGCCGACCGGTGCCGTCGCGGCGATCGAGAAGTCATGAGCCTCGCGATGAGCCTGCGCGCCCGCGGGCCGGTCGGCTCCGCGGTCCGCACCGTGAACGTGCTGTCGCGCTTCGGCGCGAGCGTCGCGGCGATGGAGCGCCGGCTCGACCTGTACGAATCGATCACCGTGGACCTGGGGATCCACCCGACGTGGCCGGCCACCGCGTGCGTGCTCGGGCGCCATCCCGCGCTGCTGCGACGCTACGCCGAGCGCGGCGCCGAGCTGACGGTGCATGGGCTCGTGCACGGCGACCACTCGCGGCTCGGCGCGCGCCTTCAGCGCGACACGCTCTCGCGCGCCACCGAGATCTTCGAGCGAGCCGGGCTGCGGCCGAAGGGATTCCGCGGTCCGTATCTGCGCTACAACGCGGAGACCCTCGACGTCCTCCGCGAGCTCGAATTCTGGTACCACTCGAGCCAGGCTGTCGTCTTTCCGCTGGTCGACGCCGTCCAGCCGACGCCGGCCGCGTCCGGCAGATTCGCGCTGGCGTGCGAGCTCTATTCCGCGATCGACGCCCGCACGATCGCGGTCACGCCTCGGCTGCGCGAGGGTCTGGTCGACATCCCGGTGGCGATCCCCGACGACGAGATCCTCGTCGAGCGGCTCGGGGTGAACGTCGCGACCGCGACCGCGCAGTGGCTCCAGATCCTCGACGACACGTACCGGCGTGGTGAGCTCTTCACGGTCCAGCTGCACCCCGAGCGGATCATCGAGCTCGGCGACGCACTGGGCGCCACATGTGTCGAGGCCCGCCGGCGCAGTCCCGCCGTGTACATCGCGCGGCTCGAAGAGATCGCCGCGTGGTGGCTGCGACGGAGCCGCTTCACGATCGTGGTCGCGCGCAGCGCGCCGGATCGCCTACGCGTGCACATCGAGGCGGACGGGGACGCGACGGTGCTCGTCCGCGGCATCGATGTGGCGTGCGAGCCGTGGTATGGGCGCGACGCCGTCTGCCGTTCGCGGGACTTCGAGGTGGCCTCACCGCGCGCGCCGATCGTGGGGCTCTCGCCGAGCACGCCCGTCTGGGTCGGCGACCTCCTGCGCGAGGAGGGGATGCCCTTCGAGATCTCGGACCGGCGGGAGTCGTACGGCGCGTACGTCGATGCGGCCGGCCCTGGCTGGACCGAAGCACGGGTCCTCGAGGCGATCGAGACCGCGCCGGGGCCGCTGGTCCGGATCTGGCGCTGGCCCGATTCCGCGAGGAGCGCGCTCGCGGTGACCGGCGACATCGACGCGCTCACGCTCCGCGATTTCGCGCTGCGCTCATGGGAAACACGCGGCTGGTCCGCGGGAGGGGGCAACTGATGAATGGACGCCCGCTCGATGCCGTCGTCATCGGCGCCGGCCCCTACGGTCTCGCGGCGGCGGCACATCTTCGTGAGTCAGGTGCCGACATCCGCGTGCTCGGCACGCCGATGTCGTTCTGGCGGGAGCACATGCCGCGAGGCATGCGTATCCGCAGCCGCTGGAACGCGTCGCACATCGCGCACCCGCGAAACGACCTCTCGCTCGACGCGTACGAGAGCGTCCGTGGGCGGCCCATCGAGCGTCCCATGCCGCTCGCCGACTTCATCGCCTACGCCGGATGGTTCCAGCAGCATGTGGCGCCAGACGTCGACGCGCGCGACGTGGCGCGAGTGCATGCGAGAAGCAACGGCTTTCGGGTGGTGCTCGCGGACGGCGAGTCGATCGACTGCCGACGCGTCGTCGTCGCGGCCGGCATCTCCGCGTTCGCCTGGCGTCCTCCGGAATTCGCGGACCTCCCGCGTGAGCTGGCGAGCCACTCGAGCGACCACTCCGAGCTCGGTGTCTTCGCCGCGAAGCGGGTCGTCGTGATCGGCGGCGGCCAGAGCGCGATCGAGTCGGCGGCTCTCCTCCACGAGGCCGGCGCGGACGTCGAGGTGATCATGCGTCGACCGGTGCTCCGGTGGGTGGGGCGCGCGACGCGAGAAGGTCTGCTCGGACGGGTCTTCTTCCACCGCACGGACGTCGGCCCCGCGCTCGTCAGTCACCTCGTCGCGCGACCACCGCTCCTGCGGCTGCTCCCGGAGGGTCTGCAGCAGGAGGTGACGCGTCGCTCGCTCGCCCCCGGCGCCTCAATCTGGCTGCGGCCGCGCGTGAGCGACGTGCGGATGACGAACGGGAGGCACGTCGCTTCGGCCGCGCGCACGAACGCGCATCTATCGCTCCGGCTCGACGACGGATCCACGCGCGAGATCGATCACGCGCTGCTCGCGACGGGGTTCCGGATCGACCTGCGGCGCTACACCTTCCTCGATCCGGCGGTGCTCGGCGAGATCCGCTGCCTCGATGGCTATCCGGTGCTCGGGCCCGGCCTGGAGTCGTCGGTGCCCGGCCTGCATTTCCTCGGCGCGCCGGCCGCGCGCACCTTCGGACCATTGCTCCGCTTCGTCTCGGGCACGCAGTTCGCCACGCGGTCGCTCGTCCGCGGCGTCACGAGGAGGGCCGCCGTCACAAGTGAGCTGGACGGCGACGCGTCCTTCGAGAGCGCGCTGCGCGAGCGGCGATCGACGTGAGGGCCGGCCGACCGCGGCGGCACGGCGCGCTCGTGCTCGGGAGCGACTACAAGGCGCTCGGGATCGTGCGCAGCCTCGGGCGCCACGGCATCCCGGTCTGGGTGCTGAACGACGAGCATCATCTTGCGGGCTGGTCGCGGTACGCGGGCCGGACGCTCGACTGGCCGGAGGACGAGTCCGAGCGCGTCGAGTACCTGCAGGCTCTCTGCGGAACGGAGGACCTGGCCGGGTGGGCGCTCTTTCCGACCGGCGACGACACCGCGGCGCTCCTGGCACGACACCACGCCGCCCTCAGCGCTCGCTACCGGCTCACCGTCTCCCCATGGGACGTCCTGCGCTGGGCGTACGACAAACGTCTCACGTATCGGCTCGCAGCCGACCTCGGCGTCGATCACCCGCGCACCTTCTATCCGCGCAGCCGGGAGGACGTCCTCGGATACGCCGGCGGCTTCCCAGCGATCCTCAAGCCGGCCATCAGGCCGGCGATGAATCGATTCACCATCGCGAAGGCCTGGCGGGTAGAGGACCGCGCTGGACTGGTCGCGCGCTACGACGAAGCTTGCGCGCTCATCGACCCGTCTCTGATCATGATCCAGGAGCTCGTCGCCGGCGGCGGCGACACCCAGCTTTCGTATGCGGCTCTGTGCCGCAGTGGCCGACCGCTCACGTCGCTCACCGCGCGACGGACGCGTCAGTGGCCGATGGACTTCGGTCGCGCGAGCACGTTCGTCGAGACCGTGGTGGCGCCCGATGTCGAACGGGTGGCGTGCCGCGTGCTCGCCGCGATCGGCCTGGACGGGATCGTCGAGGTCGAGTTCAAGCGCGATGCGCGCAGCGGACGCCTCATGCTGCTCGACGTCAACGCGCGCGCTTGGGGTTGGCACACGCTCGGTCGCGCCGCGGGTGTGGACTTCCCGTTCCTGCTCTGGGGGATGGCGAACGGCGAGGGCGTCCCGGCCCTTCGCGGGCGGCCGGGGGTGCGCTGGGTCCGTGCGCTCACCGACGTGCCGACGGTGCTCGGCGAGATCCGTGCCGGGCGGCTCGGCGTCGCGGAGTATCTCCGCTCGCTGCGCGGCCCGATCGAATTCGCCGTCCTCGCGCCGGATGATCCGCTGCCGGCGCTGATCGAGATCCCCTTGTCGCTGCGCCTGGCGCTTGAGCGGCGCACGAGGGGCGGCGACGCCCGGGCGGCGGAAGAGAGAACGGCGCTCCCGATGGGCGACGCATCTCCGCGCCTCACGTCACGATGAGACTGCTGGCGCCCGACGATCCACGCTGGCTCGACCTCGCGCGGCGCCACGCCGACGCGACGATCTTCCACCATCCGGCGTGGGCGAAGCTGCTCGCCGATTGCTATGGCTATCGGGCGATGCTTGCCGCGGACGTCGAAGGCGATGCCGTCATCGGCGGTCTCCCGCTCCTCGACGTGTCGCTGCCCTTCCGCCGCCGCTGGGTCGCTCTTCCGTTCACCGACGTCTGTCCGCCTCTGCTGAGTGGCGATGCCGGGCAGTTCGTCGATGATCTCGGTGAGCTCGCGCGAGCGGCCAGGCTCGATTCTCTGCAGATCCGCGCACCGCTGCCTGCTCATGCGGCGATCCACAGCGAGTCTGGCTTCGTGCGGCACGAGCTCCAGCTGAGCGGCGACGTCCGCGCGATCTGGAAGCAGCTCCGCCGGAACCACCGGCGCAGCGTCGTCGACGCCGAGGAGGCGGGCGTACGGACAGAGCGCGAGAGCTCGGCGCGGGCGCTCGAAACCTTCTATTCGCTCCACCTGCAGACCCGGCGGCGGCTGGGCGTGCCGGTGCAGCCGCGTCGCTTCTTCCGCCTGCTGTCGGAGCGGATCGTCGAGCCGGGCCTTGGCTTCGTGCTCACGGCGTACCACGGATCGCGGCCGGCCGCCGCGGCGGTGTTCTGCGGCTGGAACGGCACGCTCGTGTGCAAGTACAGCGCGCGCGCCGACGGCTTCGTGAAGAGCGACGCGATCCATCTGCTCTTCTGGACGGCCATCCGCTGGGCCTGCGAGAACGGGTACCGCGTCTTCGACCTCGGCCGCTCCAGCGTGGATCAGGCACAGCTGCGGAGCTTCAAGACCGGTTGGGCGGCTCGGGAGCTCGACCTGCCGTACTCGCGGATCGCGCGCCGCCCGACGCGGTCGTCGCCGCGCCGTCTCCACAGCGCCATGGGGATCGTCATCCGGCACTCGCAGCCCTGGCTGTGCCAGGCGATGGGTGAGCTCCTCTACAAGTACGCCGGCTGAGCGCGATGCGGATCCTGTTCCTCTGCGCGGATTTCGTGTGGCCGCCGAACGGCGGCGGACGGGTGCGGACGCTCTCGCAGCTGCGGGTGCTCTCGTCGTTGCCCGAGGTCGACGAGGTCCGGCTCTTCACGCTGAGCGAGGACCACGTCGACCGCGCGCTCCGCGACGAGCTCGCGCGCGAGCTGCCAAAGGTCGGGGCGCTCGATCCGGTCTTCCACCCGATCCATCTGTTCAGGCACGCGCGCTACGTCCCCCGCGTCGCGTGGCTTCGTGCCGCGCGCGGCGTGCCGTACCTCGCGGCCAAGTGGGAGTCGCGCTCGGTCCGCGCGGCCCTGGAGCGCGAGCTCGGCCGGGCGCGCTTCGATGTCGTCTGGCTCGCCTCACTTGGTCTGGCGCGTTATCTCGATGTGGTGCGCCGCCGGCAGCCGCACGCGCGCATCGTGCTCGACGGGCACAACGTCGAGAGCGACATCTGGCGCCAGTTCGCACGACGGCAGAGCGGCGTGCGCAGGCGGCTCGCCGAGACCGAGTGGCGTCTCGCGCTGCGCTTCGAGCGCGACGCCCTCCGCGCGGTCGATGCCGTCGCCGCGATCTCCGACGACGATGCCCGCGCCTACCACGAGCTCGCGTCCGTACATGCCACCTACGTTCCGCAGGTCGTTCCGTTCACGCCACCGCGCGGGACGCCCGTGCGCGCGCCGCGCATCTGCTACGTCGGCACGCTGTCCTGGCGGCCGAACCTGCGCGGGCTCGACTGGTTCTGCGCCGAGGTGTGGCCTCAGGTGCGCGATCGCCTTCCCGACGCGACGCTCGAGATCGCCGGCTCGGGGTTGCCGCGCGACGGCGGGGGAGCGCCGCTCGTTCCCGCGGCCTGGCGCGTCCCCGGCGTCACGGTGCTTGGCTACGTCGCCGATCTCGCGCCGCTCTACGAGCGCTCCGTCGCGCTGGTCGCTCCGCACCTCGAAGGCACCGGCGTGCGCATGAAGCTGCTCGAGGCGTTCGGGCACGGCGTCCCGGTCGTCACGACGCCGGCGGGCGCGGCAGGCCTGCCGATCGAGAAGGGCCGCGAAGCGGTGGTGGAGGCGGAGCCGCGAGCGTTCGCCAGCGCGGTCGTCTCCGTGGCCACCGACGTCGAGCGCGCCCGGCTGCTGCGCGACGGGGCCCACGCCTTCCTCGAGCGGCACCACGGACTGGGGACGGCGCAGACCGCGGTGCGCGTGCTGCTCGGTCGCGCGGAAGCGCCGGCCGCCGCGCCGGCCGCCTGACGCCTGCGGCGATGCTCGACGTTCCCTTCAACACGCACGCACATGTCGCCTCAATGAGCCGTGTCCAGCGTCAGCGTGGATGCTGGCCGTGATGCGGCGCGCTGCGACGTTGGACCTCGCGGTCGTCGGATGCGGCGCGGTGGTCGAGCGGCTGTACCGCGGCGCCCTGCGCGCGCTGGAGGCGCGAGGCGTCGCGCGGGTGTCCGCGCTCGTCGATCCGGATCCGGCCCGAACGTCCGCGCTCGGGCAGCACTTCCCAGCGGCGCGCGCCTTCAGCACGCTGGCCGACGCGCTCGCCGCACGGCGCGTCGCGCTGGTGATCGTGACGTCGCCCGCGCGTCTGCACGCCGAACACGCCATCGCCGCGCTGGGCGCGGGATGCCACGTGCTCTGCGAGAAGCCGATGACGATCGGCGTGACCGACGCGGAGCGGATGGTCGCCGCCGCGCGGGACGCCGGGCGCGTCCTCGCGGTGGGGATGACCCGGCGGATGTACCCGTGCGTCGCCGACGCGCGCGAAGTCATCTCCAGTGGCACGCTCGGGACCGACCTGCGTTTCGTGCATCGCGAGGGCCTGGTCTACGAATGGCCGGTGGCGACGGACGCCGCGTTCCGCATGGCGACCGCGGGCGGCGGCGTGCTCGTCGATCTCGGCTCGCACGCGCTCGATCTCGAGAGCACCCTGCTCGGTGCGCTGAGGGTGACGAGCTACGCCGACGATGCGCAGGATGGCGGCGTCGAGACGAACTGCCGGGTCGAGCTGACCGGGCCGGTCGCGCGTGGCGTCGCGCAGCTCTCGTGGAACCAGCCTTTGGTCACGGCGCTCCACGTCACCGGGACGCTGGGGGAGCTAATTCTCGATCCGCGGCAGGTCGGCGCGCTCCGCTGGCGCCGACATGGCGACGCCTGGAACACCCGCGTGAGCACGGCGACCTGGCCGTCCGATCTTGCCCTACGCGGCGCGCGCGGCATGCCGCGCCATCACCACGACTGCATCTACTACCAGATCGTCGCGGTCCTGCGCGCGATCGTGCACGGCGAGAGCGTGCCGGCCGACGGCCTGGACGGTCTCGCGACCGCGAGATCGATCGAGGCCTGCTACGCGCGTCCGCAGCCGCTGTGTCTTCCGTGGCTCACCGATGCCGAGCAGACGCGGATGGATCTCCGGCACCACGGTCGGGAGCGATGGACGGCGGCATAGCGGTCATCGGCGCCGGGGGCTTCGTCGGAGCCCGGCTGCTCGAGATGGCCGTCCTCGGTGGCCGCACCGACGTCGTCCCGGTTGTGCGCGCGGTGCGCAGCATGGGTCGGATCGCGCAGCTTGGCCTCGCGTATCGGGTCGGCGACGCCGGGCGGCCCGACTCGCTGGCTTCCGCGATCGCGGGGTGCGAGGTCGTCGTGAACCTGACGAAGGGCGACGCGCGGGAGATCCTGAGCACCACGGAGAACGTGCACGCCGCGGCGGTGGCGGCCGGCGCGCGCCTGCTGGTCCACCTCAGCTCGGCGGCCGTGTACGGTGCCGCCTTCCCCGCGGATCTTCCCGACGACGCGCCGCCGCTCCCGGGTCACTGGATGCCCTACGCGCGCGAGAAGGGACGCGCCGAGAACTTCCTCCGTACCCGGATGGGCGACCCCTCCCTCTCGATCGTCGTGCTCAGGCCGATGCTCATCTGGGGTCCCGGCTCGCCCTACGTGCTCGGGACCGCGACGTCACTGATCGACGGCAGTGCCTGGCTCGTCGGCGATGGCAGTGGCATCTGCGGCCTCATGTACGTCGACAACCTCGTGCGGGCGATCCTGGCGGTGGCCGCGCATCCCGCGCCGTCGTCGGCCTTCTTTCACGTCGGCGACGACGAGACCACGACGTGGGCCGAGTACTACGCGGCGCTGGCGTCCGGTCTGTGCGTGGACCCCTCGACCATCCACCGCCTACCGGCAGGTGCGTATCGGCCCCGAGTCGGCGACCTGCTCGACGGGGTGCGCGGCAGCGACGCATACCGCTGGCTCAAGGACCGCGTTCCGCTCGAGACGCGCGCCGGGCTGAAGCTGCGGATCGCCCGCGCACGTTCGCGCGGCGCGACGTCCGGACGAACCGTGAAGTCGAGCCCCGCGGTCACCCGCGAGCTATGGAACCTGCAGACGATCCGTCACCGGCTGCCGACCGGCAGGTTCGCCGCGACGTTCCCCGCGACGAGCACCACGTCGTTCTCCGCGGGGATGGCCTCGTCACTGACCTGGCTGCGCTTCATCGGCATCGGCGACGCCGCGGCCTGAGGGACCAGCGCTCGAGCTATCCGCTCGCTCGCGTGTCCGTCGCCGAAGGGGTTCGCGATCCGCGCCATCTGCTGGTACGCCTCGTGATCCTCGAGGAGGTGCCGCGCCTCGCGCAGGATCACCTCCGTGTCCGTGCCGACGATCCGCGCGCACCCGGCCTCGACGGCCTCCGGCCGTTCGGTCGCGGCGCGCAGCACGAGGACCGGCTTTCCGAGGCTGGGCGCCTCCTCCTGTATCCCGCCCGAGTCCGTGAGGATCAAGGTGCTCCGGCGCATCAGCCGGATCAGCGAGGCGTAATCGAGCGGCGGGATCAGGCTGATCCGCGGGTGCGCCGAGAGCTCGGCGTGGACCGGATCGCGAACATTCGGATTGAGGTGCACCGGATAGACGATCTGGACGTCATCGACCTCGTCCGCGAGCCGCCGCAGCGCGCGGCAGATCGCGAGCATGCCTGGGCCGAAGCTCTCCCTGCGGTGCGCAGTCACGAGCACGATCCGTCGGTCGGCCGGTATCTCGGACAGCGCCGCGTGGTCCGTGCCATCGCCGCGGGCCAGGACATAGTCGAGAGCGTCGATCACGGTGTTGCCCGTGACGTGGACCGTGGACGGATCGGCACCCTCGCGCAGCAGGTTCTGACGCGCGCGCTCGGTGGGCGCGAAACGCAGATCCGAGAGCCCATCGACGATGCGGCGGTTCATTTCCTCGGGGAACGGACAGCGCCGGTCACTGGTGCGGAGGCCCGCTTCGACGTGTGCCACGCGGGCGCCCCGATAGAAAGCGGCCAGACCGGCGCCGAACGCCGTCGTCGTGTCCCCCTGCACGACGACCCAGTCGGGACGCTCGGCGTCGATGACGCCCGCGACCCCCTGGAGGATCGCCCCCGTGAGCGACGCAAGATCCTGGTTCGGTGTCATGAGACGAAGGTCGTGGTCGGGGACGATGCCGAAGAGATCGAGCACCGGTGCGAGCATCTCGCGGTGCTGTCCGGTGACGCAGACGCGGACCTCGGCGGCGTCGGTGTACGTCCGCAGCACGTCGACGAGAGGTCCGAGCTTGATCCCCTCGGGTCGCGTGCCGAGGACGAGGAGGATCCGGGTCACGAGTTCGGCCATCCCGCGGATGCGGCGGTACTCCCGGCGCGCACAGGGAACGAGCGCTCCATAGCGGCGACCGCCTCACAGCTCTGTTCGAAGCGCGGCGCAAGGACGTTCCAGTCGAACAGTGCGAGATCGGGCAGCGGCGGCACCGGCTCCCGGAGCGCGCGCGCGATCTGCGCGGCGAACGCCGTGGGCTCGGGCGGCGCGAGGTAGACGTTCGGGAAGGCGAGGCGGCGCAGCTCGGCGAGATCCGTTGCGACGACCGGCTTTCCCGCGGCGGAGTATTCGAGCACCTTGATCGGACAGGCCGCGTCGAAGTATGGATCCGCGTCGCCCGGATACAGGCCGACGTCGGTGGCCGCGAAGTAGTCGGCGACCTCGGAGTGGGGCACGGCTCCCGTCGCGACGAACGGAAGACCGCGTTCGCGGCAGCGAGCTTCGAACTGGCCGAGGCCTTCGCGCGGCAGCCAGCCTGCCGCACCAACGGCGAGGAACACGATGTCCGGTACCGCGCGCGCGACCTCCGCGAGGGCGTCGATGAAGAAGAGCGTGGGGCTGAAGGTCAGTCCGATGAGGCTCACGATCCTTTTCCCCTCCAGTCCGTGGCGGCGTCGCACCACCTCGGGCCGTCCCGCCGCCATCCGCTGAAGGTCCACGCCGTTGGGCAGGTACACCGAGCGTCCGCCGCGCGCGCCGACGCGGTCAACGAGGACCGACGACGTGCAGAACACCGCCTCGCTGTTCCGCACGTACTCGGCCTCGATCTCGGGATACGTGCAGAGGTCGAGGTAGTCGAAGATCCGCGGGATGCGCACGTCGAATGGTGGAAGGCCGATGGCCTTGTGGCTCAGCCCGTAGATGAAGAGATCGAACCGGCCCTCGGCCAGGATCCGCCGGGCGCGCCGCCGGAAGAGCCACTCATTGGGACGAAAGCCGCGGGAATAGTCGCCGGTGAGGCGGCCGACCGGATTCGGAAGACGCACGGCGCGATGGATCATGAGCGTGCCGGCGCGTTCGGTGCGCGACCGCATCGTGCTGAGGAGCGCGCCGGGGCCG
>Ga0099828_10000707_pt1 | contig 20911 bp, 18 predicted proteins | sample CZO8metaG_2_FD_79338 | JGI IMG/M metagenome (GOLD analysis project Ga0099828, IMG submission 79338) | Vadose zone soil microbial communities from the Eel River Critical Zone Observatory, Northern California, USA - CZOApr15con2H1.8 metaG | ecosystem: Environmental > Terrestrial > Soil > Vadose... | reverse complement strand
GTCGCCAGCGACGGCGGGATCTTCGCCTTCGGGGATGCCACCTTCCGAGGCTCCACCGGCTCGATCCACCTCAACAAGCCCATCGTCGGCATGACCGCCACACCCGACGGGGGGGGCTACCTCATGGTCGCCAGCGACGGGGGCATCTTCGCCTTCGGCAACGCCACCTTCCAGGGATCGACAGGGTCCATCCACCTGAACCAGCCCATCGTCGGCATGGCGTCCACCCCCACCGGCGGCTACTGGTTGGCGGCGTCCGACGGCGGCATCTTCAACTTCGGACCGGGCGCCTCCCTCTACGGGTCCCTCGGCTCGGTCCACCTCAACAAGCCGATCGTGGGCATCGGATCCATCTCCGACGGCAGCGGCTATTTCATGGCGGCCAGCGACGGCGGCGTCTTCAACTTCGGACCCGGCGCCACACTCTTCGGCTCGGCGGCCGGCGCACCGCTGAACAAGCCGGTCGTTGCGATCGCCGTCGCTCCCTGAGGCGGGACGACCATGTCAGAGCAGGAACCAGCGCAGTCGCAAGGCCCCCAGGGCCAGCGGGTCGTGCTCGGCCGGAACACCCCCGACGGCATGGTCCGCTTCCAGTGGACGGGGGCCGAGCCCGACGGCCTCGACGACACGAAGTTCGCACTGGCCTGCGGCGCGGTGTGGGAGGGCGACGACCTCGTGACCTACAACCTCCAGCACTTCAAGCACAACTTCCAGCACTGGGTCGACGAGTTTCTCGAGGACTCGGACTGAGCCCCGGGTCCGGCCAGACCATCTCGATCTCGGGCTACCGCGACTTCAGCGAGATCGGCCGCGGCGCCTCGAGCATCGTGTACCGGGCGGTGAACGAGAAGCTCAACCGTCCCGTCGCCATCAAAGTCCTCCTGGCCGGGGCCGACGACCGAGCCCGGCGGCAGTTCGCGCGGGAGCTGGCCATCGTCGTCCGGCTGGGCAGCCATCCCCACATCGTCCAGGTCTTCGACGCCGGCCTGACCGACGACGGCAGGCCCTACGTTGCGATGGAGCTGTACGACCAGGGTTCCCTGTCCGACCGGCTCACCCGCGGCGGCACGCTGAGTGTGGAGGAGGCACTCGACATCGGCGTCAAGATCTGCTCCGCCGTCCAGGCGGCCCACGACGCCGGGATCCTGCACCGCGACATCAAGCCGCAGAACATCCTCATGTCGGACTACGGGCCCGCCCTGGCCGACTTCGGCGTCGCCCGTGCTGCGGGCAACCTTGACGCCTCGCAGACCCTCAACTCGCTCACGCCGTGGCACGCCGCGCCCGAATGCTTCGCTGACGACTCCGTGACGGCGGCATCCGACGTCTACTCGCTGGGCTCGACGTTGTTCACGCTGCTCGCCGGCCGGCCGCCGTTCGCGGGGGCACCCGACGAGCCCGTCATCCGCTACGAGGCACGGCTGGCCCGCACGCCCGTCCCGCACATCCCCCGGCCCGACATGCCGCCCGAGCTCCAGGCCATCCTGGAGCGGGCGCTCGCCAAGAGGCCGGAGGACCGCTACGGCTCGGCGGCAGCGTTGGGCGAGGCGTTGAAGGGCCTGCAACTCCGAGGCCCGGCGAGCCTGGCGCCGGCGCCGCCGGAAGCGGCGTCGCCCTGGAGCCCCGGCGGCGGTGGGAACGGCGGCATGACGCTGCGGCGGGGCGAGCTGCCGCCCGGTGTGCCGGCCGTCACCCCGCCGGCGACGGGACTGCCTCCGGTGGCCCCACCGGGCCCGGCGGGGCCGGCGGACCCCATGGGGCAGACGGGGATCGGGGGCATGGGGAGCCGGGAGACCATCGTGCGCCCGGGCACCGTCCCCCGGATGGCGGCCCCGCCGCCGCCCCCTGCCCCGAGGTCGCGCCCGCGCGGCCTCCTGGCGGCCGCCGGCGCCGGCCTGGTGGTGGTGGTGGTCGCCGCGGTCTCGCTGGTCGTCGTCCTCGGCGGCCGGCACGCGACCTTGCCCACGCCGCCCCCGCCGGCCCCGGCGGGGCCACCGACCGGCTTCGTGGCAGTGGACCACGGAGCGACCGTGGATCTGTCCTGGACCGACCACTCGCAGGGGAGGGCGACCTACTTCGTGGTGTACCGCAGCGTCGACGGGCCGCAGCAGCTGCCGGTCTCGATCGACCAGGGCAAGACCGCCTACGAGGTCACCCAGCTCGACCCGACGAAGGGGTACTGCTTCCGGCTCGGGGCCGTCCTCCCCGAAGGGTCGGGGCTCACGACGGTCGTCCTCGACGCCAGCGTGCGGGGCTGCATCGCGGCCAGCCCGGGCACGAGCCCCTCCCCGTAAAGGTCCGGGCTTCGTGCGAACGTACTTTGATCCAAAACCGTCCTAGATGAGCGTTTTTGGATCAAAGATCAGCATGGGACCCTACGTCAGGGGTCCACTCCCGCGAATGAGACAGCGAATGAAAATGGGGCCTTTGCGTGGCCTCGGACCGGCTGCGTCGCTCCGGCGTCACCACGTTCTGTGGTCGCCCTCGTACCTGGTGGGCCGGTCCCGGCGCATCTTTGGCTGTCTCGCCGCGCCAGGGGCTGTCAGACAGCCACAGTTGAGGTCCGTGGCTTTTGCAAAGCACCCACAACGGCTGTTATGGGAAAATAGCGAACTCGAAACGACCACAAAGAGTGGTCGACCCCCCATGGCCGCCCGCCGCCCAGGAATTCTCGTGTCAGCCAGGGGACAGACTCAAGGCCTAACTGCGGCCCTCCGAGCCGAGGCGGGCCCAGGCGGCTGCGGCCCCCTCGATCTCTTCATCGGTCCACTCGGCCAGCGGCTTCTTGAGCGAGAACGCCGCCCCCACCACCCGGGTGGGGCGGGCGGGCTCTGCCAGGCCCCGGCGGCGCAACTCCCCGATCAGGGGCGAGGACTCCCACGCGTGCACGGCGCGCTCGGCCTGGCGCTGGCCCCAGCCCGCGACCTTCCCGGCACGCTCGGCGAGGTTCTCGTCCTTCAGCCTGGCCATGGCGAGGACAACGGATTCGCTCTGGCCTGCGTACGCCTCCGGGGGCGCCTCCAGCAGGCCAGGCGGGATGTCGATGTTGCGGGAGCGCAGGAGGTCGGCGAGGGCATCGATGAAGGGGGAGCCTGCGGGCTTGGCCGGCGGTGTGGCGGCTGGCGTTGCCTTCGCGGCCCGCGGGGTGGCGGGTGGCTTCCTGCCGCCTGCAGCCTTCCCGCCGCCGAACGAGCTTGCTGCCCTTTTTGGAGTGTCCATTGGTGCCGTAGCATCTCACGGCAACTCGAACGGGGCCGAGAGGAGAGCCGCCATGCCCGGAAACGCAGTGCCGAACTTCGTCGCCAGCCGCGACGGGCTCCACTTCGTCAACGACTGGCCGTCGCAGCCGGACTTCGTCATCAACCTCCCGGTCGCCGGCACGGTCAAGATCGGCAACGCCAGCAACGGGCTCTGCGGCGGCATGGTGTACGCGGTGCGGGACTTCTACGAGGCAAAGGTCCCGACGCCCACGGACCCCCGGCCGGCAGCCGGGACACCGCTCTACTCCTTCATCGTCCGCCGGCTCTTCGACAGTTTCGACCTGCCGGGCGGGGTGGTGAAGTACTACAACTGGATGAACCTTCCGGACGCCGACCAGTCGCTGCTGGCCATCACCCGGCACGGGATCGGCTGGCACACCATCACCGAGGAATGGCCCCAGATCAAGGCCGACATCGACGGGGGCCACCCGTGCCCGCTGGGGCTCGTCACCGTGCAGTCCATGAACCCGATGGATCTCGGCATGTGCCACCAGGTGCTGGCCTATGCCTATGACCTGGAGGGGTCGACCCTGACGGTGGACCTGTACGACCCCAACACCGACCCGGGATCGGCGGATGCCTGCAGCATGTCCCTCGACATCGGCAACCCTTCGAAGAAGGTCGGCATCACCCACAACGTCGGCATCTCGGACCCCATCCGGGGCTTCTTCCGGACCAGGTACCAGCCGGCGGACCCTTCTCAGTTCGCCCCGCCGCCGGCCCCCCCGGCCCCGGACCCGACGCCGCCGGCCCCCCAAGCCCCGGCCCCGGACCCGACACCACCGGCGGCGCCGCTTACGAGCTGAGGGCGGCGGGCCCCGCCACGAGGGCCGCCAGCCCGACGGGTTTGCCGGTCGGACCGCGGGGCAGCTCGGCCACGACGACCAGGAACCGGGGAGCCTTGTGGGGCGCCAGGCGGGCGGCCACGAAGGACCGCAGCTCCGCCAGCGTCGGGGAGCCTCCACCCGCCGGCACCACCACCGCAGTCACCGCCTGGCCCCACTCGTCGTCGGGCCGGGCCGCCACCGCGGCGTCGGCGACCTTCGGATGTGCCATCAGCGCAGCCTCGACCTCGGCGGGGATGACCTTGTGGCCCCCGGTGATGATGACGTCGTCCAAGCGCCCAAGCACCCGGAGACTGCCCGAGGCGTCGAGTTCGCCGGCGTCCGAGGTGCGGAACCAGCCGCCCCCGAACGCGGCGAAGGTTGCCGGGGGGTTCAACCGGTAGCCCCCCGACACCATCGGCCCGGCGAGCTCGATGGCACCGGCGCCCCCGATCCCGACCCGGACCCCCGGGAGCGGCCTGTCGTCGTAGACGACACCGCCGCAGGTCTCGGTCATGCCGTAGGTGGCCACCACAGGGCCGCCCGCCTGCACGGCTGCCGCGACCAGCTCGGCCGGGACGGGGCCACCGCCGAGCAGGATCCACCGGAACCGGCGCAGGTCCACACCCGCTGCCAGGAGCCGGCGCAACATGGTGGGGACCAACGACACGATGGTGGTCGAGGTGTCGGCGGCGATCGCCTCGGGATCGAAGCGCGGGTGCAGCACGGCGGTGGCACCGGTGCAGCGAGCCCGGACCAGGACCATGAGGCCGGCGATGTGGCTGGGGGGGACGCAGCACAGCCACCGGTCCTCCTCACCCAGCGCCAGCCTCGTTGCGGTGGCGAGGGCGGAGGCGGCGAGGTTGCCGTGCGAGAGCACGACGCCCTTGGGCCGGCCGGTGGTCCCCGACGTCGGCACGACCAGCGCGGTGCCGGGCGCCACCGGGACGCCACCGGGCAGCGGGTGGATCCCCGAAGCATCGACCAGGAAGCCGGGGCGCAGGGCTGCAACGAGCGCGTCCACCTCGGCGTCAGGGAGATCGGGGTGGATCGGCAGGACGGCGTCGCCGGCCTCCCAGGCGGCGTCGAGGGTGGTGCGGAACGCCTCGTCGAACGCCAACCTGACTGCAACGAGCGCTTCGGCCATCTGTTTGTTAGCCTTCCCAGAATCGTCCGAGCATTTACTTTAGGAGTCATTACTCATGAATTGGGAGCGTTCGGGAGACTACACCGACATCCTCTATGAAACCTCGGCCCCCACGCCGGGGCCCGAGGGGGGCATCGCCAAGATCACGATCAACCGGCCCGAGGTCCGCAACGCCTTCCGGCCCCTGACGGTGGTCGAGATGTCGCGAGCGTTCGAATGCGCCCGGGACGACCCCTCGATCGGCGTGATCATCCTCACCGGGGCCGGTACCGAGGCGTTCTGCTCCGGCGGGGACCAGCGCGTGCGGGGCGACGACGGCTACGTGGACGAGCAGGGCATCGGGCGGCTCAACGTCCTCGACCTCCAAGTGCAGATCCGGCGGCTGCCGAAGCCGGTGATCGCGATGGTCGCGGGCTACGCGATCGGCGGGGGCCACGTGTTACACGTCGTGTGCGATCTCACGGTCTGCGCCGACAACGCCCGCTTCGGTCAGGTGGGTCCGAAGGTGGGGTCATTCGACGGCGGGTACGGCGCCGGCCTGCTGGCCCGGATGGTCGGCCACAAGAAAGCGCGGGAGATCTGGTACCTCTGCGAGCAGTACGACGCCGAAGAGGCGCTCCGGATGGGCCTGGTGAACAAGGTGGTGCCCCTGGAGCGCCTGGAGGAGGAGACCATCGCCTGGGCACGGCGCATCCTCCAGATGAGCCCGCTGGCGCTCCGGCTGCTGAAGGCCGCCTTCAACGCCGACACCGACGGCCTCGCCGGCGTTCAGCAACTCGCCGGGGACGCCACGCTCCTCTACTACATGAGCCAGGAGGCCCAGGAGGGCCGCAACGCCTACCTGGAGAAGCGCAGGCCGAACTTCGACGCCTTCCCGAAGCGCCCGTAGCCCGGCCCCAGGCCCTTCGTGGTGCGGATCTTCTGGGAGGCGGCCCGGCCCAAGACCCTTGGCGCGGGTGTGGTCTGCGTGCTCGTCGGGACGGCGGCCGCCGGGCGGTTCATCGCCTGGCGTTTCGCGGCGGCGCTCCTCGCCTCGGTTGCCGTGCAGGTGGCGGTGAACTACGCCAACGACTACTTCGACGCCGTGAAGGGAGTGGACACGCCGCAGCGCACCGGCCCCCGCCGGGTGACGGCGGCCGGGCTCGTCACCCCGGCCCAGATGCGCCTCGCCATCGCCCTGGCCCTCGCCGTCGCATCGGTGCCGGGGCTGGCGCTGGCCGCGGCGATCGGCCCGCAGGTGATCGTCGTCGGAACCCTGTGCTTCGCGGCGGCCCTCGGCTACAGCGGGGGGCCGAAGCCCTTCGCCTCCCTGGGCCTCGGGGAGGTGTTCGTGTTCGTCTTCTTCGGCGTCGTAGGCACCGTTGGGGCCGCTTACGTCCAGACTCGCCACCTCACGGCGCTGGCCTTCGCGGTCGCCGTGCCCGTCGGCGTCCTGGCGGCCGAAATCCTCCTGGCGAACAACATCCGCGACATCGACACCGACGCTGCCGCCGGCAAGCGCACCATGGCGGTGCGCATCGGGCGCAACCGGGCCACTGCCCTCTTCACCGGTGGCATCCTTGCGACCTTCGCCGGTACGGCCGCCATCGCCGCCGGCTTCCACAAGCTCTGGGCGCTGATCGCGCTGGCGTCGCTCCCGCTGGCGCTCGGACCCGTGCGCCTGGTCAGGACGCGCTCCGACGGCGCCGGCCTGATCCGGGCACTGGTCGGCACCGCCCGCCTCCAACTCGTCTACGGGATCCTCCTGGCGGTGGGCCTGTGGATCTCGTAGCCCTCACGACGTTCCAGATCCCCCTGCGCCTGCCCTTCCGCGGGGTGACCCAGCGCTCCGGCGTCCTCGTGCGGGGCGCCGCCGGCTGGGGGGAGTTCTCGCCGTTCCCCGAGTACGGCCCGGACCTCACCCGCCACTGGCGGGCGGCGGCGGCCGAGGCGGCGACCAGGGAATGGCCCCGGCCGCTGCGGTCCTCGATCCCGGTCAACGTGACCGTGCCGGCCACCTCGCCCGAGCGTGCCCACGACATCGTGGCCGCCTCGGGCTGCACGACCGCCAAGGTGAAGGTGGGGGACGACGGCGATGAGGCCCGGGTCGAGGCGGTCCGTGACGCCCTCGGCCCGGCAGGGAAGATCCGTATCGACGTCAACGGGGCGTGGGATCTCGACGAGGCGGCCCGCCGGATCCGCCGGCTCGCCCCCCTGGGGCTGGAGTACGTCGAGCAGCCGGTTCGAAGCGCCGGGGACATGGCCCGCCTCCGCCGGCTCGTCGACGTCCCTGTCGCGGCCGACGAACTGGTCCGCCTCGCCGACGACCCGCACGACCTCCGCCTCGGCGGCGTGGCCGACCTGATCGTGCTGAAGGTCCAGCCGCTCGGCGGGGTCTGGCGGGCCCTGGAGATCGCGGAAGCCATCGGGTTGCCCGCCGTCGTCTCCTCCGCGGTCGAGACGTCGGTCGGGATCGCGGCCGGCCTCGCCCTGGCGGCCGCCCTGCCGGAGCTGCCCTATGCCTGCGGGCTGGCGACGGTGCTGCTGCTCGAGGGGGACGTCGTCGCCGAGCCGCTGGTGCCGGTCAATGGCCAGATCGCCGTGCGCCGGCCGGCCCCCGACCCCGAAGCGCTGGCCCGGTGGGTGCCGGACGCCGCCGAGCACGCCCTGCTCGTCGAGCGCTTCGGGGCGTCCGAGGCGGTGCCGGGGTGAAGGCCCTCAACGCGGGGCACGCCCTGGCGACGGTGCTCATCGACGAGCTCGCTCGAAACGGGCTCGCCCATGCGTGCATCGCCCCCGGGTCTCGCTCGACCCCGCTGGCGATGGCGTTTGCGGAGCATGCCGGCATCCGGACCCACGTCATCGTCGACGAGCGCTCTGCCGCGTTCTGCGCCCTCGGCATCGCGAAGGCCTCGGGGACGCCCGCAGTGGTCCTCTGCACGTCGGGGACCGCGGCGGCGAACTTCCATCCCGCGGTCATCGAGGCGGACCGGTCCCGCACGCCCCTGCTCGTGCTCACCGCCGACCGACCACCCGAGCTCAGGGGGACCGGCGCCAACCAGACCATCGACCAGCTCAAGCTCTACGGCGATGCCGTCCGGTGGTTCGTGGAGGTGGGGGTAGCCGAGGCCCTGGCGGGTTCCGTCGCCTACTGGCGCTCCACCGCCTGCCGGGCGTGGGCCGCAGCCTGTGGCTCACCGGCGGGACCGGTGCACCTCAACCTGGCGTTCCGGGACCCGCTCATACCCGTCGCCGACGGCACCGGCTTCCCGCTCCCGCTCGACGGGCGGGCCGGGGCCGAGCCGTGGACGAAGACCGGGCCCTCGGCGGCGGTGATCACGGGCGAGAGCAACCGGCACCTCGCCGACCTGCTCGCCACCGTGGAGCGCGGCCTGGTCGTGGCGGGAGAGACGCCGGGTGGGGCGGAGGCGGCGCTCGCCCTGGCGGAGTGGGCCGGCTGGCCGTTGATGGCCGACCCCCTCTCCGGTGCCCGCCGGGGGGACATGGCGGTCTCGGCCTACGAGGCCCTCCTCCGGCAGCCGGCCTTCGCCGCGGGCATAGTGCCCGACGTCGTCGTCCGGGTGGGGCGCATGGGGACGTCCAAGCCCCTGGTCACCTACCTCGGCCCGGACGTCCGCCAGGTCCTGGTCGACCCGGACGGCGACTGGGCCGACCCGGGGCGCAGCGCCGAGTGGATCGTCCGTGCGGACCCCCGTGTCCTGGCGGCGAGCCTCCCGTCCGCCCACCGGGCGGCCGTGCCCAGCCCGTGGACGGCCCGGTGGCTGGCGGCCGAGCGCGCCGCCTGCGGCGCGATCGACGCCGTGCTCGACGCCGACGACGAGCCGTCCGAGCCCAGGACCGCCCGGGACCTGGCAGCCTGGTGCCCCGACGGCACCACCCTGGTCGCGGCGTCGAGCATGCCGATCCGGGACCTCGAGTCGTTCCTACGCCCCCGAACCGGGCTCCGGGTCCTGGCCAACCGCGGGGCGAGCGGCATCGACGGATTCGTCTCGACGACCCTCGGTGCGGCGCTGGCGGGGGCCGGGCCAGTCGTCGCCCTGGCGGGGGACCTCTCGATGCTCCACGACCAGAACGGCCTGCTGGTCGCCCGGGGCGGCGGCGTCGATGCCGTGTTCGTCGTGGTCAACAACGATGGGGGCGGCATCTTCTCGTTCCTGCCCCAGGCGGCGTTCCCTGAGCGCTTCGAGCGCCTGTTCGGTACGCCGCACGGGATGTCGTTCGAGGCGGTCGCCGGTCTCTACCGCTGCGGGTACCGGCGGGTGACCGTTGCCAGCGACCTGACCCATGCGGTCGGGGCGGCGCTGGCCGAGGGCGGGGTCCATCTCGTCGAGGTCAGGACGGACCGGGCGGCCAACGTGGCCCTGCACCGCCGGATCTGGGAGGCCGTGGGGGCGGCGGTCCGTGCGGTCAGGTGAAGTTTGATGGAAATTGGTTTGCAGCGAACGAAAATACGCCAAACCTCGGCGAGCTAGCCGGCGGTTACTTCTTGGCGGAGCGGGGCGCGGCCCCCGTGAGCGAGTTGGGGGACCAGGAGGCCGGCTTGCTCGTGGCTCCCCTGCCACCGGACCGCCTCGACTTGGAGGCCTTCGTTGGCGTCGCCGCTGGCGTCCCCGCTGGCGTCCACGGGTGCAGCGAGGAGCTCACCACGTGCCTGCCGATCCCGTCCGAGGACCCGCTGGAGCTGTGCCCGTTGCCGTTGGACCCGTTGTGGCGCCCGTTGCCGTTGGAGCCGTACCCGTTGGAGCCGTACCCACTGGACGGCGGCTTGTAGGCCACGGTGCGCCATGGCGGCGGCGTGAATGGCGGCGGCGTGAAGGAGGAGGCCGTGGACGGTGGGGCCTTCGCGGAGGAGGACGAGACCCGGCTCATGCGCTCGGGGAGCCGACCCCACACGTCACCGAGGGCTCCCGCAATCCTGGCGACGATCGAGGGCTTCCGCTCGACGGGCTCGAGCGGCATGGCACTGCGTGCCCACACGGGCCGGTCGTCGGCCTGGGCGGCCGCCGCCTCGGCCGCCTTGTGCCGATCCCGCCGGCCCAGCAGTGGCGACGGCCTGACCACGCCGGCGGTGCCGCCGACCAGGAAGGTCGGGACCGCTGCCGACGAGCGGGACCGCCGGAGGTCGACGGCCACCTTGAAGGTGCGGGTCTGGGCCATCCCGAGGACCCCGAGGACCAGCAGGACCAGCAGGATCACGGGCACCGTCGGCTTGGAGATGATGTGCCCGCCTGCCGAGAGCACGGAGTTCATGAGGCCGCCAACGTTGAGGCCCTGGGCCTCCTGGGGGTTGACGGCTGGCCCCTCGACCGGCACCACGCCGCCCGCGGCCGAGATGGCCCGGTTCAGCATGTCGTCGAGCCAGAACTTCGGGTCGACCGGCGATCCCCAGGCGTGGCCCGGCGGGTAGAGCTGGAAGTGGAGGTGCGGGCTGCCGCCGGCGGCGTCGCCGGTGTTGCCGACGTAGCCGAGCACGGTACCCGCGGCGACGTGGTCGCCGACTCTCAGGGCGGGGCCGAAGGTCTGGAGGTGGGCGCCGTACATGCCGTAGCCGTCGTCGCCCATGAAGTACACCGAGTTGCCGCCGACGCTCTCGAAGCCGTAGCGCTCCACGACGCCGGCCTCGGGCGCCACGAAGGCAGTGCCGAAGTTGGCGAAGATGTCGTTGCCCTGGTGCAGGTGGGGGCACGGCGTCGAGCGGGGCTCCCCCCAGTCGTCACGGTAGGAGGCGGACCCGGCCACCGGGAACGGGGCGGCGATCCGGAGGACGGTCGCCGCCACGCTCCCACCGGGCGGGGTCACCTTGGCGGCCGCATCGAGGAGGGGCTGGGTCGTCCTCCCCGGCGTCCTGGCGAACGACAGCGGCCTGGGAACACCGCCGCAGTGGACCTCCACCTGGTTCGGGATGGGGGCCGGGGGCTGGTTCGTCGACCCGCCGCCGGCGACTGGGTGGCCGGGGGCGCCGCCCGCCGGGGCAGTCGGCTGGGGGGAAGGATTGAGCAGCGGCGCCAGGGGCGCAAGGATCGGGGCAAGGAGCGACTGCAGCGGGTTCGGCGTGGGATTGGTCTGGGCCGGCGTGGCGTTGGTCTGCGCGGCAGCCGGACCGGCGGCGGCCACCGCGCCAACGGCAAGCAGGAACAGCGTTGTCGCGGCGACCCCCCACCGCGTCCAGGCGTTCGACGCTTTTGGCATCAAGCTCCCGACGGCAACCCGACTCGGACGGCGCCCCTGGCCGGGGGCACCGTATTGGAACACGTCGGGCGGCCCAACAACAAGCTTTGCGCTTGTCACTCAAAGTAACTTAATGGCCTGACCACGACAGCCGCAAGGCAGCAGGGGTCCCGTTTTCAGGCGATCCCGAGGTTCAGGCGATCCCGAGTTTCAGGCGATCCCGAGTTTCAGGCGATCCCGAGGGCCGAGCGGATGGGGCGGAGCTTGAGCCGGGCCTCGTCGAGCTCCGCCGCAGGGTCCGATTCCGAGACGATGCCGCAGCCGGCGAACAGCCTCGCCGTGCTGCCGGACAGCTCGGCGCACCGCAGGGCGATGGCCCACTCCCCGTCGCCGCCGGCGTCGACCCAGCCCACCGGGCCGGCATAGCGCCCCCGATGCGGTCCTTCCAGCTCCCGGATCACCGACAGCGCCTTGCGTGAGGGTGTCCCGCACACCGCCGCCGTGGGGTGGACCGCACCGGCGATCCCCAGGGCGGTGGGTAACGGGCCGGCGGACAGCTCCCCGGCCACCTCCGTGGCGAGATGCTGCACGTTGGCCAGCCGGAGCAGCGAGGGTTCGGGCTCGATGCGCAGCGTTCGGCAGAGCGGGTGGAGGGCCTCGACGACGGTCACGACCGCCAGGTCGTGCTCCCAGCGGTCCTTGCGCGACGCGAGCAGCCGGGCCCCAAGCTCCCGGTCCTCGTCGGGCGTGGCCCCCCGGCGGGAGGACCCCGCCAGGGGCTGCGAGCGGACGGACCTGCCCTCTCGCCGGACGAGCAGCTCCGGGCTGGCACCGAGGAACGACTGGAAAGCGAACGTGTAGCACTGGGGGTAGTTGGCCGCGAGGTGCCGGAGCACCCTCCGCTGATCGAACGGCGTCCCGGACGTGGCCAGCACCTGGAGGGAGAGCACCACCTTGTCCAGCCGGCCTGCCCGGATGGCCTCCCGGGCCGCCTCGACCGCCCGGGCGAAGGAGGCCTCATCGAGAGCCCCGGCCTCGTCGAGAACCCCCGCCGCCAGCACCGGCCGGCTGACCGCCGGCGTCTCCACATCCTCCGCCTCCGGGACGGCGCCCAGCCCGGTCCGGGTCACCCAGGCCCTGCCCCCGGCGGAGCCGATCACCACGGCGGGTACGACCAGGTCCGAGGCGGCGGCGGCGTCGTCGAAGGCGAAACTGCCGAAGGCGAGGGGCCCGGTCCCCCACCCGCCGACCTCGTTGTGGACCTCCGAGTCGCCGAGGAGGCCGGCAACCGTGCGAGCCGCGCGGGCAAAGCGGTCGGGGCCGGTGCCCACGGGCACCCGGACCGCCTCCCCCCACCCCACGAAACCGTCCCCCCCGCGGATCCAGGCGACGCCACCGGCGGCCGGGAGGTGGGCGATGAGGTCGGGGACCTCCGGCAGCGCCGCGGTGCGGGAGACGAGGGGTTCGCCGCCGGGCCGGTCGGCTGCGAGCCTCACGCCCTCGTGCCCACGATCAGCTGCGCGGCCCCAAGGAAGAGCAGGCGGCGGCGAGCGTCGGGAAAACCGGCGTCGTGCAACATGGCGAGCATCTCGGACGGTTCGGGGAGGTAGGCGGTCGAGGCAGGGAGGTAGCGGTAGGCGGCCCGGTCCGACAGCAGCCCACCGATCAGGGGGACGACCCGCCGGAAGTACATCCCGTGGACGAGCCGGGCCGGGCGCCAGTTCGGCTCGGCGACTTCGAGCAGGCCGATCCTTCCTCCGGGGCGAAGCACCCGGGCAACCTCGCCGAAGAACGTGCCGAGGTCGGCGACGTTGCGGAGGGCGAACCCGCAGGTGACGCCGTCCGCCGAGGCATCGGGGATGGGGAGCCGCATCGCGTCGGCCAGCACGAGCGGCGCCGTCGTAGTCGCCGCCGCGAGCATCCCGGCCGAGTTGTCGAAGCCCACCGCGGTAAGACCGGCCGACCGCAGGTCGTTGCAGAAGTCGCCGGTCCCGCAGGCGAGGTCGAGCACCAGCGAGCCCGCGGGCAGGCCGAGATCGGCGACGGTCCGCCGTCGCCACCCGGAGTCCATACCGAAGGTGAGGATCCGGTTGAGCAGGTCGTAGCGGGGGGCGATGGCGTCGAACATCGTCTGGACGGCCTTGACCTTCTCCGGCCCTGTGGGCAGTTCGTCGCCTGGTTTCACAGTTCCTCCTGCGCTCCGGTTGGGGCTGCGGGTTCGTCGGCGACGTCAGGCATCGCCGGGCCCTCGAAGCGGGCCTGGGCCGTCGCCAGCAGCACCCGCTGGAAATGGTGCGCCACCAACCGGGTCGTGGCGGGCAGCAGGGTCCTGAAGGCCTCCACCAACCGCTCGGCCGCCTCGGCATCCGACCGGGACTCCGCCCGGATGGGGGCGCGGACGTAGGCGTCGAAGAGGTCGACCGCCCGGGCCGCGGTGGCCCGGGCCGCCCGGTCGTGTTCCTTGGCGAGCCCGAGCAGCTCGTCGAGTGGCAGGCCGGCCTCCAGGAGGGCGATGCCGGCGGACGCCGCCCGCACGTCGCCGGAGGTGTACCGCGGACCGTCGCCGGGCGGGGCGACCAGCAACCCCTGGCGCTCGATGACCTGGATCAGCGCCTCGGGGATGCCGGTCCGCTCGGCGAACTCCTCGAGCGTCAGCAGCTCCTCCGGTCCGCCACCCTCCAGGGCATCCTCGCCGGGCAGGGCACTCGCAAGGGCACTGGCGAGGGCCTCGTCGGCCGCGTCGAGCTCACCGGCCAGCAGCCGGCGGATGGTCGCCAGCGAGAAACCCTTCTCCTTGAGGTCCCGGATGCGGGCCAGTCGCTGGCGGTGCTCCTCGGAATACCAGGAGACCCGGCCCTCGCGCTGCCCCGGTTGGAGCAGCCCCTTGGCCTGGTAGAAGCGGACGGTGTCCACGCTGACCCCGCACTGCGCTGCCAGCTCGTCGACGCGATATCGCATGAGCGCCCACTCTAGGAGTCCTCGCTCGCAGTGTCCACTGGGCCGGACGCACCCCAGCACGCGCCACGATAGATTCCCTGCAATGACACCCCCTGCCGGCCGCTACGACCGCGAGCGCCTCGTCGCGCTCGACAAGGCCCACGTCTGGCATCCCTTCACCCAGATGCAGGGCTGGCTCGCCGGCGAGCCGCTCGTCATCGAGCGGGCCGAGGGCTGCTGGCTCATCGACGCCGACGGGCGCCGCTACCTCGACGGGGTGTCGTCGCTGTGGGTCAACGTCCACGGCCACGCGGTGCCCGAGATCGACGAGGCCATCATCGAGCAGCTCGGGCGCGTGGCGCACTCGACGCTGCTCGGGCTGGCGGGCGTGCCGTCGATCGAGCTGGCCGCGGCGCTGGTGGCCCTGGCCCCGCCGGGGCTGGAGAAGGTCTTCTACTCCGAGGCTGGCGCCAGCGCGGTCGAGGTGGCGCTGAAGATGGCCTACGGCTACTGGCACCACCAGGGGGCGACGGGCAAGACCACCTTCCTGTCGCTCGAGAACGGCTACCACGGCGACACGCTGGGGGCGGTGTCGGTGGGGGGGATCGACCTCTTCCACGCCGCCTACCGGCCCCTGCTGTTCCCGACCGCCACCGCCCCCTCCCCCTACTGCTACCGCTGCCCCCTCGGCCGGACCTATCCCGCCTGCGACATCGCGTGCCTCGATCCAATGGAAGCAGCCCTGGAGGCCCACGCCGCCGAGATCTGCGCGGTGGTGGTGGAGCCGCTGGTGCAGGCGGCCGGCGGCATGATCACCGCCCCCCCCGGCTACCTCCGGCGCGTCCGGGAATTGACGGAGGCCCACGACGTGCTGTTGATCGTCGACGAGGTGGCCACCGGGGTCGGCAGGACCGGCACCTTCTTCGCCTGTGAGCAGGAGGGCGTCACCCCCGACCTCCTGGTCGCCGGGAAGGGGTTGACCGGCGGCTACCTGCCGCTGGCCGTGACGATGACGACCCAGCGGGTGTTCGACGCCTTCCTCGCGGGGGCCGGGGACGTCCCCGGGAACGTACGGACCTTTTTCCACGGCCATACCTACACGGGCAACGCCCTGGCCTGCGCCGCCGCCCTTGCCAACCTTGACCTGATGGCCAAGCGGGACACGCTGGCCGGCGTGCGGGAGCGGGGCGAGATCCTCGGGGAGGCGCTGGCGGGGCTGGCGGACCACCCCCATGTGGGAGATGTCCGGCGCCGCGGCCTCATGGTGGGCATCGAACTCGTCGCGGATGCGGCGACCCGCCGGCCCTACCCCCCGGCGCGGACGATGGGGGCCAGGGTCGCCGCAGCGGCCCGGGAAGCGGGTGCGGTCATCCGCCCGCTGGGCGACGTCGTGGTCCTGATGCCCCCCCTGGCCATCCCGATCCCGGAGTTGCTGGCGCTGGCCGGGATCACCGCCGGCGCGATCGACGAGGCGACGTCGGGTGCCTGACCCGCTCTCGTGGTGCGCTGGGGAGCTGGACCGCCTGGAGCGCCAGGGCCTGCGCCGGCACCCCGCCTCCCTGTCGAGCCCGCAGGGCCCCGAGGTGGTCATCGAGGGCAAGCGGGTGCTCCAGTTGTGCTCCAACGACTACCTGGGCCTCGCGGCGGACCCGCGGCTCAGGGAGGCCGCCGCCGGGGCGTCGCTGCGATGGGGGGCCGGTGCCGGGGCCTCCCGCCTCGTCTCGGGCACAACGGACCTCCACCGCAGCCTCGAGCGGGCCCTTGCCCGGCACAAGGGACGTGAGGACGCCGTGCTGTTCTCGTCCGGCTACCTGGCGAACGTGGGAACGATCGCCGCGCTGGTAGGGAAGGAGGATGCGGTCTTCTCGGACGAGCTCAACCACGCCAGCATCATCGACGGCTGCCGGCTCTCCGGGGCCAGGGTCGTGGTCTACCGGCACGCCGATCCCGCCGACCTGCAGCGGTGCCTGGCCGCCGTGGGCGCCCGGCGGCGGCTCGTGGTGACCGACACCGTCTTCTCGATGGAGGGCGACCGTGCCCCGCTGGGTGAGATCGCCGAGGTGTGTGGCCGCCTCGGCGCAATGCTGATGGTGGATGATGCCCACGCCACCGGTCTGCTGGCCCCGGCGGGACCGGGAGCCGGCATCGTCATGTCGACCCTGTCCAAGGCGCTGGGGTCGTCCGGGGGGTTCGTTGCCGGGTCCGGGGACCTCGTCGAATGGCTCCGCAACCGCGCCCGCACCTACGTCTTCGACACCGCCCCCGGGCCGGCGGCGGTAGCCGCCGCCGCGGAGGGGCTGCGGATCGTCGCGGCGGAACCCGAGCGGGCCCGGCGCGTGCTTGCCGCGGCCCGGGACCTAGCGGACTCCCTCGGGTCGCTCGGCTACACCGTCCGGGCTCCCGCCGCCGCGATCGTCCCCGTCCTCGTCGGGGAAGGTTCCGAGGCGATGGCCCTGTCGGCCCGCCTGCTGGAGGCTGGGGTGTTCGTCCCCGCCATCCGGCCCCCGTCGGTACCGCACGGGACCGCCCGGCTCCGGGTCACGGTGACCGCGGCCCACACCGAGGAGCATCTGGCGAGGGCCGTCGATGCGTTTGCATCCGCCCGCCCCACCACCCGGCCCGCATCCGTACGGCCCCGCCCGGCCCGGAGCCGTTCGGGCATCGACCCCCGGATCCGGCGCAGCGGCGGCGTGTTCGTCACGGGCACCGGGACCGGGGTCGGCAAGACGGTGGTCGCGGCCGCGCTGGCCAGGACGCTGAGTGCGGCGGGCCTTGTCACCGCCGCCCTCAAACCCATCCAGACCGGGGCGGTTGAGGGCGCGGACGACCTCGGCTTCATCCGCGTCGCCGGCGGCCTGCCGGCCGCGCGTTGCCTCGCGCCCTACACCCTGGAGCAGCCGCTTGCCCCCTCCGTCGCGGCCCGGATGGAGGGCTGGCAGATCGACCCCGACAGGATCCTCGCTGCGTTCCGGTCGCTGCGGGGGGGGTCCGACGCGGTGGTCGTGGAGGGCTCGGGGGGCCTGCTCGTCCCCGTCGACGAATCGATGGACATGGCCGGGCTCGCCGCAGCCCTTGGCCTGCCGGTGCTCGTCGTCGCCCACCCGGGCCTCGGCACGCTCAACGAGACTGCCCTGACGGTCGAGGCGGCCACCCGGCGCGGCCTCGACGTCATCGGCGTGGTCCTCTCCCGGTTCCCGGCGGTGCCGGGGCTCGCCGAGACGACGAATCCCGGCGAGATCGAGCGGATGACCGGCGTGGCCCTCGTCGGGGTTGTCCCCGAGGTCCGGGGTCTCGACGTCGACCGAAGCGAGGTGCCACCGGCGTTCGATGCGGCCCCATGGCTCGCCCCCGGCCTCGGCGGCCGGTTCGACCGAGCCGGATTCCTGCGCGCCGTGAGCCGGACCGGGGAGCTGGTGTAGGTTGCTCCTCGACGTCCTGGAGGAACGGCTGCTGGGCGGGGACGACCCGATCGCCTTCGACGAGGCCCTTGCCGTGGCCGAGCTCCCCGACGCCGAGGTGCCCTCCCTCATCGCCCTCGCGCACCGGGTGCGCCTGGCGCGGACCGGGCCGGGCGTCGAGCTGGAGTCCATCATCTCGGCCAAGACGGGGGCCTGCTCCGAGGACTGCGGCTTCTGCTCGCAGTCCCGCCACTGGCGCTCACCGCTGCGGCCCGAGCCCTTCATCGACGTGGCGGAGATGGTGGCCGCAGCCCAGGCCGCGGAGAAGCTCGGCTCCACCGAGTTCTGCATCGTCCTGGCCGTGCGCGGCCCGGACGACCGGATCATGCAGCAGGTGCTGGCCGCTACGGAGGCGCTGCGCACCTCGACGGGACTCCGGGTCGCCTGCTCGCTCGGCATCCTCACCCGCGAACAGGCCGCGACCCTGGCCTCGGCCGGGGTCCACCGCTACAACCACAACATGGAGGCGGCCCGCTCGTTCTTCCCTGCGATCTGCAGCACCCACACCTGGGAGGAGCGCCGCGAGACCTGCCGCCTGGTGGGCGACGCCGGTATGGAGCTGTGCTCCGGCGGCATCGTCGGGATGGGGGAGTCGCTGCGCCAACGGGTCGAGCTGGCCTTCGAGTTGCGGGACCTCGGCCCCCGGGAGGTGCCGGTCAACTTCCTCAACCCCCGTCCGGGGACACCGCTCCAGGATCAGCCGCTCGTGGGGGCCCTCGAAGCCGTGAAGACGATTGCCCTCTTCCGGCTCGTCCTGCCGGGGGCCGTCATCCGCCCGGCCGGGGGCCGGGAGGTGATCCTGCGGGACCTTCAGGCGCTGGGCATGCTCGCAGGTGCGAACGCCCTCATCGTCGGCAACTACCTGACGACGCTCGGCCGCGCCCCGGAGGACGACCTCCGGATGCTCGCCGACCTGGGCATGCCCATCGGGCGCCTCGACCCGCGATGACCGGGGGGCCGGCAGCGGGCCTGTGCGCCTCCTGCGGCCGTCCCCTGACGGACCACGACCACCGCCGCTGCGAGCTCGACCCACCGCGGATCTGCCCCCGCTGCGGGCGGCGGATGCGGGTGCAGGTGCTCCCGGTCGGCTACCGGGCCGCCTGCCCGGTCTGCGACGGTGCCCCGGCCGGCGGGGCACGGACGGAGGGGTCAAACCGGTAGGGTTAGCCGATCGTGATGCCGGGAGGAAGCGTGGGCAGAGGCATCCGCGAGGCAGGTCGGCGCCGGCATCGCCGAGCGTCGGCCCCGTCCCGCTCCGTCGGTCCCACGGGGCCGAGATGACGACGGAGGCGCCCCCCCGCAGGAGCCGGGTGCCCTACCGCGTGATCCTCGCGGCGATCTGGCTCACCATCGCCAGCGCCGCCAGCCTGGGCCTCCTCTACAAGCTGCGTGAGGTGGTCTTCGACCTCGTGATCGCCACGTTCATCGCGCTCGTGCTCAACCCGGTGGTCGTCCGGCTCCACCGGCTGGGGATGAAGCGGGGTCTTGCGATCCTCACCGCGAGCGCCGTGACATTCCTGCTCGTCGTCGGCATCGGCACCGCGGTGGCGGCGCCCCTCACGAGCCAGGGCGTGAAGTTCGCCCGGCAGGCGCCCCAGTACCTCAAGCAGGCCCAGGAGGGCAAGGGGCCGGTGGGGGCCTTCGCCACGCGCTTCCATCTCGAGAAGCAGCTGCGCAAGGCGGTGCCCGCGATCTCGAAGTACCTCTCCAAGCTCCCCGGGCAGGTGGTGGGCCTGCTGCGCTCGGCGGCCTCCACGGCGTTCCGCGTGGCGATCGTGGCCATCCTCGCCATCTTCATGCTGGTCGAAGGGCCGGCCCTCGTCGGGGCCTTCATGGCCGGGGTCCCGCCGGGCAAGCGCGAGTCGATCCGGGCGGTCGGCCAGACCACCTCCCGAGTGGTGAGCGGCTACACGATCGGCGTGGTCATGCTCGCCATCCTCAACGGGCTGGTGACGGCGCTGGCGCTCGCCGCGATGGGGGTCCCCTTCGTCTCGTCGCTGTCGATCTGGGCAGGCGCCGTCGACGTCCTCCCGATCATCGGGGGCCTGGTCGGGATCGTACCGGCGGCCCTCTTCGCCTTCGCCCACTCGGTTGTCGCCGGCATCGTCGTCGTCGCCGTGATGTTCGCCTACCAGCAGGTCAAGAACCACGTCCTGTACCCGCTGGCGGTCGGGCGGGCGGTCCAGCTCAACGCCCTCCTCGTGCTGGTCGCCGTGCTCGCCGGATCGACGCTCATGGGCATCGCCGGAGCGCTGCTGGCGATCCCGATCGCCGGCACGCTGCATGCGATCATCGTCGAGTTCGCCCCGCCGCCGGTCCGGATGTTCCTGCGCCATCCCGAGATGTCGCACGCCCCCTCCACCGTGGCCCCAAAACCGGCCGGGGAGGCTGCCGGGACCACGCCCGAGGAGGGCCTCCTCACCCCCGGCCCCGAGGACAAGCCCCCGGGCGCCGCGGCCCGAGCCCGCCGGCAGCGAAGAAGGAAGGCATGAGCGCCAGCGTGCCTGCGCCCGCCCAGCCGGTCCGGGAACCCGTCTCTGCGATCCGGCGTTGTCCATGAGTTCACGGCTTTCTCCAGACACCGGGCCACTGCAGGCGGCCCCCGAGCGGGTGCCCACATGGGAAGAGGTCGCAGCCGAGCACGGACGCTTCGTGTACTCCCTGGCCCACCGGCTGACCGGCAGCGCCGCCGATGCGGAGGATCTCGCGCAGGACGTGCTCCTGCGGGTGAGGACCGCCCTCGGGCGTTACCGGCCCGGGTCGCTGGAGGGCTGGCTGCTGCGTATCACCACGAACCTGTTCTACGACCGGATGCGCCACCGTGCCCGGCACCCCACGGAGCCCCTCGACCCCCTGGACGACCCGTCCACCATCGAGCCGCCGTCGGGGGCACCGTCGCCCGAGGACACGGCGTTGCGAGGCGAACTCAAGAGTGTCGTGGAGGAGGCGCTCCGCTCCCTCCCGTACCAGTTCCGCGTCGCCGTCCTGCTGTGCGACCTCTACCAGATGAGCTACGAGGAGATCGGCTCCACGATGGGATGGCGCATCGGCACCGTGCGCTCCCGCATCCACCGTGGGCGGGCGCTCATGCGGACCCGGCTGGCGCCGTACGTCGAG
>Ga0099828_10000700_pt1 | contig 21036 bp, 25 predicted proteins | sample CZO8metaG_2_FD_79338 | JGI IMG/M metagenome (GOLD analysis project Ga0099828, IMG submission 79338) | Vadose zone soil microbial communities from the Eel River Critical Zone Observatory, Northern California, USA - CZOApr15con2H1.8 metaG | ecosystem: Environmental > Terrestrial > Soil > Vadose... | reverse complement strand
GGATCTGACGGGCCGACCCATCACGCCGTCGTGGGCGGGGTTACACCGGCGCCTTCTAGCAGCTCGTGCACCGGTCGGACAATGGCTTGCGCCGCCTCGAGTCCCGTGGCGGCCAGGTATCGCTCGACGATCCTCCTCCCTACAGCGTACCCGCCCATGTGAGGGATGCCGACCGGTGCCACTCCCATCCGGCGAGCCACCTCGTCGCCGAGCACGTAGGGGCTCCAGTCCCGAAATGTCGAGCCGGTGCCGAACGCGCGGATCACTTTGTCCCACGTCTCGTCCAGCACTTTCCCGGTCACGTCTTTGTACCAACCGCCGGTCGAGTCGGGACCGCACACCTCGAGGGTGAAGACCTCGGCGAGCCCCTCGTGCACCACCCATTCGGCCAGGTTGAACGGGCCCTCGACGTTGGGAGTGCGGATGTTGTGCGCCAGCTCGTGCACCGCGCATGCTCCGATCCTGGTCTCGTTGTAGTCGGTCGGCCAGACCACCATGAAGATCGTGCCGGGGTCGGAGCCCATGCCGTAGTAACCGAGCGTGCGCTCTAAAAAGACCGGGTCGTCGGGGTAGCCGAGCGTCACCGTGACCTCGATGCGGTCGGGGTGGCGGATTCCGGGCAGGGCCGAATTCTGGTAGTCCCCCGCGCGCGCCAGGTCGCGCTTGATCTGGCCCCACGCGTCGGCCTTGACGAGCCGCTCGACGGCGCCCAGGTAGCGTGGATCGTCGACCTCGACCCGAAATCCGTCGCCACGCTCGTGGATCTCGCGCACCAGATTCATGCCGGCGGTGTCGAACGACGAGATCCCCCGCATCGCCGCGAGGGCGTCGAGCCGGGACGAAACCGGCAGCGCGAACAGGCGCTCGAGCGCCGGCCCATCGTCGCGCACGACGAACTCGAGCTGGTCGTCGGTGCTCAGCGCCATGGTTTACAGAAAGCTGAAGCCATTCAGTGCATTCATGTGTATCTAGTTGGCAATTGTGAGCCTCGACTCCACCCAGACCGCTGCCAGGGCCGACCGGCGGTTGCCGGCCCTGGTGATGGGATGGGCTCCGTTCGTGCTCGTGCTGTTCGCATACGAGGTGATGCGCGACCTCGCCTCTTTGCTCGGCATGCCCGCCCACAACCTGGCGGGCCTCGATCGCACCCTCTTCGACGGCTACCAGCCCACCCTGGTCCTGCAGACGGCGGTCGGCAACCTGTCCGACGCGGATGTGTTCGAGGACGTCGGGAGCGTGGTCTACGCGATGCATTTCCTTCTGCCCGTCGCCGTCGGGGCGTGGCTGTGGGCTAAGGACCGCGTCGCGTTTCGCAATTTCGGGCTGACCCTGGTCGTCCTGTGCGGGCTGGCCTTCGTCACTTACGTGGTCGCACCGACCGCGCCACCGTGGCTCGCGCAGCCTGCGGCGGTCAGGCATCTCATCGAGGACGCGATCCAGCGCACCAGCGTTCCGTCCAGCCTGGTCTGGCTCTACTCGCAACACGACTACAACCTCTACGCAGCGTTCCCCTCGCTGCACGCCGGCTTTCCGGTGGTCGCAGCCGCGGCCGCATGGAGCCAGAACCGCAAGGTAGGGGCGCTGCTTGGGGTCTGGGCGGTGATCGTCTGGGTCGCGGTGGTGTACCTGGGCGAACACTACGTCGCCGACGTCATCGGCGGGGTCGTTTATGCCGCCCTGGCGATCGCGATCGTGCGGGGCTTCACGGCACGGATGTGGCGCCGGCCGGCGCCGGCCTGATTGCCGGCACCACATCCGAGTAGGTCTCCATATCCTTCTCCCTGGGCAGGAGCCAGGCGAGGACGAGGGTGCCGGCCACCAGGATCACCTGGCTCATCAGCGATTTCTGCAGTCCGACGGCGTCGGCGATGGCGCCGTTGATCGGGACGCCGATAGCGGCGGTCACGAAGCCCAATCCCATCACGAGGCCGGACGCCAGGCCGGCGCGAGACGCCATGAGCTGCTGAGCCATCAAAAGCATCAGCGGCGCCGTCGATGCCGCGAGGAACCCGATCAGGATCGCGGTCGCGAACGCCCATGGCCCAGGGAACATCGTGTACAGCAGGATGGCGGGGATGGTCAGCACCAATGTCGCCAGGATCACCGTGCGACGGCCGTAGCGGTCCGCCAGGGATCCACAGCCGACCGTACCGACCGCGCTCGCCAACACCAGTGTCGTCGCGAGCGGGCCATAGAACTCGGGGCCGTAGCCAAGCTGCCGGTACCAGGTGGGCGTGAACGCCTGGAAGACGCTGACGGTCCAGCTGCGCGACATCATCACGCCGATCACCATCGCCAAAGCAAAGACCGGCACCGTCAGCCCAGCCGCGGTGGCGGTCTTCGACGCCGCGACAGAGGGCCGCACCTGGCCGCGCATGCGCCAGAGCAGGTAGACGCCGGTCGCGACGCCGGGGATGACCAGCAGCCCGGTTCCGTGAAGGCCGAACAAGGCCAGCAGGCCGATGCCGATCAGCGGCCCGAGCGCGACGCCGATCGTGCCTGCGGTGACGTAGACGGACATGCCGAAGCTGCGACGCCACGCCTGGAGCAGCGCGCGTACGTCGAGCGCGCCGAACGGATGGAATGCCCCCGAGCCCAGACCCGATGCGCAGGCGAGCGCCACCAGGAGAGGGAACGTCGGCACGAAGCCGACCAGCGCGAACGTGAGCGCGGTCCAGGCGAGAGCGACTCCGGTAAACCGAGTTCCGTACCGGTCCGCGATCACGCCGAACAGCGGCTGCGAGATGGCGGCCGTCCCGGAGTAGGCCAGGCTCACGAGCCCGACCGTTGCAAGCGTCAGGTGAAACCGTCCGATCAGCACCGGATAGAGGACGGGGATGACGCCGACATAGCTGTCGACGGTCAGATGCCCGAGCATCAGCGTCACCAGCTTGCCGTTGCGGAGTAGCTCCCTCATCAGAGTCTTATCATGGCCGGGCGTGCGTGAGCTTCTCTACCTCAGCCGCGAAGACGTGGAGCGGCTGCTCGACGTCGACGCGATGCTCGACGCTCTTGCAAAAGCCCTGATCGCTTTCTCCGCGGGTATCACGATCGTGCCGCCGCGGGTCGGGATTCGCGTGCCGGACCTGGGGCTCATGGGCACCATGCCGGGCTACGTACCTGGCGTCGCGCTCGAGGTCAAGCTTGTCTCGGTTTTCCCTGGCAATCACAAGCACGCGCTTCCCTCCCACCAGGGGCTGATCGCGCTCTTCGACGAAAGCAACGGCGCCCCGCTGGCGATCATGGACGGCACATACATCACGGCTATCCGCACGGGCGGGACCGCTGCGGTGGCGACACGCGCGCTGGCGCGCAAGGATGCGACGGTGCTGGCGATCCTGGGCGCGGGAGTGCAGGGCGAGTCGCATCTCGAGACCCTGCCTCGCGTTCGCGACTTCGAAGAGATCCGCATCGCCTCGAGAGATGGCAGCAAGGCGGCGACCCTCGCCGCGCGCCATCCACGAGCCCGCCCCTTGGGTTCGTTCGAAGATGCCGTGCGCGGCGCCGACGTCGTCGCGTGCTGCACCGACGCGCGCGAGCCGGTGATCCGCCGCGATTGGCTGAAACCTGGCGCGCATGTCAGCTCGGTGGGCGGGACGTTCGGGCCTGAGGTCGATCCCGCCACGATGTCAGCTGCGCGTGTGTTCGTGGAGTGGCGCGGCGCGGCCACCAACCCACCGCCGGCCGGCGCCCACGAGCTCCAGGGCATCGACGCCGACAAGCTGACCGAGGTCGGGGAGGTGCTCGCAGGCACACGCCCGGGGCGATTGTCTGAGGATGAGATCACGGTCTACAAGTCCACGGGTCACGCCGTGGAGGACGCCGCCACAGCGCGGCTCGTGTTCGACCGCGCCCTGGCCGAAGGGGCTGGCGTCGCGCTACCCCTCTAGATCTCGAGCAGACGGTACGGCACCGCGTTGACGATCAGCGTCTCGCCCAGTTTTCGGTCGGCCTGCCTCATGCCATACGGATGTACGTGGCCGTGCACATGGAGTCGCGGGGCCAGTTTCTTGATCAACCGGTTGAACGCCGGGAAGCCGCGATGAGCAAGGTCGTCGTACTTGCCGCTGAAACCCTCAGGAGGCGCATGCGTCAGCAGCACATCGAGACGGCGCTTGCCGTCGCCTCGCCTCAAGCGGGCAAGGATTTCGATTGGCAGCGCCCGCCACAGCATCTGCGCCGGCGTGTACTGATTGGGACCGGGTCGGTAGCGCATCGAACCGCCAAGGCCCGCAATACGAAGACCGGCCGCGTCCTCAACCCGGCCGTCCACATTCACGCAGCCCTGCGGCCCCCTCGCGGGCCTTTCGGCTCGAAGGGGCGTCCACGTGTCGTCGAGCGGCGGCGGGACGGGGTCGTGGTTGCCCGGCACGTACAACAGCGGCACGTTGAGGCGGCTGACGATGAACTCCAGGTAGTCCCAGGGCAGGTCCCCGCACGACAGCACGAGGTCGGGCTGCAACTTGATGAGCTTGTCTCCGAAAAGGCCCTCGTCCTCCTCGTCCGCGATGGCGAGAATGCGGGTCAGGCGAGTACCTCTCGACGCTTTCTGAGATGCTCGATCTCGGCGGCACGTGCTCCGTCGAAACCGGCGACGAGCCCGTTCTTGAGGATGCGTGCGATCTGCTGGGCGGAATGGAGCCTAGGGATGTAGACGAAGTCGGCGCCGGCCTTATAGAAATGAAGGGCCTGCGGTATGTGGTCGGTCGTGAGCATGACCTTGGCTCTGGGACAGCTGGCGCGAGCGTTACGGAGCAGTCGCAGATTGTCGGTGCCGCGAAGAATGTCGTCGGGAATGCTGCTCACGACGAGCTCGGCGTTCTCGATCCCCGCGTGACGAAGAGTGTCGGCGTGGGCGATGTCGCCGTAGACGATGCTGATCCCTCGCGCCTGCAGCTCTCGCATCACTGTGGGGTTGAAATCGATGACCAGGACCTTGTCGAGCATCACCTGCCCCTCGACCGCGGTGCCATCGCTCTCGAGCTCAAGGAGGATCGAGCTTGCATCGCGGAAGAAACCCAGGAAGATCATCGTCTCTGGCCTGGCTGCCTCCCGCTCCGGCGCGGCCTCACCCACGTCGAGATCCCGGACATGTAGCAACCTCAGCCCACCGCTCAAGACTTTCTGGATCCGGTGACTCGAATTGATCATGTAGGTCGACACGACGGATGTGATCGCGAAGGTCATGATCACAATCGTCACCACGTCAGTGCTGATCTGGCGATACGTCAGCCCGATCGAAGCGATGACGATCGAGAACTCGCTTACCTGGGACAGGTTGATCGCCGGTAACAGGCTGGTGCGATGGCCCATCCGGAGGAAATAGAGGATCGGCACGACCGATAGGCGGCTCAGCATCACGAAGGCGGACGCGGCAAGGGCAATCTCCACCACCTGCAGCGTGGGAATTCGAATCTGCATGCCGAGCGCAACAAAGAAAAGGGTCACGAAGAAATCGCGGATGCTGACCGCCTTGGCCATGACGTCAAGGTTGTAGGGAAAGGTAGAAAGGCTAACTCCCGCGATCAGCGCCCCCATCTCGCGCGAGAGTCCGATCACGCTCGCGACGCTCGCCAGGAAAAAGCACCACGCGAGCGCACTCACGAGCACGAGCTCGGGCGCTTTGGCAACAGACCGAAATAGAACGGGAAGGACGTACTTGGCCATGAAAAACCCGCCGGTCACCAGCAGGGCGCCCTTCCACAGCGAGAACGCCAGCGGGAGCAGGTTTGGATTGGTGAGGTTGGGCTGGACGGCGAGCATGCCAACTGCCCAGATGTCCTGTATGACGAGCACCCCGAGCGTGATGCGGCCGGGCAGCGTGTCGAGCTCGAACTTGTCGTTGAGCAGCTTGACGACGACCAAGGTGCTGGACAGGCTCATGCACGCCGCGAGGTAAAGCAGAGCGTAATTGCCGCCGGCGTTGCGAACGCCGAGCAGGTAGAAGAAACCAAGGCCGAGGGCGATGCAGATCGGGACCTGCAGCGCTCCCGTGAGCAGCACGGGCAGCCCGGCGGAGGCAAGTTTCTTGAGATCGATCTCGAGTCCGATGATGAAGAGCAGAAGGATGAGGCCTATCTCCGCGACGGTCTGGATGCTCTCCTTGTTCTGCACCCAGTTGAACCCGACCGGACCGATGACGACACCGGTCACCAGATAAGCGAGGATCAGCGGCTGGCGTAGCCGCCAGCCGACCACCGCGAGAACCGCCGCGGCGCCGACGCAGATTCCGATGCTCGACAGGAGATCGCTGGGAACCGTCACGTTATCGCTGCCGGACGTGGGGCGTCCCAACGCGCGCGAAGCTCATCTGCTTCCGCCGGGTCGCCCACGATCAGGAAGCGAGGGTGGTGCAGCCCGTCGATGAGGCTCGCGGCGAGCTGGTCGAAAAGCTTTGCGCCTTCCTCAGCCCCGAGACCGCCGCTCAACCACCGGCCCATCCCTCGCGACCGTGTGTTCTGGCCGATGCGCGGGCTATGAGAGCCGGGACAGAACAGCGACACGAAGACACCGCTGCCGCGCGTCTGCTGAGCGAGAGATTGCGTGAAGGTGGCCAGCGCCGAGTGGCCGGTGTCGTAAGGGATGGTCATCGGGTCGCCGGGGAGGAGTCCGCCGTACGAGACCGCATTGACGATGTGGCCGGATCCTCGCGCGGTCATATGCGGAAGAAAAGCCATGCTGGTCCGAACCGCACCCAGGAGGTTGGTCTCGAGCATCCAGCTCCAGTCCTTGGTGGAGATGCGTTCCAGCTTGCCCTGGAGAAGGACGCCCGCGGCATTGAGGAGGATGTCGACTCGACCCATCGCCTTGATCGAATCGCGGGCCAGCGACCGCACGGAGGAGTCGCTGCGCACGTCTGCCGCAAGCGTGATCGCGGAATCGCTCGTGCCGAGCCTCAGGATTTCTTCGACGGTGCGGTCCATCCGTGGCTCATCGAAGTCGGAGACCACGATGTTCGCACCTTGCTTCGCCATCGCCTTTGCGACCGCGCGACCGACCCCGCTGCCGCCACCCGTGACGACGGCCACCTTGCCCCACAGTGCGCCTCGGGCCGGCCCCATCCCAGACAGAAACTACGTCCTCTTGAAACGTAGAGCGGTCCAGTCGTCATCGATCTTTACGAACGCGACGGGCTTAAAGCCTGTCTCGCCCGTGATTTCGCCCAGCACGTCGCCCTTGGTCCACCAGGGCGTAGCGGGCAGGTCCGTCGCTCCGCGAGTGACGCCGCCCTTCGGATAGGCGACCCAGAGCAGCCCGTCCGGCCTCACCGCGTTGATGGCGGAAGGCCCAAGCGTGCGCAGCTCGTCCACGTCATTCACGAAAAGCTGGACCACGTCATAGAGCGTTGACGGCTTGAGCGCGGTGTACAGATCCGCCGGTGCCGGCGCGAGCTGAGCGAGGTAGCCGGGGGGCGAGTTGATGACCGCGACGTGATGGTTGGGCGCCAGCCGCAGCTTCTTCGCAAGCACGGACAGGCCGGGCGAATCCTTGCCCAGCGCGAGCAGCGAACGCTGCGACTCGAGGTGGCGCAATCCGAGAGTTACTGTAGCGGGAAGGGCGGCTGCCACCACCAGGGTTGGTCGTCCACTTCGATCGCGACCACCCATTTCACCCAGGCAAAGCCGCGCTGCCCTGGGACGACGAGGCGAGCCGGGTAGCCGTGCCCGGCATCAAGCGCATCCCCGGCCAGGCGTGTCGCCAGGAGCAGGCGGCCGGCAGTTTCGATCCCGAAGCGCCGGCTGTAGCCGGTGATCGACCTCACGTTCAGGCTCACGCCGCTTCCTGCCCGGCCGGGCAGCAAGCGTTGCAACAAGACGCCCTCCCACACCTGCTCGGAGTACCAGCCACCAGTGCAGTCGATGACTGCCGCGATGCGATCGGAGTACCCCGCGAGCTGGTCATACGTCCACGTGCGGCCCCCGACAGCGAGGCGCCACGATGCAACGTCCACGTCGGGCACGGTGTCGAACATCCATACCGTGGCCACCGGGTAAGCGGCCTGGAATGATCCCGTGGGCGCACGCCGCGCCGACGGCAGCAGCGCCACCCCCAGCCCTGCAGCCCCGGCCAGAGCGCCGCCCAGGAGAAAGTTGCGGCGGCTCAGGTCGGTGGCTCTCAGCTTGAGCGGCCGCGCGAACACATGCCAGAGAAGGAAAGGGATCACGCACACTGCCGCGCCAACGTGAAAGTCCATCGCCGTCAGATAGCCGATGTTGGGATGGCCGGCGGAGTGCACGACCCCGAACGTGATCGACACCACGACCCCCAGCGCCAGCACCACCGACGCCCAGCGCAGCGTATGTCGCCGGCGGAATCCACGCCTGGCCACGAGCGACTTCCAGGGCACCAGCAGCACGATCCCAACTCCCGCGGCAGCGTGCAGAACAAGAATCGCGCGAGCCGGCTGACCCGACAGCTCGAATGCGAGCCAGCCGCTCGCAAAAGCGACCGCAAGCAGGAAGAACAGCGAGAGGTTGGTGAGCCGGCCGGATGCGACAGGAGTCATCGACTCAGCCCTCGGCCCTCATCATAGGCGCGCCGCCATTGGTCACCTCGAGGTCAGCCCACATCCCGCTTGCTTCGTTGCCCCCGACCAGGGAGGCGATCCGGTAGCTGCCGGAGGTCGAGGGGCTGAACATGAACGTCGCCGACTGACCCGGACTGAGACCGTGCGTCGGATCTGGTGTCGACCAGGTCGGCTCGATTGGGGCGATGTCGTTCTTGCCCTGCACGACAGTGCATGAGTTGGGAACCGTGCCGTGGTTCTCACATTGCACGGTGACCTGCCAGCCGACCGGGATGCTGATCACGAGAGTCCCGTTGCCGTAGCCGTCGTAATTGAACTGGTAGTCGCCCGCCGGATAGCCCGCGATCAGCGTGATCACCGTCGTTTTGGTGGCGGGATCGGAGTGGATGTAGCTCTTCGGATCCGGCGGAGTGCCAGGCCCTGTTCCGGTCAAGGGATCGCACGCCGCGGCGCCCAGCATGACGATCGCCAGGCAGCCGGCCATCGCGGTTCTGGGGCCCATATGCGGTTACGAATATGATCCCACTGAGATGGGCGACACACGGTCCCGACTGATCCTGTGGTGGGAAGCGCTCGAGACGTGGCGGCAGCTGCTGATCTCCTTTCCGATCTTCGCAGTGCTCACGCTGTTGATCAACATCGGCCCGTTCAACCAGCCCTTGCTGAGATCCATCTTCTACGGGCTGTTCGAGGGGGCTGTGCTCACCGGCATGCTGGCCGTGGCCACGGCCACCGAACGCGGCCGCCGGAAGGACGACAAGAGGAGGTAGGGATGGCGACAACGGGTGCGGCGGCGGTGAAGCGGATCGTCGTGGGCGTCGACGGATCAGATGCCGGGAAGCACGCGGTCGAATGGACGGCTCGATTGGCGAAAGCCATGCGCTCCGAGGTCATCGCCGTCTACGCCCTCGACATACCGGTCGCACTGCCCGACCCTTACACGATGCCGTTGTATCTCGATGACAAGGTTCGCGCCGAGATCGAGAAAGACCTTGTGACCAAATGGTGCCGCCCACTCAAGACTGCGGGCGTTCGGTTCCGCGCGGTCTTGCAGGACGGGCGGCCGGCTTCTGTGATCCTGGACCTCGCCGACAAGGAGAAAGCCGGGCTGATAGTCGTTGGGAGGCGAGGCCGCGGAGAGGTGGCCGAGCTGCTGCTGGGCAGCGTGAGCCACGAGATCTCACTCCATTCCAAGCGGCCGGTGCTGCTCGTGCCTCGGAACGCCTGAGCCCCAATGGCCTCGTCGATACGGCTCGGGCGGATTTTCGGGATCGAGATCGGGGTCAACTGGAGCCTCGTCTTTGTGTTTGCGCTCATTTCCTGGACGGTGGCGACCGAGGTGCTCCCGCTGGACGTACCTGGCCAGCCGGCCCTGGCGTATTGGGTCGCCGGAGCGGCAGGCAGTGTCGCCTTCTACGCCTGCCTGCTCGCGCACGAGCTCGCCCATGCGCTCGTCGCGAGACGCAAGGGTGTCAAGGTCGGCGGCATCACGCTCTGGCTGTTCGGAGGCGTTTCCAAGCTGGACGGCGAGCCCAAGAGCGCCGGCGCCGAGGCGCTGATCGCGGGCGTCGGCCCGCTGACCAGCTTCGCCGTCGCGCTCATCGCCTTCCTGCTGTCGTTCCTTCCCTTACCTGCGCTCGTCGCCGACCTGTTCGGCTGGCTCGCATTCGTCAATGTGGCCCTGGCTCTGTTCAACCTCGTCCCCGCCTTTCCGCTCGATGGAGGCCGCCTGCTCAGCTCGTTCTTCTGGTGGCGCTTGGGCAGCAGGCAGCGCGGCGTGCACAGCGCGGTGCGCATCAGCCGTGTGTTCGCCTACCTGATGATCGCCTTCGGCGCGCTGCTGCTGTTCACAGGCTCGGTCCTCAATGGCATCTGGATTGCATTCGTGGGCTGGTTCCTGCTGTCAGCCGGGAGCTCGGAGGAGGTCGGTACCACCGTCAGGGGCCTGCTGAGCTCGGTGCCGGTGTCGGCCGCGATGACGTCGCCCGTGGTCACCATCCCAGACTGGTTGACGGTCGAGCAGTTCCTGGAGTCGATCGCCCCGCAGCATGCCTTCACCACCTACCCGGTCCACGATCCCTCCGGCAAGCTCACAGGCATCGTGCGGCTGGGCGACCTGGTGAGGATGCCTGCCGGTGCGCGAGCCGAGACGCGATTGAGAGACCGTGCCCGCCCGATCGCGGCGGTGCCGACAGCGCGACCCGATGAGGATCTCGCGACTTTCATCCAACGGGTCGGGGCCTCGCTCGATCAGCGCGTGCTGGTGTTCGATGGTGACGGCCTGGTTGGTATCGTGTCGCCGGTCGACGTGGCCAGGGTGCTCGCCGTCAGGCAGACCATCGGCGGCACACCGGCGCCGGCAGCGCGCGGGTCGTTGTGATCCATCTCCCCCCGCGGCAGATCGCCCCCGCCGCTTGCGTACTTCTACTCGCCGGCTGCAGCTTCGGCTCGTCACCGACGTTCGCTATGGGCAACGCATCGGTCGACCAGCGCTATACGTGTCCAGTCGGCGCCAAAGATCTCCAGTACGAGTTCCATGGCACCATCGAAGCCCACAACACGACCTCGAAGACGGTGACAATCTCCGCGGTCACGGCCACCATGACCCTGGCCGCCGTGAAGGGCGGATGGCTCCAGAAAGTGGGCGACAAGTTCGATGCCGGCAATGTGACCTACACGCCGACCAGCGTCGGCCCGGGCTCGAGCCAAACGATCGACGTCGCGATCCCCAGCGCCTGCACCGGCCGTGCCGCCGGTTCGCCCGCGGCCTGGGGGGACTATGCGGTCACGTTCGCGATCACCTCGAGCGCAGGCAGCTTCAAGCTCGACAGCCAGAACAGGCACCGCATCGTCACAGCCTGACCCTCGACGGCAAACGCTCAATCAACCGCCCCCGAGTCCAAGCACCGGGTTGTGCCGCTGATCCTTTCTTAGCCCACGTTCCCGTAAAGCTCGGGCTGTTGGCTGGGCGCCGGAGAACCGTTGGGCGCGTCCTCGGCGGTGACCGCCATCTGCGAGTAGCCGGTCAGAGGTAGTCCCACCAACACCACCTTGCCGCCGTTGCCGTCAGGCACGAACACCGCCGCCGAATCCGGGTGACCACCGGGCGTGATGAGCCAGAGCTGGTAAACCTTGCCCTTGGCCAGCGGTGGCAAGCCGTTGAAATCGACCAGGGCGACCCCCTCGACCTTCAGGTTGACGACGGTGCCATGCGCTCCTGCGAGATTACCGTGGCCCACCAGCTGGTAGCGGGCCACCTGCGCCGCCACCGGCGGGACGGAGTTGCGTCCGATCACGTTGCCCGCCGCCAGACCAACCAAGAGGGCGAGCACCACACTCGCCACCGCCAGGAGTGCGGGCAGCCGGCCGAAAGGGATGGATGCGGCGGGCTTCCAACCCCGGCGCACCGGCACGACCCTTTTTCTCGCCGGCGCGTTGGGGACGGTCGAAGCCCTGGCGGCGGCTGCGGCGACATAGACCCGCTCGCGCAGCCTGGCCGGCGGAGAGATCTCGTCGACTTCCAGCGGAAGCGCGGCGGCGGCCCGGCGCAGGCGCGCGACTGTCTGCTGGCAGGTGGCGCAGCCCTCGACGTGGACGCGAATGCTCGCCGCCTCGTCGGGGTCGAGGGCGCCCAGCACCCACGCCGCCATCGTGCTCTCCAACTCTTCGTGATCAGACATCGACAAGTCCTCTACCCAGTAGATACGAACTCAACTTCTCGAGGGCAAGTCGCATCCTGCCTTTGACCGTGCTGAGGGGGACGTGGGTCATGTCGGCGATCTCGGATTGCGAGTAACCGCCAAAGTAGGCCAGCTGCACGGCCTGGCGCTGCTCCGCAGGCAGGCTGCCGACCGCCTCGCGCACAGCCGCACGCTCGAGCTCCAGCGAAACCTCGTGCCATGGATCCGAGTGGGTAGACGTCGAGGCGAGCTCCGGCTGGAGCTCGAGCTCCTGGCGCTCGTGGGCGCCGCGGCCCCTCAAGTAGTCGATGGAGCGGTTGCGGACGGCTGTGATCAGCCAGGTTCGCAGCGACCCCTTCTTCGGATCGAAGCCGGCGGCGTTGGTCCAGATCTTCAAGAAGGCCTCCTGCACCACGTCCTCCGCCCGACCCGGGTCCCCCAGCACTCGCATGGCGACGGCATAGGAAAGACCCGCATATCTGTCGTAAAGCTCCAAAAGGGCGTCCTCGTTGCCGGCCGCCAGGACGACCGCAAGCTCGGCATCACCGCGACCTTCTGTGGCTATCGGATCACATGACCTCGAGCGCGTCGGCGGAGTCGCCGCCGCGTGCCCGGCGGGTGGTCAGCTCACCGATCGGGGACTTCTTCGGGGGCGCGACCGCCCACTCTTCGTGGTCGATGAGCCTTGATGCCCAGTCTGGGTTCCGGCCCCTGCGATCGCGGGCCGCGTAGAGCGCTTTGGACATGAGCTTGATCCCCGCCAGGCCGGGGAGCTTGCCGATCTTCTCGTCGAGGGCGAGCAGCTCTTCCTCTCCTTGCTCATCATCAAACAGGTACAGAGCGAGCGCGTCAACCTGTTCTTGCGTCTTCACTCCCTGGCCGACTGGTACCCAGACCCGGTCGAGCATCCAGCGATCGACCCTCTGGGCTTTCTCGTTGTCGGTGAGCCATTCCTTGGCGGAGTTGAAGTAGAAGGCAAAATGGCGCCGCTCATCCTTGATGATCCGCCCGAGCAGGTCCCTCAGCACCGGGTGCCCCGCTTTGCGGATGAGGGCTCCATACCCGGTCAGCGTCGAAAGCTCGTTGATTGCGCCGATGGTCAGATAAACAGCCGAGAAGTCTTTGAGCAGCCACGAACCGACCATCGTCGACATGAGGCTGACGCTGTTCTGAACGCCGAGGTGGGCGCGCACGTTGGCGATCCGGTCCTGGGTGTCGAACTCGATTCCATACAGGTTTAGGAACTTGCCGATGTTCTCGCCGTGCCACAGCTCCTCGTAGTTCCAACAGGCGAGGAATGCAGTGAGGATGGGGTCCATGCACGCCCGCGTCACCAGCAGGTGAGAGAGGTAGAGGGGGACGTGATTCTCGATGTCCATCATGTAGTGCAGGCAGAAAAGGTCTCCATTGGACAGGGGGCTGGACGTCACCGCCTCCCAGTCGATCCCCGCGGTGTCGAGTTTCTTGGACTCTTCCTTGTAACGCTCGATGCTGAAGCTCATCTTTCCTCCAACGCTTGTGGGGGGCGCTGTTGGTCGATACGCAGCTCGGCCTGCAGCGGATCATTTTGCGTATTTGACCATCCCTCTGGGGTCCCGGCGCCGCAGGCGCGGGAGGCTGCCCTTCGGCGGAGCCCACCTCCCCACATGGTTGGGAGAGCCGTGCCCAGCAACTTCACAGGCTCCTCACACAGGGCGCTGAGCGTGCGGCCCCAATCTCGGTGGCAACGCTCGAGCGAAAAAAGATCACGAGGAGTCAGCAGTCATGAACAGAGTTCGTACGGCAGTCACAGCAGCGGCCATCACCGGGTCGATGCTCGTCGGTGGGGTGGTCGGAGCCACCCTGTACGGTGTGTCCGCCCTCACCGCGGCGGCGGCCACGACCGCGGCCAGCCCAACCCCGGCAGCAGGCACGCCTTCGGGCACTTTCGTGCCCAACGAGACCGCGGCGCACGAGGCGACGGAGAGCGCGGCTCGCGAGGCCCAGGAGAATGCTGGGCAGGTCCCGACCGTACCCTAAAGATGCGGTCACCAATCGGTGGGGCTGGCGCCGGGCGCGCGCAGGGCGCTCTTGGCAGGATGCCGGCCCCACCACCTCTTAAGTTGACGCGCTCATGAAACGCCACCTTTTAGTTATCGGGGTCGCCACCGTCGCTGTCATCGTGCTAGCTGGAGGCGGCGCGTACGTCTACTTCTTCTCCGGGCTCCGCTCCTCACCGGCTCCGCTGGCGCTTTCGACGCCCAACGCTTCGGCCTCGGCGGCCCCGGCGGGGGGCCTCGCCGGGAACTGGACGGTCATCACCGGCTCGGTGGCGGGCTACCGCGTCAAGGAGCTCTTCGTGGCGAAACGTCGAAGCACGAAGCGGTGGCCAAGACCTCCAACGTCAGCGGCAGCCTCGCCGTGAGCGGCGACCCGAGCGCGTACCAGGTGACCGGGATCACGTTCACAGCCGCCCTCACCGGCCTGCACAGCGTGGACTCGGTGGCCGGTCGCAACGTCGTTCAGCGGGACTCGTACGTCTCGCGCCAGATGAACCTCCAGCAGTTTCCAAATGCGACGTTCACGGCCTCGGCCGGGTCGGTGCCCGCCACCGATGGCTCCGGCCCGGTTGAGGTCTCCGCCGCCGGCAAGCTGACGATCCACGGCGTCACCAGAGATGTGACCGCGACCGCCAGGGCTCAGCTGAACGGCGGCAAGATCGAGATCGTGGGGAGCATGTCGATCGACATGACCGACTACGGCGTCTCGCCGCCGTCGGTGCCGTTCACAACCGTCGACTCGCAGGTGACGATCGAGTTCCAGCTCTTCCTGGCCAGGTCGAGCTAGCCGAACATCTGCCTCGCCACGAACACGATGTTGGCCGGGCGCTCCGCGAGCCTCCTCAAGTACCAGGCATACCAGGCGTCGCCATACGCAACCAGGACCTTCACGCGGTAGCCTTCCGACGCGAGCCTCGACTGCTGCGAGGCCTGGATCCCGTACAGCATGTGTACCTCGAGCTGGTGGCGATCCATCCCGATCGCGTCCGCGAATCGCGCGACGCGGTCGATGAGCGCCACGTCATGCGTTGCCAGCACCAGGCGCAATCGACCCCGATTGGCATCGGGCAGTATCAGCGCACAGAGCGCGAGAAAGTTGGCATCGACATCGCGCCTGGCGGGAAACGCTCGATCCGCCGGCTCGGCGTAAGCACCCTTGACAAGCCTGATCGCGGGCTTGAAGGCAAGCATCCGGTATGCGTCCGAGGCAGTGCGGTAAAGGTAGGCCTGCAGGCAAACGCCGACGGCGGAGTGCCTGGCATGGACCCGGTTGTAGAGGTCGAGGGTGCGGTCTGTGTATGCGCTGCCCTCCATGTCGATCCACAGGAAGCCATTGGCCCGGGCGGCGGCATTCGCCAGCCGGTTGAGGTTGGCAAACGCCGCATCGGGGTCGATGTCCAGGCCGACCTGGGTGGGCTTGACCGAGATCTCGGGCTCGAGGCCGGCCTCGGCCGCGGTCTTCAACACCAGCTCGTAGTGCTCGACAGCGGCGGTGGCTTCAGACATCGCCTTGATGTTTTCTCCGAGCTTCGTGAAGACGGCGCCGATGCCCTGGGCCTTGAACGAATCGCCCGCCTTGAGCGCCGCGTCGAAATCCTCGCCCGGCATGAACCTCTTCACCGCGCGTTTGACAAAGCCCCATTGCGGCACGTGCTCAGAGAGCCACATGTTCTGCGCGCACCACAGCAGCAGCGACCTCATCCCGGGGCAATGATATGGGGGCCCACGAGGCGCTGGTCCAGCGTCGAGATCAGGTCGAGCCAAGCTACAGGGTCGTTGGGCACGACATCCGGCCGCTTCATCGACGGCGGTTCGGATTTGAATCCGGCGCCGGTGTCGAAGAGCGCGACTCGTTCGTGCCGGCCGATGAGCCCTCTCTCGCGCATGACCGGCAGCGCCGCCAGCGCAGCCGCGGATTCGAGACTGAGGTACCCGGCGCCATGCTCGGCCGCAAAGACCTGCATTGCTTCGATCTCGGCTTCGGGGACTGCGATCGCTCCGCCGCCCGAGCGCCGAAGGCATTCCAGGATCAGGTGGTCGCCCAGGGCGGAAGGGACGCGGATGCCGGCGGCGCGCGTCTTCGCGTCCAACCATGGATCAGCGAACTCTGCCCCCCGTTCGAAGGCGCGAACGATCGGCGCGCAGCCTTCCGCTTGCACCGCATACATGCGCGGCCGCGCCGAGCCGATGAGCCCGAGAGCCTCCAGCTCCCCGAAGGCCTTCCACATCCCGATCAGCCCGGTGCCGCCACCCGTCGGATATACGACCACCTCGGGCAGGCTCCAACCGAAATCCTCCGCGAGCTCGAAGCCAAGCGTCTTCTTGCCTTCCACGCGATATGGCTCGCGCAGCGTGGCCATGTCGAAGGCGCCGGTCTTTTCGCCCAGCAGCCGAGCGAGCTTGCCGCAGTCGGAGATGAGGCCGTCCAGCAGAAGGAGACGAGCACCGCAGGCAAGCGCCTCCAGCTGGTTGGCGGCCGGAGCGTCCGCCGGCATCACCACCGTGGCCCGCAAGCCGGCGGCGGCAGCATATGCCGCCAGGGCGCCGGCGGCGTTGCCCGCCGACGGCGCCACGAGGTGTGCCGCGCCAAGTTCGGCCGCCCGGCTCACAGCCACGGCCATGCCTCTGGCCTTGAACGATCCCGTCGGGTTCACGCTCTCCGCCTTGATGTGCAGCCCGGACAGCCCGAGCTTGCGGGCCAGCCGGGCGGGAGGCAGCAGCGGCGTCGAGCCTTCGCCCAGGGACGTGATGAAGGATCGCCGGCGCACTGGCAGCAGCTCTTCCCACCGCCACAACCCGCCGCGCCGCGCGGCGATGACCTCTCGTGTCAGTCGCCGGCGAGCGACATCCATGTCATACCGTGCCAGCAGGGTGCTGCCGTCGGCGGGATCGGTGCTACGAAGCTCGTCTGCCCCGTACCGGATTCCGGAACGCGCGCCCTCCAGGAAGGCAAGCGTGGATGAGGTGTCCTCGTGTTTGGGCGGCATCGGTGCAGCCGGAGACTAATCGAATGGCCGAATTCCTCACGCCCGGCCGACCCGATCCGTGGCCGGGATGTCCTTATGCTCGGTGTTGTGCACATCCAGAGCGACCTCGAAGGTTTCACCGATGCGCAGGCCCGCCGCGCCCTTGCCGGCCTGCCCCTTGCCGGCGACTACGAGGTCGTGATCAAGCCGCTTCGATACCGGTCGTCACCTCACCTCGCGGCGCGCTGCGAGTTCGAGGACCGGCGGATCGTGCTTCAGGTCCCGATCCCGTTTCGCCATTTCAAAGAGCCGGTCATATACGCGGCACGTCGGAAGCGCGGACAGGGCATGCGCTTCGCGTGGGCGTCTGAGAGCGTCTCCTTCCGCCTTCGCAGAGAGGTGCTCCGGTTCCTGTACTGCCACGAGTGGATGCACTGGTACCTGCACGAGGTGCTGGGCAAGGCATCGGCGGCCGAGACTGCGTGCGATCGGTTCGCACTCCGCAACTTCAGGCGCCCGCGCGTCTTGGTCGCAGACGCGGACGCCGCCTTGCGCAGGCGTTCTGGCCGCCGAGCCGTGGCCTAAGGCTTCAGGCGCTTGGCGGCGCCCACGTGCTCTTTGGTGATCGAGCCGGCGAGCTGGATCACGCTCTTGGCCGCGGCGCAGGAAGGATCGGTCTCGACCACCATCTGTCCCGTGACCGCGGCGCGATCGAACCGCGCACCGTCGTAGGCAATCTCGATCTGGATCTTCCGCTCCACCTGGCGTTCGGCGTCGGCGCGGGTGACCATGGTCTGCGGGCGCGGGTGATTGAGAGCGAGGTTCACTCGTGCAGACGGAATCTTGAGCACCTTTTCGAAGATCTGGAGCAATTCCGCCGTGTCCTTCAGACTCGTCAGCTCCGGGGTCACCATGACGAGGATCCGATTCGCTCGCTCGAGGACCCCGAGCGTGACCTCGGTCATGGCCACGCCGAGGTCGACCACTGTGTAGTTGAAGGTCTGCTCGAGAACGTCCAGCGCGCGCTTGACCAGCTGTGGGGTCACCATGTCGGCCTGCTCGGCGCGCAGGGCGCTCGGGATGATCACCATCCCGGTGGGATGGTGGAGCGCAATGCCCAGCAGAGCGTCCTCGAACTTGTCCTGGTCCGGTTGGTCGATCAGGGCCAGGCAACCGGCCGGCACCAGGTTGGCGACGAGGGCAGCGTGGTTGTACGGAAGGCTGAGGTCGATCAACACGCATTCACCGCGATGCTCCAGGCCGAGGGCGGCGGCAAGGTTGACCGCGATGGTGGTCCGTCCGGAACCCCCCTTCACCGCGTAGACCGCGACGATCATCGCGGACGCACCTTACAACTGAGAAGGGAAGCTGCGTGCCTCGATTATTGAGTTCAGGCGGCGCCGAGCCGCTGGAGGGCGGGCATCTCGCCTACGAAGAGGTCGACGACCTCGGGGTCCCACTGATGTCCGGCGCCGTCGATCAGGACGGCGAGGGCTTGATCGATTGGGAGCCGCGGTCGGTACGGGCGATCGTTGACCAGCGCGTCGAACGCGTCGCAGACCGAGACGATCCCAGCCAGGCGCGGGATTTCTCGTGCGTGAAGTTCGTCTGGGTAGCCGCGCCCATCAAACCGCTCGTGGTGGTGGCGGATGATCGGCAGCAACGTCGATAGCGAGTGCAGCGGTTTGATGATGTTCTCGCCGATCAGCACATGCGATTGCATGCGGGCCACCTCTACGGCATCGAGCCGGCCGGGCTTGAACAGGATGGCGTCGGGAACATTGATGTTGCCGATGTCGTGGAGGAGGGCGCCGCGGTAGAGGGCTTCGCGCGCAACCTCAGGCATCCCCAGGCGGGCGCCGAGGTGACGCGCCGACTCGGCCACGCGCTGCGTGTGCTTCTCATAGGGGGCCTCCTTGGCCGCCACCGTGGCCGCGAGGGAGAAGATCACCTGTTCGGCGGCATCCAGGCTGTCGTGCAGGGCCTTCAGCCTTGCGGCCAGCCGGACGCGTGCGACCAGCTCGTCGCGCCTAACCGGCTTGGTCATGAAATCGTCCGCGCCCGCCTCCAGCGCCCGCGCGCGATCGTCGGTCCCCTGGGCCGAGGTGATCATCACGACCGGGAGCTGCCGTCCGCGCGGACCCGCTTTGATCCGGCGGCAGACTTCATAGCCGTCCAGCCCCGGCATCTCCACGTCGAGCAAGACAAGGTCAGGTGGCTCGGCTTTGATCTGCTTGAGTGCGGAAAGGCCGTCCGGGGCAAGGCGAACCTCGTGGAGCCCGGCCAGGTAGGCCTGGGCCAGCTGGCGATCTGCGGCTCCGTCGTCGACTACGAGTACGAGAGACATGGCCCCGTACCCCCACGTTCACGCCCCGTTAAGTCACCCACGCCGCTACATGGTACGAGGAGGCATTTGAATTAACGCCTTCTTAGCAGGCAATCAGGCGGTGGCGGTGCGATCCTTCCGTGCGGATCGGCCCGGAGGCCGACCCAGGGCGAGCCGCAGCTGCTGGTTCGCCGCGACAAGATCGCCCCTCTTCTCGAGCAGCTCGGCGTACTGGACGTGACAGCGGCTCAGGCGCTCGGAGGCGCCCAGTGCTTCGAGGATTCCGGCGGCGGCTCCAAACTCAGCGTCGACGCGAGCGTCCTCGCCGCGCTCGGCGGCGATACGGCCGAGCCACATGTGACACTCGGCCAGCGTGGCCTTCTCGGATAGCCGCTCGGCCAGGTCCCGGGCCTCGATCGCGAATTTCTCGGCCTCGTCCCGCTGCGACCGCGCGACGGCCAGCTCGCACAGGCCCAGCAGGATCTCAGCCCTGCCGACCTGGACGGCGGCCTCATCGAACAAGGCCAGGCCTCGGTTCAAGTGTTGGCTCGCAGCGGCAAGGTCGCCGCGCTTGATGAGGAGGAGCCCGAGGTTGGTCTCCGAGCGCGCCAGAGACACCCGGTCGTTCAGGGTCTCGTGGATGGCCAAAGCGCGCTGCGCGTAATTGGCGGACTGGTTGAGCTGGCCGACCTCGGTATAGGCCAGGCTCAGCCCGCTGTACATCAGCGACAGGCGCCTCAGATCCTGGACGACCTCCCCTGCAGCGATCGCTCTTTCATAGCAGTCGATCGCCGCCGGCCAGTCCTGGTTCGTGGCATGCACTGAGCCGAGCACGAAAAGCAGGCGGGCCTCGCTCGTCCGCGGCACAGGCTGCAGCGAACGGCAGAGGTCGCGCCCGCGCTCGGCCAGGCCCAACGCCAACGGATCCTGGAGCAGGTACGCCGCCGAGGCCTCATGGCCGAGGCATTCGGCGGTCATGAGCTGGTCGCCAGTCATCTCGAAATGCTCTCGGGCCGCCGTGGCCAGGCGGCGAGCTTCGACAGGCTGCGCCAGCTGCAGCAGTGCACACGCCATCAGGTACCTGGTTCTGGCCGTGGTGTCGCCGTCCGGTTCTGTGGCGAGCAATGCGCGGCCCGAGGCCAGGGCGGCGTGGGGATCGTTAGTCGCGAGCTTCAGCTCGACCTCCAACGTGTGCTGAGTCGAACGCGGCTCCATGGTGGAGGGTCGGACGAGGAAGTAATCGAGGGGGCGACCCGTCCGCTCGGCGATCAGCTTCAACGTCTCCATCGAGGGCTTGGCCTTGCCGGTCTCGACGAAGTAGATGGCGGTCCGGCTGACCACGCCGTTCGCGACCTGGCCCAGGCTCAGGCCGGCGTCCGCGCGGGCTTGCTTCACCGACCCTGGCCTGATCTCGATGCCGTGGCGGCGGCCCCGCCGGCCCGAGACCTTCGACATTGAAGCTGGGCGTGCGTCGACTTCCGGCATCGCGGGCCAGCTT
>Ga0099828_10000694_pt1 | contig 21088 bp, 22 predicted proteins | sample CZO8metaG_2_FD_79338 | JGI IMG/M metagenome (GOLD analysis project Ga0099828, IMG submission 79338) | Vadose zone soil microbial communities from the Eel River Critical Zone Observatory, Northern California, USA - CZOApr15con2H1.8 metaG | ecosystem: Environmental > Terrestrial > Soil > Vadose... | reverse complement strand
CGCTCTCATGGAAGTCAATGTCCAAGACGGACGACTCCTCGTAATAGCCGTACATGACACCGTCACCGTGGTGAGCGTCAATGTCTAGATACAACAATCGCTTCACGTGATATTTCGACTTCAGATGAGCTATCACAACCGCGGGGTCGTTGAAGATGCAGAAACCTGACGCGCGTTCGGGGTGAGCATGATGAAGACCCCCGGAAGGGTTGAAAGAGTGCGAGAGTTTGCCGCTCATCACCATGTCGCAACCGACGAGAGAAGCGCCCACGACAAGACTGGTAGCCTCATAGCATCCCTTGAACGCAGGGGTGTCCCCCATGTCCAAGAGACCGGAGCCCTTCTCGCTGTAGCGTTGGACCAGCTTGACGTAATCGTCTTCGTGAAAGAGAAGAAGTTCCTCCTTCGACGCCAAACGTGGCGAAGCGACTTCTACAGACTTGTCGTCCAGAATTTTCTTGGACCGGATGAGATCGTATGTCAGCTTGACTCTGACTGGTCGTAGGGGATGGGATGGTCCGAGGTTGTAGTTGAGAAACCTGTCGTCCCAGACGAGACCGGTTTTGCCTGTCAGAGAACCTAACCACGTTGGGAGATTGGCTTATTCCACGTGGGCGTGGGCCAGCGGCGATTTCTCATATAATCGCACTGACTTGATATTGGTAAACTCCAGCATTCCATAACGGGAAAGTTCTCGGCCTATTCCGCTCTTCTTCACGCCTCCAAAGGGCATTCTAGGGTCGGAAACGACAATATTGTTAACACTGACCATTCCAGTATTGATCTGGCGGGCAACTTTCTCGGCGCCGCGAACATCGCGACCCCAGACGCTTCCGCCCAACCCAAACTCGCTTCTGTTAGCATACTTCACCGCTTCGTCTTCATCTTTGACTAGCATTATTGGCGCGACAGGGCCAAAAGTCTCCTCCTTCATCACAGGCATGTCCGGGTCCACTCCAGTCAGGATTGTCGGGGCGTAGAAGAACCCCTTACGTTTCATTCTATCGCCTCCTAGTTCCACTTTCGCTCCCATGCTAATGGAACGCTTGACCTGTTGGTCCAGCGTCTTCAGAGCCTCTTCCCTGACCACGGGTCCAAGGTCCGTTTCGGGACTCATCGGATCCCCTACTCTTAGTGATTTCGTCTTTGAGACGAATCGTTCCAGAAACTCGTCTCCAACCTTCTTCGTAACATAGAAGCGTTTGCTGCAAATGCAGCTCTGACCGTTGTTTATGAAACGTCCAGCGACGGCTCCTGAGGAAGCAGCTTCAACATCGGCATCGTTCAATACTATGAACGGATCGCTACCGCCGAGCTCGAGGACGAACTTCTTCAATTGCTTACTCGCCATCTCCGCAACGCTACGTCCCGCAGAAACGCTCCCTGTAAAGGAAACAGCGGCTGTGTTGGCTTCAATCATGTAGGAGGCAACTTCCGCGCTTCCAAGGACTACGTTGAAAGTTCCAGGGAAGATTCCGCTCGAATCGAATACTTCCTGGAGAGCAAGTCCTGACTGCGGGCTAACGCTGGAAGGTTTGAACACGGCAGTGTTGCCGGCCATCAAGGTCGGTGCTGCGAAGCGAATGCATTGCCAAAGGGGAAAGTTCCAAGGCATGATTGAGGCGATGACCCCCAAGGGCTCGAAGGCTACGTAGCTATCAGTAGCATCAGTTTTAGCAGCTTCGGGGTTGAGAAAGCGGTGCCCGTTCTCTGCAAAATACTCCAAAGCCCAGGCACACTTGGTAACCTCTGGAACTGATTCTTTGATCGTTTTGCCCATCTCGAGAGTTATGAGTCGGCCGAGTTTGTCCTTCCGAGAGCGGAGGGTCTTGGCTGCTCGTAGAAGATAATCGGCTCGCCTTGACGGCGTCAGCTGACGCCATTTCTCGAAGGCTTTCCGAGCCTTCTCAACTGTCTTTTCTACGTCTGTTCTGGAGGCTGTTCTAAACCTACGGAGAACTCTCTCGGTCGCAGGATTTACGGTTTCAAACCAGCGCTTTGGTTTTTGTCCAGGCAAGAAATATGATCCTCGCAATCGTTCAAGGTGTTGTTTGTCGCTATAAGCTCAACCGGTCGGGTCGGAATTGGTGGACCGGGCGGGATTTGAACCCGCGGCCCTACGGAGCAGGGTTAGTGCCTTCCCGCAATCTAGGTCCATACGCGTGAACCTGCCAAGCGGGCGATCTTTGGCCAGCAACACTGCTGCATACCAGGCTGATCTACCGGCCCACAGGAAAACGCGAGAACCCGAGGGTTGTTAAATTGGTTTGCTCCCTTTTACGTCGTCTTTCACTGTTTCAGTTTTCACCTAACAGAGTTGCGTCTAGCAAAAGTCTGTTCTCAACGAGGAGCAGAATTCATTTCGGTGAGTCGTTCCGACTGGCTTTCGAGACAATCATAGAGGCTAAAATCCTGAGAGCTGGAATCCTATTTGGAGAGAATGATGATGCATCGCCTGAGTTGGACTCCTCACGATTCGTCCTTACTTAATTATTTTCGACCGAAACGGCTAAATCGAACGTATACGGAAAACAGGCTGATTCTAGATGAAAGCTAGCCGATTATCATTATTAGTTGGAAACGTAGGGCTCTTTCTTCTCTTGCTTGTAGCCCAGACTGCGGCCGCTCCAGCTCTCTCCTTAGGCCCCCAGTCAAAAGCTCAGTATCAGCTTACTGCGACGTTTCGAACGGTGCAAATCTGTTCTGCTTCACCGTCAAACTATACTTTCATAGCTTGCGGGTCCGGAACCTTTCAGTCAAAACCTCCATTCCTAGTAAATGTTACAGATGATGGAGCTTGCTCCTCCTCTCTGGACAAAGCATGCGGCTTCACGCCACAGAACATTACGATTGATGCGGGTAATACTATCGAATGGCACAACATCGGTAGCTTGAATCACACTATAGTCTCGAATTCGCCAGCCTTTTCGGGTTTCTCATTAGTCAATAATTCTCTTGCGAACAAGACCTTCTTCCAGAACGCCTTCGCCTACAGGAGCTTCAATATTCCAGGAACCTACTCCTACTCGGATTCCCGTTATACATGGATAATAGGCAACGTCATTGTCAACCAACCGCCTCCTCCAGTACCGCAAGTCGACAGCTACAACGCCACGGGACCGTTGGGCTGGACAGTCGTCGGCCTAGATAAAGAGAAAGCTCTTCTCAGCTTCAACTACCATATTAGATCATTCCACAACTCGACAATCTATCCTGAAACGTCAGGCAGTAGCAACCAATCAGGCACGTTCGAAGATACGATAAACCTGTCCACTCGTCAGGAATCGCCAGGTCTCGCAAGTCAGTTCCAGTATCTACCTGGATTCATTCTTCCGCTTCAGGATTTTGGGTCTACAGGTTTCGGATACAGTATCAATACATATTATTATCAGGCGCCCGAGGTCTACACCATCTGGTGGGTTAACGGTCCGTTGGACAATGGGTCCGTTGTAGAACTCTTAACTGCGAATGCCGCTGTTAGGGGTAGCGATTCTTTCACTCTGGGAGCCTCGTCTTATTCGACCTGGGTTGCCAGCTCGCAGTTTGCCCAAGCATCTAACCAGACCCAGCCGACAGGACCAACAATAGTTCCGCTTGGGTCCTGGTTCCCGGTTTCCTACAATGGACCGTTTCCGGGTCCTTACTCAATAGGTCCCTCCTTCAATTCATATCCCCAATACTACACGCCCGGCTCCAGTCATAGCGTTACCATCAGCCTAGAATACGGGAAACAGTCCGATCTACTATTCTCCGCATCCAACTCAATACAGAGTTACACCAAGCAAGTCACGGTCTACCCACCGGGCTCAAATATCTACCCCCGCTACGGATACAACAATTACTATGGAACACAGGTCTTCCACACTGTCAACGTGACCAACACAGCTACAACATCCGTTTCGCTCTCACTGAAACTAACCTCGACAAACCTCGACCTCGCCAATAGTATGACACCTCCGCCCACCACTCAGGCAGGAGGCTCGTCGAGTGGCGGCTCTACTCCCCCATCCGGTGGAGGCCCCACATCGGCTTTGAATGCACCAGCCACCTATCCATGGCTGTACATGACTGCTGCCCTGCTATCAGCTGTGGTCATAGTAGGAATCTGGGCAGGGCTCCGCTGGAGGCAAAGGTCATTAGTAGCATCAGCGCCAGGATCCCAAGGGACGACCTGAGGACTATCTCCCGATTTCTTCCGGCCTCACTCGGGACGTAGAACGTAATCCAAGAGTTTCAAATTGGTTTGTTCTGCGTTTTCTCCACGTCCCCGGTGGAGGCAAGACGTTTCTCCCGGTGGAGCAGAAATGCCGAGGTTAAGCTGAGACCGGAGAAGATTATGACGGCTGAATAGAAGACTCCTTGAACGCCCGCGAGCTCGTCTGTGATGCCGGCGAGCACGGTGCCTAGAGCTATTCCAGCGCTTAGCATTAGGCTGTATAGCCCCATTGCGGACCCCCTGAAGTCTTGAGCGGCCTTGTCGCCGATGTAGGCTAGGATTGAGGGGATGATTGCCGCGCCGAGGAAGAAGAATAGGCCGCCAACTATTATGATGGGTCCTATCTGATTGTAGGATTCTACCCATGATGTTCCGGGGGCTATGGCTATCAGCTTCGGGAACAGGTCTGGGAGAAGGAGTAGGAAACCTATCTCTCCAACCGCGCCTATTGCCATAGTTCTAGTTCTCCCGATCTTATCCGATATTCTGCCAAAGAGTAGGGCCCCCCCACCGAGGACCGCAAGGCCCAAGAGGATGAGCCAGGCCGACTGTGAGAAGTCCGCGGCGGGGTTGATGTTCTTCGCGATTTTTGGAAGAAAGAGATAGAATCCTACGACGACGGTTAAGGAGAACCAGATGGGAAAGATTGCCGCGACCTCTCCTGTGAGGTTGTCATACATCTCTCTGAGGCTCTTCCTTTGTTGCACGCTGTGCGGGGGTTCTTTAAGTGAGAAATAGACGAAGCCTGTTGCTGCGCCGAGTATCCCAGCAACGACTAGAAAGCTGTAGCCCAGGTTCGTTTTGAAAATGGTCAAGAAGGCTGCCCCTATGGCAATTCCTACGCCGTACCCGCCTAGGTTGGCCAGGTCGAAAGCTCCCATACCTGCGCCCCGGTTCTTCTCGACCGTAAGGTCTGTAATCATTGTGAGAGAGGATACTGTTACCAATGCGGCCGCGAGGCCTGAGAGGGCGTGGGCCCCGCTAACCGAGAGGAGGTTAGGCGTTAGCCCTATCGCGAATGTGAAGATAGAGATCAGAACCATGCCGAGCACGAACGCCCGCCTTCTACCCTTCCTGTCTACATAGGCTCCGACGGGAAGGGCGGACAGTCCCTCAACCGCGGGGTACAGCGCCGTGATGATGCCTGTGAGGGCGGAACCTGCGAGGACATAGACTGGGAAAACTACGATGATGGTTCCGAAGCCGATCCTGGTAAGGAAGACCGCGATGTAGAGAAGTGAGAGGGTTTGAAGTTTTCTTATCCAAGCTGGTCCTCGAACCAAATCATTTCACTGATTAGTTTCGGCCGGTTTTCCTACCGCCTTTTCGCGGCCTCTATAGCTCTTGTCAGCGAATCTGGAAAGCTTAATTCTCTCTCGGAACGGTTCGGGAAACGCCGAGGCCCGCCGAGGTAGCTCAGCCTGGTCCCTGCGATGGGGAGGCTTGGGAGAGCACCCGGCTGAAGACGAAACACGTCAGACACCGGGCTGACGGTCCATCACACGACCGACCCAGTCGCAGGTTCAAATCCTGCCCTCGGCACCAAAGAATAGGATTGTGACTAGGAAGTATTCCGCCGCCAGGAACAAGTACAGGCCCGAAGGAATTCGTGTGCTTTTGATCGCGGAGTCGCCCCCATCGTCGGAAGGATTCTTCTATTTCGAGCGAACGATCGGCAAAGACCACTTGTTTAGAGAAACTATGAAGGCACTGGAGCTTTGGCCAAGAGACAAGGCAATGCGACGTGGTCTTGACAAGAAGCAGTTGCTGAGGGAATTTCGGTCCAGAGGGTTCTTTCTGATAGACATCTGCGATTTTCCCGTCGATAAGCTATCTGCAAGTCGGAGAAAAGCTTCCATAATTCTCGGAGCGTCGAAGCTTCCCGGCAAAGTCAGAAGGCTCGATCCAGATGTTATAGTGATCGTGAAAAAGACACTCTATGGCGTAGTGAGAGAAGTTCTCAAGGAGGCCGGTCTCGGAGGAAGGATTGTAAACACCGACTCGTTGCCGTTTCCCTCTCACGGCAATCAAGCCAAATATAGGAAGATGCTTAGAAGATTCTTGAGAAAAACTGACCGGACTCAAGCGAGACGCGAGGGATCGTGTTGAGCAGGTTCGAGGTTATCACATTCGACTGTTATGGAACGCTGATCGACTGGGAGGCCGGGATTAGGAACGCGTTCCGACGAGCCTTGGCGAAGACTGGAGCTAGTCATGCTCTCGAAGCTGAGACGTTCAAGCTGTACGAGGAAGAAGAACGGAGAATAGAGAAGGAGGTCCCACATCTCCTTTATCGGAAAGTTCTCTCAAAAACCGCACTTGCTCTTGCAAAGAGGACGGGATGGAAACTCACCGAGGATGAGTCTCATTTCCTTGCCGAAGATCTTCCCAGATGGACTCCCTTCACGGACACCAATCCCGCGCTGGAAAGACTGGCAGAAAGATACAGTCTAGGAATTCTGTCCAATATAGACAACGATCTCATTGATGGAACGCTCAAGCATTTCCCGGTGCGATTCGACGTGATTATCACTGCTGAGAATGTTAGGTCCTACAAGCCCAGGCTCCCTCATTTCGAAGAGGCAAGGAGGATCATAGGCGCTGACAGAATGTGGCTCCACGTGGCAGCTAGCTGGTATCACGATATCGATCCTGTACAGAGGGTCGGGATTAACGCCGTCTGGGTGAACCGAATGAATGTCTCACATGCAAGTCCTCTCAAAGGAGATGTAAAGGAAGTCAAGGATCTCGAGGAGTTGGTGAATCGGCTGGAGGCAAATGAAATTTGAGCCGGGCGAAGCTCAAAATGACCCGGCCGTACTTCTTGGTAGTTCGTGGCTTCGTGCGATTATTCTAATTCCCTTTAGGGCTCAGGCTCTTGCTACGTTTATCTGTAAAGAATCAGTTTCACTCGTCATATGACCTGGCTCGACAGACTTTCCGCGGGTGACGATCCTCCGAACATTATCAATGCCGTAGTTGAGATACCCAGCGGTAGCAGCGTAAAATACGAGGTCGACAAAAAGACGGGAACAGTTTTCGTCGACCGATTCCTGTACACTCCCACTCATTACCCGTTCAACTATGGCTTCATACCTGAGACAAGAGAAGAGGACGGTGATCCGCTGGACGTGTTAGTCCTGACACAGATATCGGTCTATCCCATGTCCGTAATTCGTTCAAGGCCCATCGGCATGCTGGTAACTGAAGATGAGAACGGCAAGAATGTGAAAATAATTGCGGCCCCGGCGAAGACCATCGACCCATATTACGAGGATGTTGAAGAGCTGAATCAATTGCCGAATTTCACACGGAACCAGATCGAGCATTTCTTCAAGCACTATAAGGAGCTGGAACCGACCAAGTTCGTAAATGTTCTTCGCTGGGAGCCGAGGGAAGCAGCAGAGAAGAAGATAACTCGGGCAATTGAGAACTATCGTTCATTCGCAAAATCCACTGACGAAGCCTAGTTAACGACTCTTCAGTTTCTTGGTCCGTTAACTCACAGTCTCTTGCTAGCAGTTCCGCGATGAACCGCTTCGATGAGTAGCTGGAGGTCACGCTCCCATTCTCCCACATACTGGCTCTCGAGTTTCCGGACAATGGCCTCCTCAACATACAGGAGCAATCCTCTACTCTCAAACTTCACGTGTAGAATCTCATGAACAAGCGTTGAGACCACGCTCTGTGAAATCTCCAACAGCAGTCTTCTCTCCTTGTCAGAAAGACTCTCAAGGGAGACTCTGAACAAGTCGAATCCCTCCGTACGTACCCAGATTCGTGGAAGGTTGAGGGGATAGAGGCTGATCTGCGAGGAGGAATGATTGTAGCTCCCATGCAGCATTCTGTTTGGTCTCCCCCTTAGGGTGCGGGCGGGAAAGACCATTATTCGGAGGTCGACAGGTTTCTCAATTCGAATGGACTCCTTTTCGAAGATGCTTCTGAGTTCGTCAACAACTGTTTCGTTCTCGATGATCTTCAACACGAAATTTGCATACTCGAAGAAGAACTCGCGCTCCTTCCGAGAATACTTGGCCAAGAGGCTGGGCGGAGGATTCGCGATTCGCGCGCTCATCTGAAATGTCCAGGAGGTCCTGTTTCCATACGCTAATCGCAACTCTTGAACCATAACTCGTCAATTGTTTGATCAAACGTGTGGTCTTTAAGGTTCAACTGAAGTCAACGTTTCATGGAAAGGCTTGCGACGAAGCTAGACCTTGGGTCGAAGGCGAAACTGAACAACGGCGTCGAGATGCCGCTGCTGGGACTGGGAGTGTATCAGTCTCCTGCGGGAAGGATCACCCAAGATGCGGTAAAGTTTGCACTGAAAATTGGATATCGGCACATTGACACAGCGCGTATTTACAACAATGAGGCAGATGTGGGGAAAGCAGTTCGAGAGAGTGGTGTTCCTCGTGGGGAGGTTTTCATCACAACAAAGTTGTGGAATTCTGATCAAGGATACGAGTCAGCGCTTCAGGCGTTCGAAAGTAGTCTTCGAAGGCTGGGTCTAAACTACCTGGACCTCTATCTCATCCATTTTCCAGTTCCGGGTGTTCGGAATGAGTCTTGGAAAGCCATGAAAGCTCTCCTCAAGCAAGGCAAATGCAAGGCCGTCGGTGTCAGCAACTTCACCATCCCGCACTTAGAAGAATTATTGAAGACGACGGATACCATCCCAGCAGTAAACCAGGTAGAGTTCAATCCCTTCCTCTACCAAAAAGAACTCTTGAACTACTGCCACGAGAAGCGGATTCAGTTGGAAGCCTACAGTCCCCTGACTAGAGGGGAGAAGCTCGCGCATCCGAAAATCAAAGCCCTTGCAGCCAAATACTCCAAGACCCCTGCGCAGATCCTCATGCGGTGGAGCTTACAACATGGCCTAGTCGTGATTCCAAAATCTGTTAGAGAGGAGCGTATTCGCGAGAATAGTCAAGTATTCGACTTCAACCTCACGGATCAGGATATTGGGGTTCTCGACTCTCTAAACGAGAACATGCGTGTGAATTGGGACCCTACAAACATTCCATAGAGGGGCGCTAGACGGAGTTCTTAGAGGGCTGAGCCACAGGCGCCGCAGAATTTCGACCCAGCACCACTTATCTGTCCACATTTGGGGCATCTCACGCCCATGGCAGCCGCAGCCGGCATCTGCATTGGCCCAGCAGGGGCCATCGAAGCATATCCTGTTGCGAAAGGAGTTTGGTAACGCGCTATGTTAGACCGGATTATCCCGTACGCTTTCTCGGCGTCCGAGTTGGGTAAATCATTTAGATTTAGAGGGTCGCCCCCAAACCTCAATTGGCATCGCACGGTGGAACGAAGTATTCCTTTGTCCAGAATCGCGTTGGCAACATCGGTATACGAAAAGTCCGTAAAGTCTTTCTTCAGGCGCAGGTCGTGGGGGTGTCTCAGAATGATTCGTTCATTGGTAAGAACCACTGAGTCAATGTTTAGCTTCGGATGGTAGATTTTCTGCTGAATATACAACTGGACCTGCTCACCCGGACCAAGTAAACGAGCAATATCCGTAGGGACGTTTCCCATGACCAAACCAAGTCCAGAACAAGTGGTCGGGCATATGAGTTTTCTAGTACCGAATCCCTTGGCTCACTCGGCCACTCATCTCTCAGGGATGCTTTCCAGAAAACCCAGTAACGAACCGACCATAACGACGCTCCTAGCCCTTTTCGTGCTTAAGAAAGCTAGTCTTAGCAATTAATGCAAACTCTGGCAGGGTCGTAACATCGACCGGAGTTAACTTGCGGAGATCACGGTTCAGTCTGCCAGACTCTCTGTCTATCCACTCTTCCCTAGATGCCCTCGCTACTATTCCAGCTGAAGCAACTGCTGTGTTTTCTTCGGCCAGTGGACTCTGTTCAACGACAAATCCAGACTTTGCAAGTAGCCCGCTGAGTCTTCGCTCGGTCTTTATTCGATCAAATTCATCGATAATAATCCGAATCTTGTATCTATCGTCCCCTGCATTCAACATTTCGTAGACGTTGTCGATTGCTTTGGCATGCCCCCACGCGAGCAGGTCATTCAAGGTTTTTCCCTCATTGCGAATTTCCCTCAAGAGCTGATTGAAGCGCTGCGGAGCTATCGTAACCGTGTGGTGCGCGGTACAGTTTTCTTGGATTATTCTTGAAAGTTCCCTTATTCTATTCAGACTAAGCAGTTTGCTATCTACAACCCCTTTGTTTCTCAGCGCAGATGACTGATCCGAGTTAAGAGCCACCGCAGTCACCGTCATCGGACCAAGCCATTCACCCTTCCCGGCCTCGTCAGAGCCTATCGTTAGTTCTCGATTGCCATACTGTTCTGACGATTGACTTTTTGCAGCCGGCAGAGAAATCTTACTCTTGGTAGTTTATCTGTGCCTCGAGGTCGAACTAACCGATCTTGCAATTGTTTCTTTGTACACGTGCATGATCTTCGTTACTAGAGATTCTGACATAGGTCGGTCGTAACTTCCAAGCATTTCTGTGCTTGGGCTTTGTCTGGAATCTGACCGTTATGCACTATCAGGTTTCTCAGCTCTCTAGTATTGACGACTTCTTTGGCCCTAGGCACGTTGACTCCCTTCTTCTGCAATAGTGCGATTTTGTTGGGGATTCCTTCGCTGAGGGGAGGTCCCTGAATACCCTCGGCCTTCATTCTTTCGGTAAGCATGACCTCATTTGAGATATCGCTTGTGATCACAGCAACCATTCGTTGGTTTTCATCGTCCAACTTCAGTTGTTTGGCAAACTCTAGAAGGCTCTTTGCTCGAAGAACCGTAATCGGCCGCATAGCCGAAACTGACCGCTTTGCGGAGTCGGCGGCCTTTGCAACTAGCTCTGCCATGCGGTCGAATTCTCCGCTGGCTGCATTGGGAGATGTCGAGATGAACACAATGTCGCTGGTGTATACCATGACTTCGAGGTTGTGGTTTCCGAAAAGAGGAATTCGCAGATGGGTGAGAACGTATTGGCCTTTATCTTCAACTTTTTTCGCTTTCCAGGACTCGACTAGGTTGCGCTCAAACCTTCGAAGGTTGTCCGCTTCTGAAATGGAGCCGATTTTAATTTTTCGCTGATTAATGATAGGGTTGCTCATGTTCAAGGCCTCAGATTCGCGAGGCCCTTGAGCCATGTTGAGGACTCCCGGCAGCGGGGGTTTTTCACTAATTCCAGCATTCTCAGAAGGTCCATCCAAACATTCTCATTATTACGGGCGTTATGTCGCCTTCTATCAGTCCCGCGATTAGGAAAAGTGGTGCCAGTCCTACTACCACGTACACTGTCTGTCGAAGGGTATCGGATAAGTAATTGTTGGATTCAGGTCCGTGGCCGAGCTTCGTTCTCCAGGCTGCGTATCCTACTTTGATTCCGATTGAACCCGCTAATATGAAGGATGGTATTTCTATTATTCCGTGAGGGAGGATGGCGGCCAGAAACATTGTCAGGTTCGGAGAAAGAGGAACTATTACTCCAAGTATGAAGCCATTAAACAGGATAGTTGCGAAGCTTGGCGCGCCAAACCCGAGTCCAGCAAGTCCCGTGGCAATGGAGACAAGCCAGTTGTTTAGGAAAATGTCAACTCCCAATGCTGGAGGTACGACCTGATTGATTAGTGGGTTGCCCCTTCCAGGCACGTATCCATTGCTGAGAAGATAGTTCGCGATACCATTGTCTGAGACGTATTTGCCGAGGAGAATGCCTCCGCCGAATGCAACGATTGAAAGAAGATGGAACGGGAGGTTCTTGGGGCTCACCAAGAATCTCGCACCTTCGGCAAGTCCCGTTTTCACTTTGGCCCATGCCGCCTTTGGAAGGCGCCTTGAAATGTCGTACCAAATTGGATTGGAGAGTTCGAAGGGCATCTCCGGAACGGTCGGTCCCGCGTAGTAATAGATCATCGTCTTTGTGGAATGTAGAATTGGCGTGAGAAGCAGGGCGAGGATTGCTGCAGACAGGGACGCGAGTGGGAGTCCGATGAAACTGGTTAGAATTACCAGCAAAGCAAGCGAAACCTGGAAAACTAATCTGACCACGGAATAGGCGAGAGTAACCCCCAGGTTGCGGCCCGCAATCCCAAAACTGTTCTTTATCGCATGGAGACCGGATACATTGTCGATTACGACGGCAGGATAGGAGTAGACCGTGAATAGGGCTAAGACAAGAGAGGCTCCCAGCCCAAAATAGAACACGTAGGAGGAAACGACAAGCCCGACTGCCCCTGCTAGGGTCGTTGCTGTGAAGGCCGAGACGACAAAGACGGCGATTGTCAAGGCCAGCGGGGCCCATGTAAGCAAGGTTGAAAGGAAAATAGTCCAAGCCATCGGCTTCCAATTGCGAGTTCCATTCTCAATGATTGAGCCGAAGGAAACCTTGTCCTTATTCCAAGCTTCCATATAGACCCCATACTCCGAGGAATAGACGAAACCGCCTCCGATGATCGCCGCCAGAAGGACCCCAAGGATCGAGACAACCGTCGCTGGAATCAGGTACAAAGCGAACGTGGAGTTCTGAAACACAGCGATTATTCCTCCCGGCTGGGTAAGCTGCGAGAGGAATCCCGGTATCATACCTCTCATTGCGAGAATAGTCAGGAAGACCACCAGAGCTAGCGTGTAAATTGACTGTTCAATCACTGTGATCGCTGTTCCCAGCATGCTCGGTACAATGATTGCAGGATGCCTCCTCCAAGTCCAATATGATCTGTCGAATATTCTGTCGAAGAAGATTCTCTTCAGCCCGAACAGAACGGTTCTGGCCATTTTTTAGATCAGACTCCTGGGCCGAGGTTCGGTATAGGGAAAGCCTGTAACAAGCTAGGTTCAAAAATCGCGTGGTTTCCAAAGTGAGCCTGCGGCTGCCTGACCATCTCGTGAAGCCAGAATAGCGAGAATAACCCAAGAGTCAACAAACTAGCAACGGCATATCCCAGACTGTTCCGGGGATACTGAAAGGCTGTCCAAGGAGGTAGACCGCTTGATCCTGAAGCTCCTAACATTCTATCTATGTCTTCGAGTAGCGATTGTTCAACATGCTCGTGCGCGTTCAAATCTTGAGAGAGGAGGTACAGCGAGATCACCAAGAAGATCCATCCCGCATAGGGTATGAAGGCCAACAATGCCCAGAGTACGGCGCTTCGCTCATGTGACTTCTGTACGAGCTTGGAGAACTCCCCTTCCGCGGAACTCAACGGTAAGAGGACCCTCACATCGTCTTGACGTGTTCGGGATCGAGCCCGGTTGAGTGCTTCTAGGAAGAGTTCCTGTTCCCTGGCCGTGTGTTTGTTATGCCTGTTAATGAGACTGTACACGAAGTATGATAGGCCTGCTGATGCCACAAACCCAAGCGTTCCAAACAAGCCAACAACGAAGTTGAAACTGAGGATTGGTTGAAGCGTTCTAGTGAAAAGGACGATTGCAAGTAGTGCCCATAGGGCGTAGCTGCTGATGGCGAAGAGTGTCCAATTCGATCCGAGGGAGACGTCGGTCCTGTTTCGCAGCTGAACTAGTGTCGAGAGTCTGTCCCCCGGCTCGACTGGTGTCACCGTTTAGGCACTCCTGTCCTGTCTAGGCTAGCAGCGGTGAGACCTGCGCGATGATTGTATCTTCGACGCTTGACTGATGACGGAAGTGGTTGTTGGGGTCGGAGAGCAGAACATATACCCAATAGACTCCGAAGAACCCGAGCGTGACGATTGTCAGTATGATGTAGACGATAAGGCTCCGGTCAGGAATGAACGATGATCGGCGAGGCAGCATGATATTGATGCCCGTTGATACAAGTAGACGGTTGAGTTCGTCGAAGAACATGTCCTCCCGCCTCTCGTGTCTGAACATGTCCTTCATCAAAAAGTAGTATACGTAGTACATTGCGAAAGAAGGCAAGAAAGAAGCTCCAAGAACCCCGGAACTCCTACCCAAAGTCGTGAAGGAACTGAAAGAACTCGCGGCACCTGCCGCGAAAACTAGTATCACCGACCATAGAGCAGGATCCTTTGGTGTCTCGTCGAGTTGCGCTTCACGCCTCACTCTTTCCATATTATTTAGCGATATTGAAACGTCAACGCCTTTTCTTGCGGCCACTTCCTTAGCTGTCCTTTCAAGGTCTTCGTAGAGGAGGGATTGACGAGCGAAGTGAGTGTTCCGACGTTTGACGAGTCTGTAAAGCAAAACGGCGAAGAGGATGCTGAGAATGAAGCCGATGATTCCAAGCAATATTAGGAAGCCTAAGAAGGATGCCGTCAGAGCTGCAATGTCAACTGTTATTCCGGACTGCGCTGCTGTGAATATTGCGCTAAATAGAATCGCGAAAAAGATCCCCAGCGCGATTATGACTGTGAGTATCTGGAATAGCGGAACGAGTATCCACCCCGTTCCCATTTGCTTGTCGTCATCCAGCCGAGTTCTGAGGTCACGCCTCGTGTTCTCGAGTGCAATGCTCATTATTATTGCACGTTCGACGATTTTTCTTCAATGCTATCTATTTAAGGCGTCGAGAGTCATGTTAGAGATTGTCCCATGCGAGAACGGCTGGTAATGTTGCCTTGGGTCTGGTTCTCTCCGCTTCTCAGTCTTTAAATGACGCTTTGAGTTTGGCCGTGTTTTGTGCGGCCGTGGTCTAGCCTGGTCTATGATATCAGCCTGCCAATGCAGCGTTCAGCAGAACGCTGACGACCCGGGAGGCCGCTCAGCAGCGGCCCGGGAATTCAAATCCCGGCGGCCGCACCACATATCGAGAACTAGCTAGGGCTAGCCCTAAGTCGGCCGGTGGCAATCTCGGCTGAAGAAACTTCGTGCTTCGGCAAGGCTGACCTTTTTCCGACGCTTGCGGAGACTGTTTTGGTTCAATGGGTTAGCTCCTTCGATAACCGGTTGGAATCGACCGAGCTAAACTCTCTTGAACGCTTGTACAAAACGGTTGGATTATCCCTCAGATTGACAGCATAGAGGGTAGTGCTATCGATTGTCATGTCTGGGGATGTTCACTAACGCCGAGTTGCCGGGGGTCGCACTTGCAACTGTGCTGGTCGCGACTGTCTGGGCTTTGAGTTATTCTAAGAACGGGGAATATACAGCTATCTTCGGATTGAAATCGACGCTTGCACGACCGTCGACATGTGTGATTCGCAGTCGCCGCGTTTAATGGATCGTTTGATGTAAGTACCTGTGATGGGCAGTTGGATTGAACCGGGAGAGTTCGCTTGCTGACAAACTGGTAACCGTGCTCACTTTCGGATCTATGTTTCCAATACTACTCGTCCGACTTGTAGATTCTCAGAGCACAATTTTCTGGGTATATACAGTCTCAATAACAGGATTCTTGGTCTTCATGTACCTAGCCACGAGAGAGTACAAACCGACTCCGGACGTCGGGCATAGGCCAAGCGTTACGGTAGTCATACCAGCAAAGAACGAAGAGGAAGTTATCGAGTCCGTGGTTAGGACTGTATTCGAGAGCGTTTACCCAGCGACAAAACTAGAGGTTGTCGTTGTTGATGATGGAAGTACTGACAGAACCTGGGAGAAGATCCAGCGGATCAAGCTCGACCCTGGCTTGTCGGGCAGGCTCGTGTCCGTTAGACACGAGAGAAATTACGGCAAGCGGGTAGCTCTCGCAACGGGGGTGTCTCTCTCCCACGGAGAGATAATTGTATGCGTAGACAGTGATAGCTTCGTGGAAAGCGATGCGGTCAAATTACTCGTGCAACCATTTCTCGACGGAAGTGTGGTCGCAGTCTGTGGTCACGGGCAAGCTGCAAACAAGGACGAAGGAATTCTCCCTAAACTCCAACACTATTGGTACGCAGAAATGTTCAGGCTAATGAAAGGCATGGAGACCCGTTTTGGCTGCGTAACCTGCTGCTCCGGAATCCTTTCCGCCTATAGAAAATGGGCGATCCTGCCTGTAATCAACCAGTGGCTGAATGAAAGATTCAATGGAAATGAAGTTTCGGTAAGAGATGATTACCCGCCTACAAATTCGCAGATACGAGGGCTAACTGGCAAGCTGATAAAATCTCCCGGAGAAGACAGAGTCCTAACTTCTTTCGCTCTGTCAAACCGGGGTGCGAAAGTAGTATACCAGTCGAACGCAATAGTACGTACAATCGTCCCAGGCACGTTCAAGCAGTTCTTGAAACAGCAGCTTCGCTGGAAGCGTTCTTGGATTCATGGCTCTATGCTCCAGGGGCGGTTTATGTGGAAGAAGCCCTGGCCGATGGCCTTCGTTTTTTATCTCTACCAGTTTCTGACATATTTTAGCCCGGTAGCGATAATTCTATGGCTCTTCATCATGCCCCTTAGAGGCCAATGGGTAGGCACGGCTGGCTTTCTCGCTGGGACGCTGTATGTGGGGTTCCTCCATGGGCTAAATACGTGGAAGTACCTTAGGACATCCATCGAATCTATCCCATATCAGTTGATGTTTATCTTCGTCTCTCTTTTCCTATCCTTGACGGTGTCGCTGTACGCGTGGGCTACACCTTGGAAAGGAGGGTGGGTCACAAGAAGCGAAGAGAGTCCGAGGATCTCTTCGGAGGCCTCTCCGCAGCCGCTACTGGTTGAGGTCGCAGCCTAACTGGATCCCCCATGTATGCGATGATTCAAGCTGTTCCACGCTCTAAACCGGATTTCTCGCCCAGAAACAGTATCCTCTGGCCGGACCTCTCCGGAAAATTAGGGGGGTATCTAGAAGCTCGTGCGACGCGAGAGGCTTTCCCACCGAATTTTATTCATGATTGACAATTCGTGCGCACAACCCTATAACCGAGCCTTGTCTTCCTTCTAGCTGCCGTGTCCAACCCCCTGACTCTGCATCATGAGAAGATGGGTGCCCAGTTAGAGTCCGGCAACATTCCACTCCAATACACGGACCCCGCAGAAGAGTATTGGACGGTCAAGAACGCGGCCGGCTTCGCTGACATGTCTCACCTAGGACGATTGACCCTGACCGGAAAGGATCGGATATCGTTCCTGAACGGACTACTCACCAACGACCTCTCCCAGCTCAAAGAAGAAAAAGGAGTCCACTCTGCCCTCCTCAACACTAAAGCTCGCGTCCTAGCCGACCTCTACTTGTACGGCGAAGAGAACAGTCTCCTAGTAGACACGGGTAATGCTCACTCCTCGAGGGTCAAGGAGATCCTCGACCGGTTCATCATCACTGAAGACGTTCAAGTAGGCGACTCGAGCGAAGACCTAGTTCAGATTACAGTCCAAGGGCCCAAGTCGACTCTGGCTCTCAAGGAGATCTTAGGTTTTGATGCTCAAGACCTCAAGCCTCTCCAGCACAAGATGCTCGGACCCAGCGTGATAATTTCTCGAGACAGAACCGGACTAACCGGCTATGACATTATCCTGCCCAAGGATGAGTCGGAGGCTGTCTGGCAAGCCTTCCTACTCAAAGGCGGAGACATGGGCCTAGCACCCGTTGGGTTGAAAGCTCTAGAGATCCTCCGCTTGGAATTAGGACTGCCAAAATACGGAGTGGACGTGGACGAGAACACGATAATACTGGAGGCAGGCTACAAGGATGCGATTAGTTTCACGAAAGGCTGCTATATGGGCCAAGAAGTCGTCGCCCGCGCAACCCACATTGGCCGAGTCAACAAACAACTCGTCAAAATAGAGATTGACGCTAACGATGTACCTGCTAACCGGTCGAAGCTCTTGTCGGAAGGCCGAGACGCAGGGTTCCTCTCAAGCGCGGCTTTCTCTCCCGGGCTGAAGAAGGTCGTCGGACTAGCCTACGCCAACCGGGATTTTGCGAAAGAAGGAACACGGCTTTCTATCGATTCTGAAGGCGCCACCCTGCAAGCCGTAGTCGTGAGGATAGTCTAGTTTTTCTTCCCGAGTTGTTGGAAACAGGGCAAGTGCCAAGCTTCCAGCTGGGAAGATGATGTTCTGCGAAATACGACTTTTTGTGTGTCGAAGGAGATGCTCTTTCTGCAACCGACGCAGAAGTTACCTGCGATATTAGGACTATTGTTAAATGTCGTTCTCATATTGTCCGATTCCTGCCCGAGCTTCTGTCTCTTCTGATCAATGTAGCCCTTGAATGCAACAACCTCTTGGCTGTCAGGATTAACCTGCAACAGCTCGTTTACAGCTTCCTCCGCTTCTGACAGAACTCTGACTATTTCTTGGAACTTTGCCAGCATCTGACTCGTCATTCCACCGTCCACCATCAAAACTCCCTCCCCCATCGGTTGGATAGCTTTTGGAGACGAGCTCAGCTCACTGCTCATCGTATCTGCCAACTTGTAGCCAAAATAGGCCTTTAGAAACAGCAGTCCTTCGGATGCGGGATGAGCGTTTAGACCATTCGATACGATATCGAGTGCAGACGGAAAATTAGAGTTGTCAGCCTCCGCCATAGCAGGCTCGACGAAGTGCTTGTACTCTTCAGGGGTGCACTTCAAAGGAACGTTGAAGGCACCTTCAGTACCCCCCAAGGACCATTCGCACTAACGAACCCCGCACCGGGAAAATAGTTTCCGTGCCCCTCGAATAACCCTACCAGTACTACAGGTCCCGTGGAGTCTCCACCGAGGGTCGGCGAAACCGAGTCGCTATTTCTTGTCTTGTCGAAACTTCTCTTCTAAGCTCTTCAGTTCGCCGTGCTCCTTAACCCTAATCGTCACGTTCATGCTGAAGACCAATCCCACGCGTCTCAGGAACGAGTAGAACTCCTCACCAGATATCGGTCCCTTGAGCCTGCCCGATCGTATCAAACCCGCAAGGTTCTTCTCGATCTGCCCAACTTCCCGAGGATAATATCTGCGAGCAGTTTCCAGCACCTCCATCCCCCTCCCAACTAGGATTTTCCCGACGACTTCTCGCGCCTCCATCTTTGGGGGTTCGACTGGCAAAGGAGACGGCTTTTCCTGGGACAGCAACATCTTCCGACGGAGCTCTAGAGCCTTCTTCTGGCGTAGAATCTCTATGTCGGAAGACACGTTTTTCGGACTCCGACGAAAAATCGTTGAGGCGTCTACATAAGGCTAGTTTTCCCGATCACAACGGTTTGATCCCTATTGCTCGCTCAAACTCGTACAAGGCTCTCGCGACGATAGTCCACGCTTCGAGATTTCTCTTGTCAACACGGTGTATCTCGGTTGCGAGTTGGAGCGCATTCTTGGAGAAGTGACCTTTTGAAAACCCACCTACGAGAATAACAGGCTTCTCTCTCATCGCGAGCTGATGTGTGATTTCTTTTAGGAGCATCGGTGTTCCCTGCGTTGTTAGAGCTACCACACTCTCTGGGGAGACCTCTGCGATCAGGTTTCTAAGAGATTGCCGTTTCAACGACATTAGTGTCGGACCCTTTGTTGGAACCGCGTACTCTTCGTACAGTTGTTCGAGCAATGAGACGAACCGGTCGGTGCTCCTTGGAAGCCGAGCCTTTGAATCCACAGCGATCACATGATCGTCGCGAGTGTGAATGTAGCATTGAAGCTGTCCTTCCGCGTTAAGCGGTGATCCTAGCGCCAATAGCAGGGAGAAATGAGCGATGTCGGGCCTGCCTCTTCCCATTTCGGATTGTCCCAGCTTCAAGATTGCTCCGTGATGGTAGCTCTGGTCAAGGATCAAATGATGAGGGTCTTTTCTCTTCTTGCGAGCTGCGCTTTTCACAGTGGGGTGGCCAGCTATTTCATTAGGTACAAGTTCTATGGCCGACTCGGCAAGTATCAGTGTCAGTGCCAAGGACCGATTCCCCGCGGGCCTGTATTTTGCTCAGGTTATGAGCTTCATGGCCGGGAAGACCTCGCGTCGGAACTATGGAAAAGTTCGCTCTGCCATTGCTTCCGTGGCCCAGGAAAGGATGCAGATCCTTCTGGGACAAGCGAGAGATATGGCCGGGAAGGATCAGAAGTTGTCTCGGCGCTACGTGGAGCTAGCGCGCAAGATTTCTACCCGGACAAAAATCCGGATGCCGAGAGAAGACAAGAGGTACTTGTGCAAGGGTTGTGGAATAGCTCTCATACCAGGGTTGAACGCGAGGGTCAGATTGCGCCCCAGGAAGACGCGGGTCGTTATTACTTGCTTGTCCTGCGGTGCCGTCAAACGATACCCTTTCAACATGAAAAACGTGGGGGAGAGGGGGTCGTCCGCGATGAAGCCTTATATTACGCCGCCCGCGGTTTCCCCGAAGAAAAATTTCAACACCGAATGAGGACGTTGTTTAGAATTGCCCACAGCCTACGAAGTTCCAGCAGGCGAACTCATCAATCGACTAGCTAAGCATCTGAAAGAGAATGTTTCCGATATTTCTCCGCCGCCTTGGTCGGAATTCGCCAAGACTGGCGCTCACAAGGAGAGGCCTCCTCAAAACCCTGACTGGTGGTACGTGCGCTGCGCATCGCTCCTGCGGAAACTATACGTCCGCGGCCCAGTAGGAGTATCTCGGCTCAGAGTACAATACGGTGGAAACGTGGGGAGGGGGAATTCTCCCGAACACCAGGCTCCGGCAGGCGGCTCGGCAATAAGAGAGCCCTTGCAACAACTTCAGAAGGCGGAACTGGTAACTGTAGACGGGAAGAAGGGACGTAAGCTGACAAAGCAGGGAATCACACTCTTGAACCGAACGGCTGCGGAAGTGGCGAAAGAGCTGAAGGCTAGGCCCCGCGAGGCCGCAAGCTGATGTCTGAGAGTGACTACTCTGACGAGGAACTTGAAGCCTTACGTCGTCGTAGACTGGCCGAAATGCAACGCGCATCGACTGACGATCAGAGACGGTCCCAGGCCCAACAGCAGGTCGAGCGACAGAAACAGGCAATAATCAGGAGAATCCTCACGCCCGAAGCGAGGCAGCGACTCACGAACATACGAATGGTGAAACCAGAATTCGCGGAGGAACTGGAAATGCAACT
>Ga0099828_10000690_pt1 | contig 21139 bp, 19 predicted proteins | sample CZO8metaG_2_FD_79338 | JGI IMG/M metagenome (GOLD analysis project Ga0099828, IMG submission 79338) | Vadose zone soil microbial communities from the Eel River Critical Zone Observatory, Northern California, USA - CZOApr15con2H1.8 metaG | ecosystem: Environmental > Terrestrial > Soil > Vadose... | reverse complement strand
TGTTTCTGGGACGAGCGTGACGTTGACGGCGACGATCGGAACACAGAGCAATGGAGCCGGGCCGACAGGTACAGTTACGTTTTCGGTGAACGGAGCGGCAGTGACTAACGGCACGGTGACGGTCAAGCCCGTCGCGGCAACAGCGACAACTGCGGCGTCGGCAACCGCGACTTTGACGACCACGTTAACGGCCATGGGAATTCCGCAGTTCACGGACCGCCCGAGGCCAAATGTGCCGGTGGGACCGGTCTTCATGCTCGTTGGCGTGATTTTGCTTGTGTTTGGATATTTTGTGCTGAGAATGCCTGCCGCAAAGCGGCGAGGGTATGCGTACGCGTATGCAGCGGTGGTTACGCTTGGCTTGCTCGCCGCTGGGATTACCGGATGCGGGGGCGGGAGCAATACTCCGCAAGTAAAGACCCTGACCATCTCCGCGAGTTATGGCGGTGACGGCAATTACGCGACCTCTTCAGGCACAACGACGGTCACCGTACAATAATAAAATCAGTCAGGACAATTGCAGGGCGGCGCTGGGCGAAACGGGGCCGCCTTTTTTTTTGGGCCGGCGTGTTGGACAGGAAGAGCTTGCGAGTTGAGAGGCAATGGAAAAGCCGCGCCTAGATTCAGAGGGGCGGGGCGGAGCGGAGCGGGGCTAGTTAAGCGCGGGGGGGAAGAAGACGCCCCAGAAGTTGGGCGAAGGAGAAAGGAATTCGACGACGACGAGGGCGCCTTCGTGAGTGACCTGAGGAGGACGAAGAACTTTGGCTTCGACCTTGATCCCGACCTTGGGGTTCTCGAGGACGACCTTGGTTCCATCAGGAACAGGATCGGGAAGGATCAGCATGGCGCCGGCGGCGCTGACCGTGTGAGTAACGCCATCGAGGGGGGCCGGCTTCCCGACGACGTGCACGAGGACACGAATCCTGAGCAAGGCACGCTGAGCGCGGCGCCGCTCTTCGGTGGTCGGCGGGCGCGAAGAAACGACTTTGGCCGCGGCCGCAGGCCTGGCGCCGGTCAAGGGCCTATGAGTGGTTAGAGGTTTCAAAGCTCAATCCCCCAGAAATCCATTTCGGGCGCGACGAGTTCGACGCCGTATTCCCAGCCGTCGGGGCGGGGAGCGCCCTTCCAAACGATAACCGCGGCGTTGCTGGTGCTGGTGGCGAGATTGGTGAGGGCCAGGCGGTGCTCTAGCGCGAGTTCCTGCTGCAGGACGACCATGCAGCCATAAGGATTGACGATGCGGGTGTGCGCTTCGACGCTGATGCGCTTGCCGCCACCGTTTTCCCACTCCAGGCGCACTGGAACGCGGGAGTTCATGCGGCGGCCGCGGCGCTTTTCGCGGTAGCGAGCCACGACCTGCTTGGAATCACGCAATTTGACTGACATTTCTGCCTCTAGAAGCCATGCTAGAGTTGGTGGGAGAAAGGGTCAATGGTACGCGAAGAGCGAACGCGCCAATGAGTAGCTGTACGAAAGGACAGGCCTGCGCGCGGGAAAAGTACAGGGTGTGAAAAACCTGATCGTCAATGCGGATGACCTGGGTTGGACGGAGGGCGTCAGCCGGGGGATCGCCGAGGCGCACAACAACGGGATCGTGACGAGCGCGTCGCTGCTGGCGAACGGCGCGGCGTTCGAATCGGCGGTGGAACTGGCGCGGAGTACGCCGGGGCTGGGCGTGGGAGTGCACCTGAACCTGAGCGATGGCGAGCCCGTGGCGCCGCGGGAGTTGGTGACCAGCCTGCTGAACGATGATGGGGTGCTGGACTGCGGGCCGGAGATATTGTTGCTGCGGCTGGCGCGGCGAAGCGTGCTGCTGGAGGAAGTGGAACGCGAGTGGGACGCACAGATCCAGAAGGTGAGAGACACGGGACTGCGACCGACACACCTGGACGGGCACAAGCATGTGCAGATGCTGCCGGGACTGTTCGAAATGGCGCTGCGGCTGGCGCGGCGACACTGCATCGACGCGGTGCGGATCTCGCACGAGGAGTCGGGTTTGCGCGTGGCACTGTCCGCAAGGGACAACCAGAAAGTGGCGCTGGTGATGAAACAAGGAATGCAGGCGCGCGGATTGAAGCTGCTGGCGCGGGATGCGAAGGAGCAGGCGGAACGCGCGGGGATTTCCACGGCGGATTATTTCTGCGGGATCGCGCATACGGGGGCGCTAACGCTCGAGGGTGTAGCAAGGCTGCTGGAAATCCTTCCGGAGGGGACAACGGAGTTGATGTGCCACCCCGGTTACGCAGATGCAGAGCTGCAACAATCTGCGACGCGGCTGCAGGCCTCGCGGGAAACGGAACTGCGGATTCTGACAGATGCCGGGATACGAAATATTGTCGCGTCGCGGGGGATACGGCTGATAGACTATGGTTTCGCGGCCCAGGAAGCATAGGAAAGGGATTGCTGCGCGCGTAGCATGAGAAGCGAATCGTCCGTCCAATATTCGATTGTCGTTCCGTTCTTCAATGAACAAGAAAACGTTCCGCCTCTTTACATGAAATTGACGGAGGTGATGGACGGGATCGGCGAACCGTACGAGCTGGTGTTTGTAGATGACGGGAGCCGGGACAACACCTTCAAAGTGCTATCGGAGATATACGAACACGACCGCCGCGTGAATTTGGTGCGGCTGCGGAGGAATTTCGGGCAGACGCCGGCGCTAAAGGCAGGCTTCGATTTTGCACGCGGCGAGGTCGTGATTTCCATGGACGGCGACCTGCAGCACGATCCGGAAGAGATTCCGAGGTTCCTGGAGAAAATCGCAGAGGGTTACGATTTGGTGAGCGGCTGGCGGTACCAGCGGAAGGACCACTGGCTGTTCCGGCAGGTTCCGAGCCGCGCGGCCAACTGGATGATGGCGAAACTGTCGGGAATCGACCTGCACGATTTCGGGACCACATTCAAAGCGTATCGCCGGGAGATTATTCAGGAGATCCCGCTGTACGGCGAGCTGCACCGGTTTATTCCGGCGCTGGCGAGCTCAGCGGGCGCGAAGATCGCAGAAGTGCCCATCGAAAATCTCCAGCGAAAGAACGGGAAGAGCAATTATGGAATCGGCCGGACGATTCGCGTATTCCTCGACTTGGTGATCGTAAAGTTCCTCCTCGACTATTCCACACGGCCGCTGCAGTTTTTTGGATTGTTGGGCATGGGCGGAGCGGGGCTGGGGACTCTGCTTGGCTTGTTTCTGGTTTTCAAGAAGCTTTACTACCATACAGCGGTGATGACGGAGCACGGGCCGCTGATGTTATTGGCGGTGACGCTTTTCGTGAGCGGCATCCAGTTCATCTCGATGGGCCTGCTGGGCGAGATTATTGCGCGGACGTATTACGAATCGCAGAACAAGCCCATCTACGCGCTGCGCGAAGTGAAGAGCCATCGCAAGGAGATGGGCGATTCCGCGGAACAGGCGCATCCCTCGGGCGGCAACGAGAGGTAAAGGGTTCTTCGCAAGGAACGGCATTCCTTCTGTGGTTATTTCCAATGAGTATGTAGCGAGGGGCGTATTCCCGGCTGACGGACGGCAGATCGTTGCGACCCGCACAGCCCGCCGCGTCAGGGAGGCGCAATGAATCGAGAACAGTTTTACGCCATCATGGGCGGTGAAGGCACGCTCGACTACGAGCTGTACCTAAATACCAAGACGCTGCTCTCCTGCCAGTTGAAATTCAGCGAGCTGTGCAACGCCGACGAATTGCAATTCCAAATCGTCCACCAGGTCGAAGAGCTGTGGATGAAACTGATTGCGTACACGCTGCTGGACATCGACGAATATCTGCAACAGGAAAACACGAACCGGGTGTTGACGCTTTTCCGCCGCGTGCACACGGCGCAGAAACTAATGATTCAACAGCTCGCGTTGCTTGAAACCATGTCGCCCAAGGAGTACCAGGAGATTCGCAAGAAGCTCGGGAACGGCAGCGGGCAGGAGTCGCCCGGGTTTCGCGTGCTGTTGAAGATGTACCAGCCGGTGTGGAATTCATTCAAGGCAAATTACCTTGACAAGCATGGTCTGACACTCGAGAAGATTTATGACTCGGAATATACGCACGGGGACGCGTATGTTGTTGCGGAGGCGCTTGCTGAATTCGATGAACTTTTCCAGAAATTCCGGTACGAGCACATGCAGCTTATTTACCGGACGATCGGATTCGGCTCCAAGTCGCTGAAGGGCCGGCCGGTGGAGATCCTTGAAGAGGGCATGCGGCACAAGTTTTTCCCGGAGCTTTGGGATATTCGCGGCCAGATGACAGACCGCTGGGGCGTGGTCTATGGTGTGAAAAGGGATTCGCTCGGCGGGCACGATTGAGGGAGAAGAGTTTTTCAGTTTTCAGTAAAATTCAAGGGGCAATTCGCCGGTAATCGCTGCGGAAGTAGAGAAGCGGCTCTCCTTCGAAAATCTGCGCATTTTCAACTTCGCCGAGAAAAATGGTGTGGTCGCCCGCGATATAAGAGGCGGCGACGGTGCAAACGAGTTGGGCGAGAGTGTCCTCGAGAAGCGGGACGCCGTTGTCCGTCCAGTGATACCGGATGCCGAGCCGCTTCTCCGCCTCAGCGCTTTGCTCGCACTGCGCGAAATATTCTGAAACCTCCTGCTGGTCTTCCTTGAGCACACTCACACCGAAGCGGCGCCTTTGCTGGATGAGAGGCAGAACGCCGGATTGCTGGTCCACGCACACCAGAATGAGGAGCGGCTCAAGCGAGACCGACGTAAACGAGTTTGCCGTCATGCCGTAGACCTGGCCAGGCCCGCGCTCGGCGGTGACCACCGCTACGCCCGTCGCAAACTGTGCGAGCGCTTGACGAAAGTCTGCTGCGGTGAGTGAAGCGTTTTTCATGCGCGAAGTTTCTGAAGATAGCATATTGCACGCCACCCGGAGGAATAGTTGGAGCACAAGCGCCGCAAATCAACGGGAAACAATTCGCTATAGGGCCAGCAGCGCGCGCGCCAGCTTGCGCTTATCGGCGCGGGTCCGCATCACGGTGGGCAGGATAGCGACTCTCATCCCCAGGGCTCGAATGGCAGGCTCCTGCGATTTGTCCCGGGGATCGATCACGAAAGTGCCGGTGAAATCGGCGTAAAGCCTGGCCACCGCGGTTGCCGACGAGCCGTGCAGGAGCTGCGTGAGCATCTTGTCCGAAGGGCCCTTGAGCGATTTGCCGCCCACGATGGGGCACACGGCGAAAACGCTTTCCTTGCGCGCGCACAACTGCTCGCGGACACGCGGCAGCGCGAGAATAGGACCAATGCTAATCAGCGGATTGCTTGGGCAGATGACCACGCGATCCGCGTCGCAAATCGCCTCCAGCACTCCGGGGGCGGGATGCGCGGATTGCACGCCGTGGAAGCGAATGCCGCGAACGCCAGGTTCGGTGCGGCGCTTGATCAGGTATTCCTGGAAATGCAGGTCACCCTCGCGGGTCTCGATGACGGTCGGCACTGGCTGGTCGGACATCGGGAGGATGCGGGATTTCACGCCGAGCGCGTTGCGAATGGAATCCGCGACCTGGCTCAACGATTTTCCTTCCGCCAGCGAAGCAGTGCGATGGATGTGCGTTGCCAGGTCACGATCGCCAAGATTGAACCAGGTGGGGCGGTGGTAGATGCCAAGGTATTTCAGGGCGTGGAAAGTTTCGCCGCGCACGCCCCAGCCCTTTGAGGGGTTGACGATTCCCGCGAGGGTGTAGGTAACGATGTCAAGGTCCGGCGAAATCTTCAGGCCATGGAGGACGATGTCGTCGCCGGTGTTGACCACGACGGTCAATGCGTGCGGGTTCATCACCTCGTAGAGGCCGAGGAGAAGTTTCGAAGCGCCGACCCCGCCGGCAAGAGCAGTGATCCTGATGCGTTTGTGTTTTTTCATAGAAGAGCTAGTGCCGTTCCAACTTATTGGAGCGAATCCTCTTGGAACGACCGCCTCCACGCTTTCAAGGGAGGCCTCGATCCTCCGTTCGGCCCAAATAGTTGGAACGGCACTAGGATGCCCGGCTGCGGGTTGCTCTCGCAAGAAGAAAACGGCTGCGTTGGCCCCAAGTTGAAACCAGGAATTCCCCGACCGTTAGCGGAAGAGGTCTTCGTGGGCCGGGCGGATGATCCGCGCGGCGGGGTCCAGGACCGGCTTGTGGCGGTAGCCGCGTATGACGACGACGGGCGTGCCGTTAGCTTTACCCATAAGGAGGCCTGCGGCCGAGGCGAGTTCATCGGCCACGGCGAGGATAGTTGCGCGTAGAGGCTTGCGATTGTGGTCGCGCGTGCCGCGCAGATCGAGAAGCACGGGAATACCGGCGGCACCGATGGCGACGTTTGTGAGGCCAAGGCGCCAGGGGCGGCCAAACGTGTCGCTGATGATTATGGCGACGCGCTTGCCCGTGCGCTTTCGCATAGCCGCGGCGATCCGGCGGGCGGAACGGTCGGGACTCTTCGGAAGGAGGGTAACCACATCGCGTCCGGGAACGTTGGAGCGGTCCACGCCGGCGTTGGCGCAGATGAAGCCATGATGCGTCTCGGCGATCAGGACGCGTTCGCTGCGGAGAATCCGGCGCGATTCGCGCACGACGACTTCGATAAACCGCGCGTCGTTGGCGAGCTTCGCTGCAAGTTCCACAGCTTGCGGCGAAGGCCTTGTTTTCGAAAGCCGGGCGAAGCGGCCTTCTGATTTCGAAACGATTTTCTGCGCAATGACGACGACATCGCCGCTTTCGAATGAAGTTCCAGCCCGGCGTGCCGCGTTAGCAATCAGTCTTGCCAGGTCGTGCCCTTTCCGGATTTCCGGAAGTCCTGGAATCACAAAAAGCCCAAGCGTGGAAGACTTTGCCAGGGTTTGCTTCCGCTGTAACGGACGTAGTGCTCGCTTCGGCATGGCGAAGAAAGCATCTTACGCGATATCGCCGCGCCATTTCACGGAGGGAGGCAGTGCCATCAAAAAAACGGGGCGCTTGCTCTTTGGCAAACGCCCCGCTCGCTCGAAGTCTGTACGAACCGTCTAGGAATTCCCGTGGGGAGGCTTTTCTTTGTCGTCCTTTGGCGGCTTGGAGTCTTTCTGCTGTTTTTGAGGCTCTTTCGGGCGCTCTTGCGGACGCGCCTGCTGGTGCTCCTGCTGCTGTCTCTGCTGAACCGCTTGCTGTTCCTGGCCGTGTTTCTGCTCCAGTTGCTGAAGCTGTTGTTGCTGTTTCTGGCGGGTCTCGTCCTGCCTCGTTTGGTCCGCCTTATTCTGCTGGAGTCTTCTTTGCTCCTGATACTGCTGTTGTTCGACTTTCTGGCGCTCGACGTCTTGTTGTTTGCGGAGGTTTTGCAGCTCCTGCTGATGTTGCTGCTCGAGCCGCGGATTGACGTTGCCCGCCCCGGCGTTCGGGTTGGGGTTCGCATTCGAATTCGACGGCCGGGAAGAAGATGGCCGATCAGTGTAAACGCGCGGATTGGTCATTTCGGACGCGGGTTTGTTCCCTGGCCCAGGTTGGCCCGCCACCGGCTGGACTGCCTGGCTGGGTTTGTTGCCCTGACCCGGCTGCGGCTGCGCATTTCCGGGTTGGCCTGGATTGTTCGGCGCTCCGGGGCGATCGCTGTAGACACGCGGATTGGTCATTTCTGACGTGGGTTTGTTCCCTGGCCCAGGCTGGCCCGCCACCGGCTGGACTGCCTGGCTGGGTTTGTTGCCCTGACCCGGCTGTTCGGTTCCTCGCTGTCCGGGATTGTTCGGCGCTCCGGGGCGACCGCTGTATTGCGGCTGTCCAGGCTGGTTGCCTGGGTTGGACTGCTGATTGCCGGGCCTGTTGTTGCCGGGATTGTTCTCTGGCGCTCGGTCTCTGCCCCGAGCAACAACTCTGACGTTGTCTGCCGCTCGCGAATTATCGGGCTGGAGTTGGCGCGCCTCGGAGTTGGAAATGGGTCTGCCTCCGTTGGCTCTGATGGCACCTTCCTGCTTGTCAAAGGAAGCGGGCGGCGGAGGCGGTGCGGTCCGGGCGACCACCGCGCGATTTTCGAATGCTGCTGGCGGTCTGGTAGTAGCGCGGGCTCCTGTGCCCAGGACTGCCTGGCGCTGGGGAGCAACCGCAGGAGTCGCAGTGGTGCTGACCTGAGCGGAAGCGATCTCCCGCTGGTCGACCCTGACCATATTCCGTGCGACGGGCTGCGCGGAGGTAAAGGTCTCATGCGAAGTGGCGGTCACCGCTCCAGGGACGCGCTGATTGACGTAGCGAGTGTTGGTGACGTTGACATTCCTGTTGTTTACGACGGTGGTGTTGTAAACGTTGGTCATGTAGGTGTTGTTCACCGTGGTGTTGGTGACATTCACGTTGGTGACGTAAGTCCGGCTCACCCGGTAGGAAGGAACGAAAACTTCGCGAGGCCCGAGCGGGAACCAGGCAACTCCGGCGCCAACTCCGCCGCCAACGCCAATTCCCACGCTGAAATGCGGGCCGCCGACCCAAGCGACGAGGGCGGGCGCGTAAACGGGACGTATATAGGCGACGCCCACGACCACGGGCCTTGGCGGGCACGGTACCCAGCCCCAATAACCGCTGACCTGAACCCAGCGGCCGTAGTGGAAGGGAGCAAAACCCCAAGGTTCATCCTCAACCCAAGTCCAGCCCCACGGCGAAATCCAAACCCAATGGCCGTAACGATAAGGCGCCCAATCCACGACGGTGACATGCGGGAACCATACGGTGCCGTATTCCGGAACGGAACGCCAGCCGCCGTATTCGTCAAGGTCTTCATAACCGACCACGTCGCTGGAAACATACCGCGCGGAAGTCGAATGGTCTATGCGGCGATCGCGGTCATTGCACCAACGATCGAAATCGTCATCATCATTGCCGTAGCCGCCGACATCGGCGCTGATCTGATCGATTCCACTGAAAGTGCCGGCCTCGTTCGGATGAATAGTATAGGCGGAGCCACCGCCGGTGACTTCGCCCTGGCCGTCGCGAACGGATATAATGGTGGCGTCGCCCGATTCGTTGACGTTGATTCGGTATCTGCCGGGGCGCAAAACGGTGAAAGCAAGATTCGGGGTGTCGACTTCAAAGGTCTCGTCACCGGCGAGACGAAGGACGCGGATGTTCAGGGTGCCTTCGGTGAGACGCAACTGCGTGACGTTGTCGGTGAGGTTCAAAAACGAAAAACCGGTATTGCTGCCCAGGCGGATTGCAGCGGAACCGATTTGCAGTTCGGCTCGAGCATCATTGTCGCTCCAGAGTTTGTCCCCAGTGGTCATGGGGCGGTTGACCACGGCAGTAACCCAGTCGTCGGCTCCGGCGGGCTCGAATGACACCCCTCCGTGAGTGTAACTAAGGCGCGCGACGCGGCCCGACGGGTCGTCGTTATCCGCGGCCGCGCGCTGGGGCGCACAGAGAACCGCGGTTAGCGCGATGCTGAGCAGGCCCACTAGCTTAAGCGCTTGCGTTTTCATATACGAATTCCTCTCTCCTGAAACTCACGCGGCATGTTCAAAGTTTGCCGCGTTTCTTCTCTTCCCTGGCCTTACTTACTGAGTGCGGTCCAAAGAGTAACTCCGCGCCGGGTCGTTGCTGCCTTCAGGCCCGTTCCCCATGTCGAAACAGCAAATGTCAGAGAGAAAGCAGCTCACTACATATAACACGCCGGGGCAGGCAGAGTTGTGTGGGTCGCTGCGGCACGTGAACATGGCTGTTTGAAAAGCAAAAGGCCCGCGCGTGACGGAACCGGGCGGGCCTCTGCGTCAATTGAAGGTCTTAGTGGCGACCGTGAGAAACGGAACTTCCCCCGCTTCCACGTGAGCCCCCGCTCCCGCCACCGCCGCTGCTGCCGCGCGAGCCTCCGCCGCTGGATCCGCCGCCTCCACCGCGGTAACTGCCACCGCCGCTGTATCCACCGCCTCCACCGTTGCTCCGGCTCGGAGCAGAGTAGCTGCGGGGCGAGGAGTAGCTGGGCGTGGAGTTGCTACGCGGCGCCGAGTAACTCCGGCTCGGCGGTGAGTACGTCCGCGACGGCGCATTGTAGCTGCGCGGCTCAGAGCTGCCGCGATTGCCGTTGTATGGAGGCGCGCTACGTTGAGGTGGTTCGTACGAGCGCCCGTTGGAACGCATCTCGCTTGAGGCTGACGGACGGTTGCCGTTGAACGATGGCGCGCTGGAACGCGAACCTTGCGGTGGTTCATACGAGCGCCCATTGGAGCGCATCTCGCTCGAGGCCGGCGCACGGTTGCTGTTGAACGAAGGCGCGCTGGAACGCGAACCTTCGCTGCCACCCATCGAGCGACTGGTGCCGGCCCACGCCGGACGGTCGGAGCGATTCATGCGCGCGGGCTGAGCGGACCCATTGACCGCGCCTGTGCCGCTTGGACGGTCGATGCCGCGGGGCGCCTGGCCCCGGTCAGTTGCATTACCCTGCGTTTGCAAGGAACGAGTCCCGGTGGTTGAACGCTGGTTGGGCAAAGAGCCGCCATTACCGTTCGCGATGCGCATGTTGTTGTGAATCGCGGAAGGCGGCCGATTTTGCGAGAGTGCCTGCTCGCGCGCAGACATTGCGGGACCGTTCTGCATCGCGCCGCGGCCGTTGAAGCCATTGTTCGATGGGCGCTGCGTCGCGCCGCTCGACGGGCGGTTGATCGCCGAGCTTCCCAACGAGTTGCCCGCGCGGCCTGCCGTCAGGCCGGTGGTATTCATGGTGCGAACGCGCATTTGCGAGGCTGCACCTGCTGGCGCCGTGCGTGCCATCACCGAGCGGTTTTGGATCGACGCGGACGGCCGGGCGATGTTGCCCCTGGCGTTTACGGCGCCGATAGAGCTCTGCCGGGTCGGACTGAAACCCGCGCCTCGGGTCACTTCCGCCCCTCGCAGTGAGGCCGCAGTGATGCGCGCGGAACCGCGGTTAATGGCTTGGCCATTGACGAACGCGCTGCGCGAAGCCACGGTCACGGCATTCACGTTACGCGCGTTCACAAAATTGAAATTGCGGATGTTGGTGTTGTTGAAGATCCCCCTGTCGCGGATGAAAGTGTTGCGAACGTTGATCCGTTCGACAAAACCACGGCTGCAACGGAACCCGGGAAAGAACGGTTCGCCGAAACCGAGCGGGAACCAGCCAATTCCACCGCCGAAACCCGCAGAGAAACCAAAGCCGCCGCCACCAAAGAAGCCGACGAACGCCGGCCCAAATACAGGTCGCGCGAAAATCGGGCCCGGGCACCAGCCCCAGCTGCTGCCAATGAATGCCCAGCGGCCATAGTGGAAGGGGGCAAATCCCCAGGGATCGTAGTCTACCCAGGTCCAACCCCATGGACCGACCCAACTCCAGTAGCCGTAGCTGTACGGAGCCCAACCGACCGGGACGGCAGAGGGATACCAAACATGGCCGTAATCGGGTTCGTCGCGCCAATAGCCATTGTCATCGAGGTCGGAGTATCCTACGGTGTCTCGCGAAACGTAACGGGCGGAAGTGGAGTCGTCTTCCTTCAAATCGCGTTCGTTGGCCCAGCGATCCAATCCGTCAGGAGCGGGCGCCGACGAAACGTTGTACTCGACGTTATCGATGCCGGTGAACTCACCGCGTTCACCGCTATGAATGTCGTAAGTCTTTCCGCCGGCGGTGACTTGGCCGTCGCCGCGGATCACCGTGATGCGCGTGCCATCGCCGTTCTCATCAACGTCGATGCGGAAGGCTCCGGCCTGTCTCACCGTAAAAGCCAAGTTCGGCGTGTCGACTTCGTAGAGCTCCCCTTCGCGTAGCTCACGCACGCGGAAGTTGATGGAGCCTTCAGCCAGCCGCATCTGGGTGATGTTTTCATCGAGATTCAAAAAAGAGAGCGCTGTCATGCTGCCCAGATGAATGCCAGCTTGGCCGGCCTGCAATTCGGCGCGGGAATCTTTGTCGGTCCAGATCTTGTCGCCGATGGTCACGGGTCGGTTCTTGGCCGCGCTGCCCCAATCGCCCGAGCCTCCGGGCTGAAGCGAAACAGAACCATCCACATAGCTGATGCGCGCGGCGCGCGTCGGCGGATCGCCTTCATCTGCCCGCGCCATCGGCGCGGTGAAGCACAGGAGACCGGTGAGAATCAGAAACAGGCTGAGCCTGCGGCCAACGGAAGTCATGTTCTTCATCATAGTTAAACCCCTGTCTTCGGTCGGGACCGGAGGGTTCTGGCCGATGGGAGTGTACCTCTAGCTGGCTCCCTATGGGTAGAACCCCGAAGCAGAGAAGAAGTTGCCCCCCGGAAGCAGGCGGCTGAGTTGGGCGGGGAGCACTGAGAGTTCATAGTACATAGAACCCGCCGTAAGTCATTTGGAATCTGTTCTTTAGGATAGGTATTGCTGCTCAAGGGGAATGGTCGGCGCACCGTCTGTGAACGGTCAATTGTTCCGTTTTGTCCCCGTCGGAAGAAGGTGTATAAAGCTCACAGTCTCGCGCCAGCAGTGGGGTTGTTCGAGACTCAGAGGAGACGGTCATGTTCAAGAGATTGCTTGCAACCACGAACGACTACACGTTGACGATCATGCGCTTGATCCTGGGAGTCGTGTTTTTCGCGCACGGAGCACAGAAGATGCTCGGATGGTTTGGGGGTTACGGCTTCTCGGGCACGATGGGCTTCTTCACCCACCAGATGCATATTCCTGCGGTGTTTGCATTTCTCGCGATTTCAGCGGAGTTCTTCGGGGGGATCGGTCTGATTCTCGGATTGCTCACACGCATCGCCGCCTTCGGGATTGGCTTCGAGATGCTCGTAGCCGTGATGATGGTCCACAAACAGTTTGGGTTTTTCGCGAACTGGACAGGTGCGCAGAAAGGCGAGGGCATCGAATACCACTTGCTGGCGATTGCCATCGCTCTCGCTCTTCTCGTACGAGGAGGAGGAGCCTTGTCCTTGGATAAGGCGCTGGCGAGGTAAGAAGTCGGGGAGCCGCGGGAGAGGTAAGCCATGGGTTTCGAAATCGGGCATGGCATCGAGCGAGTTGCCAGTGCGCACCAATTCGCCGCAGCCGTCGAGAAACTGGAAAGTATTTTGAAATCGAAGGGGCTGATCATCTTCGCCAAAATTGACTTCAGCGGAGACGCGCAGCGCGCCGGGCTGCAGATGCCGCCTACACAGATGCTGATCTTCGGCCATCCCAAGGCGGGGACGCCACTTATGGTGGCGGTGCCGGGCTCGGCCCTCGATCTGCCGCTCAAGATTCTGATTTCCCAGGATGCAGCGGGAAGAGTCTGGCTGAGCTACAACACGCCGGAGTATTTGGCGGAGCGGCACGGCCTTCCCCCCGAGTTGGTGAAGAACATTGCGGGTATTCGCGCGCTCGCGCAGGCGGCAGCAGCGACCTAGCCGGACGCGCCATTGCTGTCGCCAATCTGGTATCCGACGCCGCGAATCGTTCGAATGAGCCGGCGGCCGTGTCCTGAATCGACCTTGCGGCGCAAATAGTTGATATAAACGTCCACGACATTGGTCATGGTGCTCAGATTGGGATTCCAGACTTGTTCTATAATCAGTGAGCGGGGAACCGGTTGTCCGGAGCGGCGCATTAATAATTCGAGGAGGCTGAATTCTTTGGGACTGAGTTCGATGGTCTGGCCGCGGCGACGAACCGCATGGGTCATTCTGTCGACTTCCAAGTCGTCAACTTTGAGAACGGCGCATGCCGGGCGGCTGCCCCGGCGCAGGACCGCGCGAATGCGCGCGGCGAGTTCCGCGAAATCGAAGGGCTTTGCGAGATAGTCGTCCGCCCCGGCGTCGAGACCGCGCACACGATCCTCAACCGGGCTGACTCCCGTGATAATCACGATGGGCAGATCCGGTTTTTGCCCGCGAATACTCCGGACTAAATCCAGGCCGTCGCTCCCCGGCGAGTCGAGATCCAGTGGCACGAGGTCATACGAGTGGTTTGAAGCCAGATGTTGGGCCTCCGTTCCACTCCTCACGATTTGTACTGCAAACCGTTCTTGCAGCCGCCGCTGATGGAGGACCTCCGCGAGCGCTGCGTCATCCTCGGCGACAAGAATTCGCATCGGCACACACAAGACTGAGATTTTGGAAGGGGTAAAAAGAGTTTGGCGATGATATGCCGGTCTGTCAAGCAGGCATGAGGGCGTATTTGCGCAAGCAGCAAGCCCGGCACAGGCGCTTGAATGCTGTGGAAATTTCGCTCGGGCCTCACCGTTTCGTACCGCAGGCCGCCAGGACTCCAAGTTTCCGGATGGCGAGCTCCGTCGAAAGGGTCAGCTTGCCCGCCTTTGTAGATTTTGCAGCGAACACTTTGACTTAGAATGGGATGATAGTATCGTTAAATGACCACCCCCAAACTGGAGGAGTTCGATGAATCGACGGATAATCAGTGCATCTCTCACGGCCCTTTCTGTTTTCCTTACCCTGGCCGGCTGCCAGAAATCGGCCGACCAGCAATCCGCTTCGGATGCCACTTCGTCCTCGCCTGATGCTTCGAAGTCCGCGAAGAAAGAATCTCCTGGGCTCTTTGAATCGAAACCACTCGTGGTTCCGGCTGGGACTCCTATCGAAGTCGTTTTGGACCAAACACTGGGCTCAAAAACCAGTTCCTCTGGCCAGACCTTCTCTGCGACCGTCCAGGATCCGGTCGAAGTTGAAGGCAAGGTTGTGATCCCCAAAGGCGCGCGTGCTTCCGGAATTGTCAAGGAGGCTAAAGCCGCCGGGCGGTTCAAGGGTGGCGCCGTGCTTTCACTCACGCTGACGAGCGTCACCATCGGCGGCAAGGAACATGAGGTTCGCACCTCTTCTCCCACAATGTCCAGCAAAGGCAAGGGCAAGAGAACTGCCGTGATGGTCGGCGGTGGTGCCGCTGGCGGAGCAGGGATTGGCGCTATCGCTGGCGGCGGCAAAGGCGCAGCCATTGGTGCGTTGGTCGGGGCAGCCGCAGGAACAGGCGGCGCCGCATTTACCGGGAACCGCGACATCACGCTCCCGGCGGAAACTGCTCTCACTTTCAAACTGACTGAGCCGCTCGAAGTCAGAAAGAAGTAGCGCTATCTTTGCGTGCCCTGCGGGATCTTCTTGGCTCCCGCAGGGCGTCTTTTTCTGTGCATCTCTTCCCGTGAGCCCGCATGAAATCTCCCTGCTAGGAAAATCTCTCACCCAAATTAAGGCCTTTCATGTACTCCACAGGAGCATCCCTCAACTCGCTCTCTCACCGTACATGCTAGACTGCGATGTGCGCTGACCCCGACGAATCGGAGAGCGCTCAAGAACAGAAATGGAAGATGCCTTCATCTGCGATGCGATTCGAACGCCGATTGGCCGCTACGGTGGGACACTCTCTTCGATTCGCACGGATGACCTGGCCGCGATCCCCATTGCCGCGCTCATTCAGCGCAATCCGAAGATGGATTGGAACGCTCTCGACGACGTAGTCTACGGCTGCGCGAACCAGGCGGGCGAAGACAACCGCAATGTCGGCCGCATGACGCTGCTCCTGGCTGGACTGCCCAAAGAGGTTCCGGGGGCGACCGTCAACCGCCTTTGTGGTTCGAGCATGGATGCGGTGGCAACGGCTGCCCGCGCCATCAAAAGCGGCGAAGCCGACCTCGTGATTGCCGGTGGCGTGGAGAGTATGTCCCGTGCGCCCTTCGTGATGGGCAAAGCCGATGCCGCATTCTCCCGCGCCTTGAAATTCGAAGACACGACGATTGGCTGGCGTTTTGTAAACCCGCTCATGAAAGCGAAGTATGGCGTAGACACGATGCCCGAGACCGCCGAGATCGTGGCGGAGGAATATCACATCTCGCGCGGAGATCAGGACGCCTTTGCCTTCCGCAGCCAGCAACGAACGGCAGCGGCAATGCGCAACTGCCACCTCGCTGAAGAAATCGTCCCGGTAGCGATCCCGCAAAAAAAGGGCGACGCCGCGTCGTTTGCCAAAGACGAACACCCGCGCGAAGACACAACGCTTGAGGCCCTTTCCAAGTTGAACCCTATCGTCAGGCCCGGCGGCACAGTGACCGCTGGCAATGCCTCCGGCGTGAACGATGGCTCGTGCGCGATGCTGCTGGCTTCTGAAGCCGCGCTAAAGCGCCATGGCTTGACGCCGAAGGCGCGCGTCGTCGCCGCCGCCGCGGCAGGCGTCGCGCCCCGCGTCATGGGCATGGGCCCGGCTCCGGCCACGCGCAAGGTTCTCGCCAGAGCCAATCTGACGCTCGCCCAGATGAATGTCATCGAGTTAAATGAGGCTTTCGCCTCGCAGGCTCTGGCTGTCCTGCGCGACCTCGGAATTCCCGACGACGCCCCGCAAGTCAACCCTAACGGCGGCGCCATCGCTCTCGGTCATCCGCTCGGCGCCAGCGGTGCGCGGCTCGTTACCACCGCGATGTACCATCTGCGTCGCACCGGGGGGCGGTTTGCACTCTGCACCATGTGCATCGGCGTCGGCCAGGGCATCGCCGTCATTCTTGAACGCGTATAGTTCGCCGGTCCTTTAGCGGTTCAGTCCACAAAATCGATGATGGCTCCATCTCTCCGATCCAAAAATCCGGCGAACTGTCCGAAGTTCGGAGCCGTCACGTTGCTGTATACGTCATGAAAATTCCCGTGATTGGTCACGTTCAGCGAGTAGACACCCAGGCGAATGTGATGAATCTTGCCGTGTTCAGAACCAAGAAAAGGAATCCGGAATTCACGATAGAGCCTCACATCCAACGAGAAAAATGTCGCGAAGCGCTGCCCATTGGGACTGCCCACATAGTTCTGCAGGACGTCGGTGTTGGAGTAGGGGTAGCCCGTGTGCACGTCCGCGAGGGGGCTGAACTTGAAGCTCCTCGGCAAAGAAAAAATTCCCCAGGTCACGATGCGGTTGGGAACATCATACGGCAGAATGCCGTAGACGTTCGGCCGGATGACGGGCTGCGCGAAAGGAATGAGCACGCTGGAAAGGTTGTTTAAATCTCCGCGCGTGCGGCTCCAGATGTAGGACCCGTTCACCTCGTTGTTTTCGCGAATCGTGAATCGCACGGTGCTTTCCAGCTCGCGATAGTGCGACGAGCCCGTGTTCGTGAGACCCAGGAAGGAACCCTTGCCCGGCGCCTGAAATGGGTTGACGACAAATAGGTAAGTCGTGTGACTGTCGATGTACCCGAGGCGCAACAGAACGTTTTTCCGCAGCTCGCGATCGCCTCCCACGTTCCAAGTGAAATTGCGCGGGGTCGTCCCCGGTTGGCTCGGCAAGCTGCTTGCCGACAACGGATTCACGTCGCCCACGTAAGCGTTGGTGTAGGTAACGGGAACCCCGGTGATCTGACCTGCCGGATCAAACTGGCTGACAACGCGAGTGGGGTTGGCTGCAAAGTCGGCTGCCAGGAGAGGCAGCACGCTGTAGAACAAGCCTGCTCCCCCTCGAATGACGGTCTTGCCGTCCTTGCCAGGGGCATAAGTGACGCCAACGCGTGGAGCAAACGCAACGGACCAGCCAGACGTTTCGCTCGACAACCGCGCCCCCAAATCGAGCGCCCAGTGAGAGTTAAGGATCCAATGGTCCTGAAAGAATTCGGCGACAGCCGTATCCGAAGCGTTCTGGACGCCTATTCCCTGAAAATCAATCCGTTGCGCCAGCGAACCATCCTCGCGAAGCAGCCGCACGGGATCCGCGGCGCTGGTGCCGGAGTAGGCACGATAGTTGAGATCGACACCGCCGCGGATCTCGTGGCGCCCGAGCCAGTGTTTCTCAGAAAATTGGTAACTGGGCAGGAGTTGGAACTCCTTGCCTCTCCGAGACCATTGATTGAAGAAGTTCCCGCCCCATCCCTCCGGGGTAATCAGCATGTCCGCAAATCCCTGACCGTGGGCATTGCTGTCGAACCGCGTGTATTGTGCGACGGTGCTGAATATCGCGCCCGAGTCCAGCAGGTACTTATCGACCAGACCCACCGCCACGCCCTTTTGATTCAAGTCGTTCGAGGCGGTCTGCGGAACTAGAGCATTGATGTCGGCGTGCTGCTGCCGAAGGGGGAACACGTTCACCGTGAGCGTCAGCACCTGCTTGGGCGAAAGAATGGCCTCAAGAGTAGTAAACGAATTGAAGCCCTGTTTCTTGCTGATGTCGTCCGGCCAGGGCAGGCCGCGTACGGTGCGCTTCTTCATCTCGTACTGGAACACTTCCGAAAAGAACAGTTTGTGGCTGAGAAGCGATCCGCCAAAGTCCATTCCGGGAGTTGCCTCCGAGAGCCCGATCATCGACGCGTTTTTTCCAAGAACAGAGGGCAGAAAGTTTTTGAACTTATAGTTCCACTGGTCTTCGGGCGGCTTCGTTTCAACCGCCGTCAGCCCTCCTGAAAAGCTCCCGAGCCCGGCGTTATAGGGCGTTTTGTAGACGGCAAACGACTGCACGGCATCCGTGGGCACGGGAATCGAAAAACTCCCGGTCACCGGATCGCCGGTCCGCGCGGAGTTCACCAGCAACAAGCTCTGATTTTCGTCCGCCCCTTTGAAGCTCAGTTTTCCATCCAGCGTCCGCACCACGCCCGGCGTAATCGGAAGCACTTCTCTGATCTTCTGCTGGGGAGTCGGGAGAGAAATCATCTCGCGTTCCGTGACCGTCGCGGTCGGCGTCGAAACGCTCTCCGTTGCTATGGTCTGATTCTCTTCGTGAACCTCGACCTTCTCCGCGACCGTCTCGAGTTCCAAGCTGACGTCTTGGACGGCCGCTTGTCCTGGATTGACGGAGATCGACTTCGTCCATGACTTGAATCCCAGTTGGCTAATCGAAATCGTATAAGTCCCGGGCTTGAGGCTCTTAAATTCGTAGCGTCCCGCGTCATCCGTGTCGACCGTCAGAGGGTCAACATCGCGTCGTTCAGACGTCAACCTTACGGTAACGCCTGAGAGGCCCGCTGGGGCGTTGTCTTGCTTTGTGGTGATGGTCCCGTGGATAGACCCAGGATGCGCTTCCTCGCTGTTTGTGCGGGTTTCTTGCCCAAATGCCGGAACCATCGCCATCAAGATCACCAATGCGGCGGCCGCTTGCCTCAGCCAGCCGCCTGCGGCACGGCACGCTTCCGTGCTCGCGAAGTCCAGGCGTACAAAAGGGTAGATTGCAGCTCGATATGGTTTCATGGTCTGGTCAATAGGCAGGCGATTGTGAAGAGGTTCCCTCTTCAATATGTTAGCCCGGACTCGCGAATGCCGAGGACACCTTTGGCCCGCAAGGTTACATTCCAGCTACTGTCAATTTGGAACGCTGAAATCGGAAGTCAGGCCAGACTGTCAACTATTACGTGCCTGCGGTGGACCGGAAGGCAGCCGTGTCGAGAACAGGCTGCAGGCTCTGCAACACTTGCGGGAGGTTTTCGGCAAGGGTGGTCACCGTCAGGACGCCGACGGAGGGGCCGCTGCGCGCATAGATTCGCCGGTAGACGATTTCCTTGCCGTCTTTGGTGGTGTGCCGAACGTCCACAGCGACACTTTCTTCCGCGCCCCCGACGTGCGGCGGCATGGCCGGCTCAATCTTTGGCTCGTGCAGGTACTGCCGCAACATGCTGATTTGGGCTTCGACAAATTGTTGCAAGCTCACGCCGCCGAGAGACTCCTGCGTGGCGACCACGCTGCTGGGGAACTCGTCTTTCACCGCCTGCTGCATGCCGAAGCCTTCCTGCACTTCCCATTTCTCCGGAATGGCGAAGAAGGACCAGCCCATCACGCTCAGCGCGGCTTCGCGCAGCTTCCCCGCAGCAGCCGGAACCGCTGGAGCTATCGACTTTCGCATGGGCGCTTGAGGAGGCGCACCCGCCTGCAGCGGAGTGCCGTATGCGGATGCGCTCGCGGGAACCGGCGCGCGTCGCGCCGATGGCGGTACCGGAGCCGCCGCAGCGTTGATTCTTCCGGCTTCCCTGCCCTGGTCCGCGGTGCGCATGGCGGGACGGACGGAAGGCGGAGTGGCCGGGGCGCCGACTGGTGCGCTGGAAACTGACGCCGAAGGCCGCGGCGGAGTTGCGGCGGCGGGGCCCGGCCGTTCGTGAGGTTGCACTGCGGAAGGAGGCCGGTCAACCGTAGAAAGTTTGTCGTCGGCGACCATTTTCACCGAGAAGACGGTCTGGCCGCTGCGAATTTCGTCGCCGTTGGCGACGGTAGCTTCCTGCACGCGCGCGCCATTCAGAAACGTGCCGTTGCTGCTCTTCTTGTCGACAACCCGGCACCCCTGGAGCCCGCACTCGACAACGAAGTGCACGCCGGACATGAACGTGTCGTGCGGCACGGCAAACTCCGCGCGCGTCGGTGCCCGGCCAATGACAATGGACTTGCCCGTCGCCAGCGTGATCTGCTTGCCCGCGAACGGTCCCGTCTTGATTTCGAGAAGAACTCCCATTAGAGAATTATTTCCAATTGTCCAGGTAATTCGCAAGTTGGTACAGTTTGTTCGCCAATTCAGGATCCAGCTCGTCAACGGCGCGGCTTGCCATCACGCCGAACGAAAGTTTCTTAATTTGCTCGTCGCTGGGACGCTTGCCGCCTCGCGTCCATTCAAAGACAAAGGCAAGTTGCCGCACGATGGAGTTCAGAAAAGCGTCGCCGGGATTGTCCATGGCGAGCCGATTCATGCGGCCGCGCGCTTCCGCGAGAAGGGCGTCAAATTCGGAGAAGCTGGAGATGGCGCTCATGTTCACAGCGGCTTGAACTTATCGCGCGTGGCCGAATCCACGACCATTTGCGTGCCGCCTCCTTTTGTTTTAACAGCATTCGCGGGATCGGTCCAATCGTCGGTTATGGGTGCAGCGGTGGATTTGAGCGCTTTGCCCTTCGGAGTCTGGAACGTCTTTGCGACGCGAATGTTCGGATCATCATTGAGACCGAGCTGATCGCCAGTTTGATTGCCGAGCGGATCGAAGAAATTGCCGGGCTTGCCGGTGGTCTTGCGGACGTACTGCGACATCGTGGGCGGTGGAGGAATGTCCACCATCTCGACGGGCTTGCTGAGATCGATTCCCTTCAGGTCTTGCGCAGCGCGCGCTTCGCCAAGACCTGGCTTGTCCTTGTAGAAATCGTTGACGACTTTCTCGCGCGCCAGTTTCTGTTCCGGAGAGCTTCCGGGACTCGCCGCCAGGGCGCGGTCTGCTTCGCTCACGCCGGCCGCGGCCACTACCGCGCCCGCTGCCGGTGCGGCCAGCGACGGAACGCTTGGAGTGGGGGGCGCAGAAGGGCTTGGCGCGCCGGCTTCG
>Ga0099828_10000687_pt1 | contig 21156 bp, 19 predicted proteins | sample CZO8metaG_2_FD_79338 | JGI IMG/M metagenome (GOLD analysis project Ga0099828, IMG submission 79338) | Vadose zone soil microbial communities from the Eel River Critical Zone Observatory, Northern California, USA - CZOApr15con2H1.8 metaG | ecosystem: Environmental > Terrestrial > Soil > Vadose... | reverse complement strand
TTTGTCTGTTCTCTCTGGGCTTGGCGCGGCGCCTCGCCGGCTCTCTTCCAGAACAGAGCCTCTACCGTCTTGCTGCCGCCAGGTTCCGCTACGCCACACCTCGCGCCTTTATCGGCGTAGTTATACCGACAGTCGGGGTTGCGCGCTCCGATTGCTCGATAGTGCGTGCGGCCACGGGTTTCAGCCAGAACAAAGCCAAAAACGCGGCGATCAAGTCGCAGGCAATCATCGCCCAGAAGACCTTTGTCCAGGAACCAGTCTTTTCAAACAACCAAGCGGCACCGAAACCGGCAAAGAGTGCTCCCGTTCCCTTGGCAGTGTAGACGATGCCATAGTTTGTGGTTGCCCAGGTCTTCCCGAACAAGTCTCCAGTGATGGAGGGGAACAGCGAGAAGATCTCACCCCAGGCGAAGAAACACAAGCCCGAGAGCGCGATGAACCAGACTGGACGGCTGATCAATTGGAGCAGCGCAAATACCGCGACTGCCTCCATGGTAAAAGCGATGAACATAGTGTTTTCCCGTCCGATATGGTCGGACACCCATCCCCAGAAAGGCCGTGTCAGTCCGTTCAGGTAGCGGTCCACCGAGATCGCCATCACCAGAGCAGTCATGCCAAAAGCGACGATGACTTTATCGACATGGTAGGAGACGGCCATGGGGTTGAGCTGGGCCGTAACCACCAAGCCGCCGAACGACAGCATGGTCATCATCAGGTAGATGACATAGAACGAGGGTTGGCGCAGCATCTGCCAGGGGGTCATGTCCACAGCCGAACTGCGCACGTGCTGCTTGATCTTGGCTTCCTTTTCCGCCCAGCCGGGAGGCGTCCATCCCAAAGGTGGCTTCGCCAGGAACAGTGCCGTAGTCAGCACGACAAAACCCTGGATGATCCCCCAAAAGACCAGAGTGTGCTGGTAGCCCGAAGCTCTGATCATTTTGTCAATGGGAGATACCGTAAGGGCGGTTCCGATGCCGTACGCGCCAGCGGTGAGGCCGACACAGAGCCCGCGGTGGTCGGGAAACCATTTCAGCGCGTTTCCGATAGTTCCCCCGTAAACGACTCCAGCGCCAACGCCGCCCACGCAGTACCAGAAGTACAATCCGCGCAGAGTTTCGGCCTGACCGGAGAGAATCCAACTGAGGCCGACCAGGATGCCACCCACGCCCAGCATCAAGCGTGGACCGATCCGGTCGACCAGGTAGCCTTCAAACGGGACCAGCCAGGTTTCGAGAATGATGAAGAGACTAAAGATTCCCTGGATAGCCGTCAGCGAGACATGCAAGTGGGCCTGCATGGGTTTGGTGAAAAGGGTCCAGGCGTACTGCAGGTTCGCGATCGCCATCATCGCGATAATGCCGGCGATCAACTGGGCCCAACGGTTGACTATGCGCGATGGGTGAATCAGGGGGGCTGTAGGTGCAGCCATTTAGGTATACCTCCGTGACGGCGCGTTAGACGTTAACAACGCACTGCCGGAACCACTTTGTTCCGCAGAACTGTACCAGCTCACCGCATGGTGGCCCGGACCGCGAGAATCTCTTGGCTCATAGCGAACTTTGCTACGAGCTTTGTTATACTGGTCCACTGATCGAACCACTTGCGGCAGGGAATTTACCATGCTCGCCCCAGACTGTCAAGGGATTCTCGAATCCTCAAGCGGCGAGGCTTTTCATGCCCGCGAGCTTCCCGTGATGTCGGCAAGTGGTGCGAGACGCGAACAATGGACAATAGCCTGCGAGCCCAGATCGAGACTTACGAATCCCATCTCGATGGCCTGATCCGCCGTGGGCGTCAGGTTCGCGACACGTTGGCAACCGATCCCTCCAACGCGTCGGCGATCGCGTCCACTCGCGCCTGGCAGGAAGACTGTGGGGTAACGGTCAATCAATTGTCCGGAGGCAGCAAGGCCCATTGGCTTGCCCGGTCGTTTAGCGAAGCCTTCCTGATGCGCTCAGCGGCCGGTCGTGCCGTCGAAGGGGCGGCGCCAGCGGAAATCGTCGAGCGGCTGCTCGACGTCCTTGGACAAGCCGTTGCCTCGCTCTCCGGAATGAACGATGGCCCGGGCGTTTCTGCTTCGTCGGAAGCGCCACCTCCTCACCGCTTCGACTTCGTTCACAGCCCCGAACTCCGGCCCGTTGTCGAGCAGGCCTACACCGATAGCCGGCACGCCCTCGATCAAGGCGACTATGACCTGGCGCTGCTCACTTCTTGCGGAATCCTGGAGGCCATCGTGACCGACGCGCTGGAACACAAGGGGGTGAGTGCCCTGGCTGCCTCGGGCATACCAGCCGGGAAGATTGCCGATTGGTCGTTCGAAACGCGCCTTGCCGTTGCAGAGAGGGCGGGACTGATTCGCAGCGGGTGCGCCCGGCTACCACAAGTCGCGCGGACGTATCGAGATCGCACCGACGCCGACGGCGAGAGCGGCCCGAAGGCGGCGGTTTCCGAGCGCGAGGCGCGACGGGCCGGGCAGGTGCTTCATGTCGTGATGAGAGATCTGGATCCCGGTCGATAGAAACGCGTATGACTTATCGCGCGGTCAGGTCAATCTTCCAAGTCCTGCCGGAACACCGGTTGTGATGGATCGAGACTGCCATCGATGACGGCCACGAGCAAGTCCCCGTATGCGCTCGTCGCGTCTGCCAGTGAGGTATAGCCGCGTTCTCGCTGAAGCGCTCCAGTGGCCGAATAGATGAGCGTGAAATACCGGCCCGAGGAATACTGGAGTTCCAGCAACTTGTTCGGCATGTCAGGATCCCCCTCCTGACCCAGCACATCCATCAGCGCCACGGTCCACTGCCTACCCTTCGGGTCGGTGACGACCTCGCGCTCGACGTATTGCCACTCGTCCATGCTCCACAACGGCATATTTATTCCAGCAGCTGATGGAGCGCGTTTGCGACCTGCGCCCCGGTGAACGGTTTCGGGACCAGCGAAACTCTTCGGGCATTCCGGGAACGGAGGCTCGCGTCGGCCTCCTCCGGCGTGTCACTGATGATGACGACGGGAATCTCGGCGTGATCCGGATGGTGACGCACGGCATCGAAGAGCGACTCGCTCATGTCGAAGGCGGAACAGTCGAGCACGAGCGCATCGGCGCGTTGCTCCAGAATCAACTCGTTGACGGTAACGGTATATCCGGCCGCGAAGACCTCGTAGCCGTGGTCACGCAGCGCAAACGTCAGCAGCTCGGCAATCTCCGGCGTGTCGTCGATGAGCAGGATGCGGCGCAAGCGTACGCTACTTCTTGCCGGCTCCGGCGCCAGGCAGCCGCGGCTTCTTGCCTGCGGAGGGCTCCAGATCCATGACCCACACTCGCCCGCCGGCCGTGTAGTAGGCACGCTGGTCGTTCTCGAACATCGCGCCCCAGGCCTCCAGCGTGCGCATCGCGAACGTGTAGCCCTCGAAGTTGTTACGCGCGTGGTCCAGCACTTCATTCGTGTGCCAGTTGTCCGTGAGGATAGCGTCACCGGCATGCACGCGCAGGACGGTGTAGTAGCGATCGAACGCCGCCTCCGTCCGTACCTCGCGCGTCGACCCGCGCTTTTTGCCTTCGCTCACGATATAGCTTTCCTGCGCTTCGGGAGCCGCAGGCAGGGGGGTTGCTTTGGTATTCATAGAGTTTGCGCCACCTGCTCGGCCTCTGCTGCCGACGCCATATTGACCAGGTTTTTCGCATCCGCGGCCTGGATCAAGGCCTCGGGAAGCTCGACACTCATCATCCGCCATTGCTCGTTGGCAAACTTCTGCAATTTGGCGATGTGCTCGGCGTGGAGGTGCCCGAAGCGTCCTTGCAATTTCAAGTACTCCGATACCGGGCGCATGTTCTGCGGGCGGAAGCTGTAATCGTACGCACGCTTCTCGGGGTTCCACTCCCAGATGGGGTAGAGCCCGCATTCGACGACCAGCCGGCCGAGATCGATGGAGCGCGGCGTCTCGTACACGAAGCCTTTCTGGCAGGGGGTGTAAACCATCAGGTACGCAGCGCCCTTGTGGTTGAGTCCCTTGCGTACCTTGTTCATTAAGTCGATGGGGTAGCCTACGCTCGCAGTCGCCACATAGCAGTGCGGATGGCCAGCCGCCATCATGCGGGCGAGGTCCTTGGGAAACAGCTTCTTCGCCTCCGGAACCAGCAGGCCAGGAGGAGAGAAGGTCGTCATGCCGCCGTAGGGCGTGCGTGACGACGCCTGGATGCCGGTGTTCGCGTACTGCTCGTTGTCGTAGCAGATAATCAGGCAGTCGTGATTGCGATAGAGCGCGCCGGAAATGGAGGCGAGGCCGATATCGGACGCGCTGCCGTCGCCCGCCTCGCAGATAATGTTCGGAAAGGCGCCCTTCCACTTGCCTTTTCGGATCATGGCCTCATAAGCAGCGGCGACGCCCGCAGTGAAGCTGCCCGCGCTGCCAATCTGCGTATGCGCCCAGGGCACATTGTAGGGCGTACACAAATACGAACTGTTCGCGACATACATGCAGCCAGTCGGTCCGACCAGGATCGTATTGTCCCCCGCCGCCTTGCTCGTCATCCGGTACTGGATGGAAGGCCCGCAGCCGGCACACGTGCGGTGGCCGGGGACAAAGGGCTCGGTCGAGGGTAATTCAGGGTTGTAGAAACGCGCCCCCTGATTCGGGCTATCGAGAATCGGCAGCAGCTGCCGCTGAACTTCAATGGCTGACATATCGGTTCCTCCACTACAAAACTCTCTTACTCTTCGAATCCCACCCAATGCGTGCGCTTTTCAATTTTCCCGCGTTTCTGCGCTTCAACGATTTTCTGAGTCATCCAGTAGAATTCCTTCAGCACGATCGCCTCGCCGCCCATGCCCGCCATGAACGAGACAACGAGCGGGCGCTGTGGGCTTTCGTAGAGAGCGGCGCAGACCTCACCATAGAGCACGCCACCGCTGCTCACGCTGCCGAGTCCCATGTTGGTCTCGATCACGCCGACCACTTTGAACTTACTGAGGACCGCCTGCACGCGATCGGTCGGGTATGGTCTGATCGTCCGCAGCCGTACGAGACCGACCTTCAGGCCCTTATCGCGCATGTGCTGAATCGCGAAACGCGCTGTGACCGCGTGGCCGCCCTGCATGAAAAAGACGACGTCGGCGCCATCGGTCATGAACTCTTCAACCCAGGGATCGTATCGGCGCCCGAAGATTTTCGCGAACTCGTCGTGGACCTGTTCAATGACCGCCATCGAATCTTCCATGGCGCGCGCCCGCTCCAACTGCAGCGGTGGACCCTGCTCCGGCATAATCTGCGGGCCGTGCGACACCGGATGCCGCGGATCGAGCGGGTAGGGATGCTTGTAGGGTGGCAGGAATTCCTTCACCTGGCCCGGGTCGGGCAATTCCACGTCACTGGTGATGTGCGAGACGAAGAAACCATCCTGGCAGACCATTTGGGGCAAAAGCACGCGCGGGTCTTCACCGATGCGATAGGCCATGAGGTGATTGTCGAATGCTTCCTGAGCGTCGCACGACCAGCCCATGAGCCACCCCATGTCGCGCGTCGAGAGCGCGTCGGTATGCTCGGAACCGAAGTCGCCGGGCGGATCGAGCGTGCGGTCGGCAATCATCATCTGCACCGGCATACGACTGCCCGAGATCGGCGAATAAAGCTCGTAGGCGAACTGCACGCCGACACCCGAGCTGCCGGTGAAAACGCGTGCGCCGCTCGACGCAGCGCCGTGCGCGATGCTCAGTTGCGAGTGCTCGCTGTCGGCCACGATGTACTCGGCGTCGAGTTCTCCATTGGCCACCATTTGCGCGAGCGCCATCATCGTTGCGGTGTACGGCCGGATGGGGTAGGCCGCAATCACATCGACATCGGCATACTTGGCGGCCTGCGCCGACGCGACGCAGCCGTTGATCCGGACCGTTTTCTTTTTTCTTTCGGTAAACGTTGCCATGGTTTACTCCGATTCTAAATGTTCTTCGCCGCTCGTTCCCCGAGATTCCTTAGTTCTTCCGCCTGCCGTCCATGCAGCCCCGGAGAGATGGCGAACGCCGTGTCCATGCGCACGACTCCGGTATCGAAGTCGAGTTCGGGCACGCCTTCGAGGCAGCCCGTTGGACATTCCTCGATGCATACGCGGCAACCCTTGCAGTAGTCGATGAGAATCTTATAGAGGCCGTTCGAGCGCGATGGACGCGCGATACAGGGCTCGGGACAGACCAGATAACAGTTATCGCAGGCGTTGCAGGTACCGCAGCTGAAACAGCGGCCGGACTCCTCGACCGCCTCTTCTTCCGAGAACGGCTGAATCACTTCCTCCTGCGTCTTGCGCCGGCTTACCGGCGGCAGCATGGCCTGCTGGACGCGCGGGAAGTGCGGGAAATAGGTCATGTTCATGCGGTTCAAATCAAAGATGACGTCGATGGGAATCGTCCGCGGCTGCAACGACTCCCCGCGCAGCACCTTGTCCAGATTGAAGGCGACGCGCTTGCCGTCGCCAACCGCATTCACCACCATCAGCGGCTGACCCGAACCCAGCTGCACTATGTCCCCTGCCGCAAAAAAGTTCGTGTCGCCGAGACGTCCGAAGCGGTCGATCTTGATGGTGCCGCGCTCGGTCTTGAACTCGTCCGGCAACCAACCGAGCGATGCCCGCTGTCCCACAGCGACGATCACGTTGTCGACGGCGAAGCGCTCGGCGGGGGCCTCTCGATTCACGGTGATCGGCGAGGCGTTGATCGCGCCGGAGAAGCGAGCCGGATGCAGTTGCAAGGCTTCGAGCCTGCCGTTGCCGAGTGCCGCGGTCATCGCCCGCCCGTGCAACAATTCCACCCCTTCTTCGAGCATGTCGTGCAGATCTTCGGGCACGGCGGGCATCTCCTGGGGGTTGGACTCTACCGTGATCATGGTCACTTCCACGGCGCCTTGCCGCAGCGCTTCGCGGGCGCAATCGATGGCGGTGTTGCCGCCGCCGATGACGGCGACCCGAGCACCCAGCTTGACCTTTGATGTGCCCATGCCGATGTCGCGAAGGAACGGAAGTCCGTAAAGCACGCCGTCCTTGTTCTCGCCCTCGGCGCGAACGCTGTTGGGCTCGGTGAGGCCCACAGCCAGCACGCAGGCGTCGTAGTTCTTTTTCAGGTCGTCCCAGGTAACGTTCTTCCCGACTTCCACGTTGGTCTTGATCGTCACCCCAATCTCGACGAGGCGCTCAATCTCGCGATCGAGCACGTGCTGCGGGAGCACCCAGTCCGGAATGCCGCCGCGATTGAGTCCGCCTGCTTTCGGCGATTTCTCAAGGATGGTCACTTTGTAGCCGAGGCGCGCCAGCTGGTACGCGGCACTGTGGCCGGCGGGACCCGACCCGACGACGGCGACTTTCTTGCCGTTGGGCGTTCCGGCCTTGACCACGTCGCGTGTCAGTGCCTGTCCGAGATCGCCGAGGAAGCGCTCGACCGCGCGAATCGAAATGGCTTCATCGTACTTCCCGCGGTTGCAGGCCTGCTCACACGGGTGGTAGCACACCCGGCCGGTGACCGACGGGAAGGGCATGTCTTCCTTGATAAGCGCGTAGGCGTCCAGATACTTGCCACGCTTCACGAGGTCGAGATAGCCCTGGATTTTTTCGTTGGTTCCGCAAGCATTGTTGCAGGGTGGCAACTTGTCTCGGTACACCGGTCTGATCGAACGCCAGTTCCCGGTGGGGAACAGGTCCTGGCCCTTTTCCTGCGTCGGCGCAGGCGTGATGCCGGCGAACGGGATCATGAGCCGGTCGGGGATTTTTGTGCCTTTGGTCGACATTTGATCCTTCCTTACACCGCCACTGGATTCAGCGACATGATGTGCAACTCGTTGAGAGCCATTTCGAATGCTTTCTTGTTCGCGATCAACGGTTCAATCGTCTCCATCTTGACGATGCCGGTCGTCTTGACCACCGCGGCAATGAGCGGAGCGGCGATATCGGGTGCAATCGCTTTGTTGCGCTCGGCGGCGCCCTCAGTCGAAAGGCGGTCGAGGCCGAGCTCGCCCAGCCGGTAGTAGAGCCATTTGTGGTCGGCCAGATGAGCGGCATCGACACAGACGAGTTGGGCCAGCCGCTCGGCGCCCGGCACGAAGCGAATCATGTACTCCGGTGTGTAGTGCGTGTTGATCACCAGCGTTCCGCCCGGAGGCATCCCGCGCATGTAATCCCAACCCTTGACCATCGTCCCCTCGACCAGTACGACGATGTTGGGTTGCTCGTTTTCGTAGGTCAGCTCGTTCTCGATCACGCCGTCGCTTACGCGACAGTACTTGCGTGTCGGGGCGTTGGTGCGATCGGGATTGTCGACATAGTTCTCCATCGCTTGCGCGTACTTGCCCTCAAGCCGGGCGGAAGCGGAGATGGAATTGACGATGTCGCGCCCCTCTTTGTCCATAATGATGCCGCGTGTCCAAACAGTGAGTTCCGTGTAACTCATGATCCACCCTCGTCCTTCACTTAGTAGATGCATCGGGGCACAAATCCCCGGCGCTATTGCGCAGCGCGTTCGCTTTTTTCAATTGCTTGGGACTGCCACGCTCGGACTCAAGAACCGCCAGGAAATCGCTCCGCAAGACGACGAAAGGCGCGACGCGAGTGCCGTCCTGAAATTCCGCAATCGCTAACAGCTTCGCTTTCTTACACAGGCTTTCGATATCGGCGCCCGTAAGCCCTTCCATCCGGCCACCGTATCCTTCGTCCGAAAGCTCGGTGCGCCCGACAGCGATCGTGCCGCCGGTGATCTTCAGCATGTTGCCTGCTCGAGCACCCAGGCGCAGCAGGTCGGCTGGCGCCAGTTGCGCAATGGCGTGGCCGACGTCCTCGACGCGCGCCTCCGCAACGCGCAGTGTGAGGGTTGCCGGGCGAGACGATGGGGCGACTTCTGTCATGGCGTGACTTGCAACCTGCTCTGGGCGGGCGCATCCGTCGAAGGGCGTCACTATCTTCTACTTCTCCTTGTGATCCGGCTCGTGCGACGCGATGGCCACACGGGTCATGTCATTTCCCAGGTCAGTCAATCTGATCGTCCCCAGACTAGTCTGCTCGAGGGCTCACCCTTCGCCCTTGGTAGAGGTAACCGCCATGCTCAATGTGACGCGCTCGCTTTCCCACGGAATTGCGAATCGCGAATAGCCGGCCCAAGGGGAAAACCCTCCCTCGGTCAAAACTTGTCAAGTACGATCTCTTCGATGTCTTCAATGTGCCGCAGCATAGCCGCCCTTGCGGCTTCAGCATCGTGGCGCTTGATGGCAGCCAGGATACGCCGGTGGCCGGCAAGCGACTTTTGCGGGCGACCTTCCACCTGCAGAGAGCGTTCCCGCGTGTCGCGCAGCAGGTCCATGAGAAGGTCGAGCACCTTGAGCACGACACTGTTAGCGGAAGCCAGAGCAACGTTGTAGTGGAATTCCGCGTCCTCGGCGATGGCGGCCTCTCCCTGACCCTGCTTTTCCTCTTGCCGCTGCAGAATCTCCTCCATCTCGGAAATCTCTTCGGCAGAAGCGTGGGTGGCTGCGCGCGCAGCCAACGGCGGTTCGAGCATCTTGCGAAAATCCAAAAGCTCGCTGACCAGTTCCTGCCGGCGCTTTAGCGCGTTGGCAAAAGGATTGACCAATGACTCGGCTGATACTTCGCGAACGATTGTCCCAGCGCCTTGACGCGGTTCCACCAAGCCCATCAGTTCCAGGCCTCGAATCGCGTCTCGAATGGAACTGCGGCTTACTTGAAGCATCTCCGCTAGTTCGCGTTCGGAGGGCAGTTTGTCACCGGGTTTCAGTTTCTTCAGAATCAGACGTTCGATCTGCTTGGCAACTTCTTCGTAGACCTTGTTCCTTCGGATTACTTCAAAGTCGGATTTGATCGGTGCTGACATAGGCAAGTGGTCCGATAAGTGGACCAGCCAAGCGAGGAGTATACCCCGTTGTCAAGCCCCTAGCAAATATTTTTGTTGGGCGCGGAAAAAAGCACTAGATCGCGTCATGAGCACCGCTCACTTCGACTGCTGCGGAGTGGCACATTGCGCCAGTAGCTTGGCGCAATTGTACACCGTGCGGGTGCAGGTCATGGGGAGACCCACACACTCGCCCAGCTCCACGACCGTGCCTACCAGCGCTTCCAGTTCCATGGGCCGGCCCGCTTCGAGATCTTGCAGCATCGAGGTTTTGTGCTCTCCAACTTTTTCCGCGCCTGCAATTCGCTGATCGACGGAAACAGGCAGCTCCATGCCCAACTTGCGGGAGAGCGCTTCCACTTCCTGCATGATGTTTCGGATCACCGAACAAACTCCCGGATCGCGCACCATCTGAACCAGCGTGGCGCGCGTCAGTGCGCTGACCGGATTCAAGGAAGCGTTGCCCAGAACCTTTACCCAAATCTCGTGCCGGATACGAGTGGTGACCGGGCAGCGCAAGCCGGAGGCGATGAGCGCCTCGGCAATTCGGCGGCAGCGCTCGGAGCGGGAGCCGTCCGGTTCGCCGAGAGAAATGCGGTTGCCCTCGATGTGTTGAATCACGCCGGGTGAGGGAATCTCGGTCGAAAAGTAAACGATGGACCCAACCACCCGATGCGCTTCGATGGCCGAGGAGATCACGCCACCGGGATCGACGCGCTCCAGGCGCAATCCTTCCCAATCGCCACCGAAACCCTGGAAGTACCACCATGGGATTCCGTTCTGCGTGCTGACGACTGTGGTGTCTGGCCCCAATACCGGCCTCAACCGAGGCGCAAGTTGCGGCAGGCCGTGCGCCTTCACCCCAAGAAAGACGACGTCCACCGGTTCCACTTCTTCGAGGGAACTGGCGATTGTGGGCCGCGCCACAAAATCTCCCTCGATACTCTTCACCTGCACACCGCGCTCCTGCATGGCGCGAAGATGCGGTCCGCGCGCGAAGAGGGTGACATCGAACCCGGCCTGCGCCATACGTGCGCCGACGAAGGCTCCGATTGCGCCCGCCCCCGCGATCAGGAATCTCATCCTTGGTCATCCAAGAGCGCGGCGGCGACTGCGCGGCGGCGAATTTTTCCGGTTGCGGTGGTTGGGATACTTTCCACGAGATAAATCTTCTTAGGACATTTGTATTCCGCCAGCAACTCGCGGCAGTGCTTGATGAGTGCCGACTCGGTGGCGCCATGGGACTCGTGCAAGACCACGGCGGCAGCCACTTCTTCACCCAGAATGGGATGCGCGCAGCCAAACGTGACCGCCGCCGCGACTGCGGGATGCCGCAGCAGAATCTCATCGACTTCGTGAGGCGCGATGTTCTCGCCGGCGCGGATGATGATGTCCTTGATCCGGCCGGTCAAGCGCAAATAGCAGTCTTCGTCGAGCAAACCTTCGTCGCCGGTGCGAAACCATCCATTCACAAAAGCGCGAGCGTTGGCCTCGGGATTGTTTGCATATCCACGAAACACGTTGGCTCCCTGAATGGCGACTTCGCCCCGCTGGTTGGTCCCGACGTGATTGCCCTCCCCGTCCATGATGCTGATGCGCAGCCCGGTGCCCACACCTACAAAACCTGGCTTGCGATGTCGCGGGGGGAGAGGATTCGAGGTCATCTGGTGGGCAGCTTCGGTCATTCCGTAGGCTTCGACGAAGGGCACGCCAAACAGCCCCTCGATCTTGTGAATGAGTTCTGGCGACAAGGGCGCGCTGCAGGAACGGATGAAGCGCAGAGAGGCAGCTTCTACGGGCTTGCGGTGGGTACGGGCCAGCAGAAGCTGATGCATCGTGGGCACTCCCGAATACCAGGTCACGCGATGTTCTCGAACCGTCCGCCAGAAAGAAAGCGCGTTGAATTTGGTGGGAACAACTACGGCACCTCCGGAAAGCAGACTGGCCATGGTTGAGCCAATCAACCCGTGAATGTGGAACAGCGGCATGATGCACAGCGAAACATCTTCCTCTGAAAGCGCGTATGTGTTCGCGATGTTCGCCGACGAGACCGCCAGGTTGGAATGCCGCAAGGGCACCCGCTTGGGCCGCCCCGTGCTTCCGCTGGTGTGCAGGATCAGGGCAATGTCGTCAGCCTTGGGTTCGGTTGCGGAAACACCGGTGGGAGCACCCACTAGCTGAACCTTGCCTTCCTCGCTCATTTCCACCGGGAACACCGGGATCTTGCGGTCGAGGGCTGCACTGCGCGCGAATTCCACGCCGACTGGGGGGCAAAGCAAAATGCGAGCATCGGTGTCACCGAGAAAAAAAAGAAACTCCTCATAGGGGTACGCCGGGTTCAAAGGGGCCGCGGTTCCGGCGATGGAGGCAGCCAGAAAGCTCACAATCGCGGGCAACCCATTCGGCAATGCAATCGCTACGGCATCGCCACGGCGAATGCCGGCGGAGGCCAGAGCGTTCGCCATGTCGAGAACTTGTTGCCGGAGCGAATCGTAGGTGACAAGGATGCTAAGCTCGGGAAGGATAACTGCCTTGTGACTATCGGCGAAATGTAAAACGTCAAGAAGAGTGGCTACGGACTTCAGTGTCATTCGGTTCGCCTCTGCCCCCGGGGTCCCTGGACGATTGAGCAATTCTGTCAGCCGTTCACGAAACGAAGGGAATGTATCGCACTCTCCAGCCTTGTCGTCACGGCACGGGAAAGATCCCATGAATCTAGATCGAGTAGCCCTCTGCGCTCAGGGTCTTTTTGAACTCCTTCAGAAAAAACTGCACGTTATCTTCGGTGGCCAACGGACCCATCACGCCAATGCGGAAGACTTTGCCTGCGAGCGGACCAAAACCGCCGGCGATTTCAATACCCGGTTCATCTAAAAGGCGTCTTCGCACTTTCGCCTCGTCAACACCTTGTGGAACGCACACCGTGTTCAGGGTCGCAATTCGGTACCCTTCGGGAACGTGCAGGCGCAGGCCCATCGCTTCGATGCCCTGGACAAACAACTTATGGCAACGGCGGTGCCGCTCCCATCGGTTCTCGATTCCTTCCTCGGCGATCACCAGCAGCGCCTCGCGTAAGGCGTAGAACATGGAAATCGGCGCAGTGTGGTGATAGCGGTGCGATACCGTGGAGTAGTCGTGAATCAGCTTGAGGTCCAGATACCAACTGCGCGAAGGAGAAGTGCGAGTGCGCAGCCAGTCCATCGCCCTCGGCGACATGGCCATTGGAGATAACCCGGGTGGACAGCTCAGCCCTTTTTGCGTGCAACTGTATGCGACATCGATACCGGTTTGGTCGAACTCCACCGGTACTCCGCCGAGCGAGGTGACGCAATCCGCGATCACCAGAGCGCCAGCATCATGAGCGGCGGCACAGATCGCCTGGCCAGTTTGCAAGGCTCCAGTCGATGTCTCGGCGTGAACATATGCCACAACCTTGGGTTGCTCGCGGCGGATGAACTCTCTGGCTTCATCTTCCGTGAAGGTCTCACCCCAAAGCTTCTCAAAGCGCACGACGTTTGCGCAGTGGCGCTTCGCCATCTCCGTGAGTCGATCGGAGAAATATCCATTCGCGAACACAGCGAACTTCGTTTCGGGCTCCACAAAGTTAGCCACGGCAGCTTCCATGCCCGCACTGCCGGTGCCGGAAATCACCAGGGTGGCGCCGTCGTTGGTTCCGAAGGCGGTTTTGAGCAATTGCTGAACGTCTCCCATCACCTGGATGAAATAGGGGTCGAGGTGCCCGACAATCGGTTTCGACAGCGCCTCGTAGACCCGGGGGTGAACCATGCTGGGTCCCGGCCCGAACAGATAGCGGCGAGGTGGTTGCAAGGGAGGAAACAAATTAAGTGCGGGAACTTTCTGTTCTAGGGCGCGCATGACACTCGTTTCTCTTGAGAGTAGTTAGATTTTACGGTAAAGGAGCGAACAAGCTCCAGAACCCCACCCGAAATGTGACGTTCAGGATGCGATGCAGCTTGATAGTGAGCACCGATGAAGCAAGTGCCGTCAAATTAATTCTATTGATCGTTCGATCAGTTTTTCTGGTTACAAGTTTCTTGCGCAGCTTGAATTCGTCCAACGGGGTCCGTTCCGCCTAAATCGGCGAGTGGTGACCTCGGCAGCCTCAGTTCTGCCAGTCTCAGTTGCGATAATCCATTTTTCCCCCGAGATTTCGGCGCCTTTCCCTCCGCAGACGTTTACTCTTGAATAAACTTCGTTATGCGCAGGAGTCGTTGTGAGAGTTATCTCCACGGGCAGCCTGAAAAAAGTCACCTGCAAAAAGTCTCTTGACAGATTGCATTTTTATGTGGTACACCGGCCAGTCGTAACTGGTCCGCTTTTCATACCGGACGTGAACTCATATTTTGGACACGAACTCATTCGCAACTTTAGAGATCTTTTCGGTTCGTGGCCCCGAACGAACAAGGCAGGATCGCGGTTTGCGCGTCCGTGTCTTGGGGTACAGGCCCGTTGTGCAAATAATTCCGGGAGAAAAAACCCATGCGCTCGCTAACAGCGTTTTTCGTGCTTCTGGTCGGTTTCATGGCACCAGGTTCGCTTGCTCACGGTCAAAGCACTGAACCCGCGGGCAAAACCGACGGGTCGGCCTCAGTAAGCGCAACTAAAGAAGAGGTTAACCAGTTGCGCAGTGAGGTTGCCGCGCAGCGCCAGACTATCGAGGAGCTGAAAGCTTTAGTCGAGAAGCTGGCTAACCAGGCCGCCCACGACGCGGGCACTCCGGTGGCAGCCGACTCGCAAGCGACCGGTGGCGTCCACTTGATGAACACGGCGCTGGTGGAAGCCGCCGAGCAGGCGGCGAAACCAGCGGCCAAAGACCAAAAACCTGGCGAGAAAAAGCCAGAAACCCCGGTGGTCGCGGGATGGAGCGGGGAACACTTCTTCATCAAGAGCAGCGACGGCAAATTTCAAATTCAGCCTTACGGCTATTTCCAGTCTGACTACCGGGCCTACAATGGCGACGGCGCGCCCTCGGACACGTTCCTCATTCGGCGGGCCCGTTTCGGTTTTCAGGGCAATTACGGCACGCACTACGACTATGCGGTGTTGATCGACGCGGCAGCAAGCAACGGCATTTCACTCCGGGACCTTTACATCAACATGAAGCCGACTCCCGCCTTCCAATTGCAAGTTGGCCAATTCAAGGAGCCTTTCGCCCAGGAAACTTTGACCGCCGCAACCAACTTGGATTTTGTGGAACGGTCGCTGGCGTCGCTCCTCTACCCATCGGCTGCTACGGCGTATCGCAGCCCAGGCGCGACAATTCATGGCGACCTCAACGGCGGAGTCGTGCAGTATTGGCTTGGAGCATTCAACGGTAAGGGAATACTGACTAACAACACCACCAACGAGTCAGAAATCATTGGCAGGCTGCGCTTCTATCCCTGGAAGAAGAAAAAAGACAATTTGCTACAAGGATTCGCGTTCGGCGGATCAATCGGCCACGGCCGGTCCCGGGGTCTTTCCGGGGAGCAGAGCTTCTCCGCCGCGTTGCCCGACGCGGCTTATACGTTCTTCCCACAGTTCCGGATCAACGGTCCGGTGGAGCGCTACAACGGCGAAATCACCTGGGTGCACGGGCCTTGGGCCGTGCGCGCCGAATACGATCAGCTTAACCAGTTCCGGCGCGCGGTGGGCTCGGAGACGTCCGACGGGTTGGGTTTCGTGACTCTTCCCGGGGTCGTGGCAAAAGCCGGTTATGTGCAAGCCACTTATTTGTTAACCGGCGAAGCCCGGCCAGAAAACGGCGCTCCGAAAGTGAAGCGCCCATTCATGGGCCTCGAAGGAGCAGCCGGAGGACACGGATGGGGAGCCTGGGAGCTTGCGTTCCGATACGACCGTATACAAGCGAAGGAACCGGGCATTTCCATACCCAACCCCATAACTCCAGGGTTTGTTCCTACGTTTGACAGCCACACTGATGAATTCACTTTTGGCCTGAACTGGTATCTCAACAATTGGGTCAAATACCAGACCAACTTTAACGTGGATCGGCTGAAGGATCCCAGTGTCACGGGCCAAGAGCCGCAGAATTTCTTTGTTTTGCTGAACCGCCTTCAGTTCAGGTTCTAGAAGGGTTTTTGACGGCGGCCCATTCGTGGCGTCGACGTTTGCTGGTTGGAGTCGCGCGAAGCGGCTGAAAATTGCAAGGAGGATTTCGATGAGGTCCAGGATTCTACTGACTATTCTTCTCACCTTGCTGTTTGTGCTGGCGAATGGATGCGGGTCGGCGCCGAACTGCCCAGTATGCGGCACGAGCATTGCCGATGGCTATACCAATATCGTCACCATCCCGGTGCCCGAGCACAATCCTACTGGCGAACCCGGAGGCCCGTTTAACTCGTTCGACATTAGTCTGGTGGATCCGGTGAATCACAAATTCTTCGTATCGGACCGCATCGGCTTGGACGTGGTCGTGATTGACACCAACACCAACATCGCGGTCAACATTATCGAGGGCGCCAATGGCGTAGCCGGAGGAGGAAATTTAGCCAGCCCCTGCATCCAGGACGCCTCGGGCAATGACATCATTCCGCCCTTACTAACAGCCCTTGGCAACTTCACCCGATTTGGGTGCAGAACCGCGATTCCGGGAGGAGTGACCTTTGGCATCCCCGGGTTTGGCGCCAACCATCTTTTTGGCGGATTCCCGGGAGCCCAATGCTGCGCCGCGCGCGCGAACGGCGTGAATCCTCTATCGGCTCCAGATGGCGAGGCGATCACCGCGGACGGCATGACACTTTTTGTCGCAAACGGCAGCAGCAGCGTAGACGTCTTCGACCTGACTAACAACACGCCTACGAATCCACCCACAGTCATCGCTACCATCCCTACCGGCCAATCGCCGGACTACGACGGCGGACCTAACCCTGGCCTCCCCAATCCGAATGGCATATCGCCTTGCGTGTCTTCCGCCAATGGACGTGCCTTTTCCGATCCGACTTGCGGGGACCTGCGTGCCGACGAGATGGCATATGACGAGGCGGACAAAATCCTGTTGGTAGCGAATGGCGACCCTGGACTTCCCTTCGTTACTCTCGTTGACGTAAGCGGCGTCGTCGGGCGCACCTCGCATTGCCTCCCCGTCAATCCCCTTAAGGCTTATGGTCCGACCAACTTTCCGACCTGTATCCTGGGCCAGATTTACTACGACAACGCATATCCGGTCGACAACACCGTCGCGGTCGATAACGGCAACGGTTTTGCCTGCCCCGATCCGTCTAACGGCTTTTTCGGAGGTAGCGCCGTTCCGAGCGGTGTCTCCGGTTCGGGCGTTGGGCCCGGGGGCGCAGATGTCCCTTGTCATCACGGACCGGTTCTCAGTTTTGGGGGATCTCCCTTTGGAGCCATTGCCGTCGCTGGCATAGGCGGGTCCGCCTTTAATCCCAAAACCGGACATTTCCTGGTTTCGAATTCCAATGCAACCCCGGACCTGACCGTGGGTACGATCGATGAAATCGATCCGGGCATCGGGACAACTCATGGGCCGATCGTCGTCAACAGCTTCGTCATGCCCAACTGCATGCCCACCAGCATCGTTCAGGGGCCGGGTAACAACTTCCTGGTAGGTTGCGCAGACCATGATGGGGAGGCTTTCCCACCCAACGAATACGTAATCGACGGTACTTCGGGCGCTATCATCGCCACCATCAACAACGTCGGCGGCGTTGACGAGGTGTGGTACAACTCGGGCGACCATCGTTATTACCTGGCGGCCAGAGACATGCCAACCGGACCTGTGATGGGCGTCATCGATGCCAAGAGCAACAAATGGCTAGTCAACGTCGTGACGAACAGCAATTCGCACAGCATATCGGCCGATCCCGCCACAAACCATGTTTTTGTGCCTCTCCAAGCTGGACCGCTGTGTACGACTCAGAGCGCGAATGGTTGCGTGGCAGTTTATGCGCAGCAATAGGAGAGAATACGTGACGTGACTGCCGAACCCGGTAATCGTAGTCAATGACTAATGACTGTTGTTGCGGCAATCAAACAAAAGAAGCGTCGCAGGATTGAGACTTTATTGGGGAGTTGATTGCGCAGCGCCCAAGGGGTTATTTTACGTTTGTTTCCTGGTAATGCTGGATCTTCCATTGCCCGGCGCGCTTCACCCAGAGTTCGCTGATGTACACCCTTGAGTAGCGTACTCGCACTTTGGGAGGGAACTGGATTGTGACTTCGTAGATGACCAGGGCGGCATCGGGTCCCAGTGGAATCAGCTTGAGCCCCCACAGCGTATAGTTGAAGACATTCTGGTCTGCTAGTTCGTTTACAGCTTGAATGCTGTTCCGTTCGCCCCTGCCATCGACTTCGACGCCCTCATAGTCGTCCGCTAACAAATCAGCGTAAGCTTTCTTGTCCTTCTTCTTTAGCGCCTCCCATTCCACTTTGATCTTCGATTCGAACATGTCCTTGAGCCTCGAGTCGGCGGAGACGCTGCTAGATGGCCGGTCCTCGCCAGTCTTAGGCGGCATGGCGGGTTTTTGCGCCAGGGCCAAAGACGTCAGCCCCGCAATGCAAGCAAAGACGAAGCAATCTCGCACAATTCCTCCAAAGCGAAACGCAGCGAAATCTTATCAGGTGCGCGCCAGGTCCGGCGCAACTGAACCCTATTGCAATTCTTTGACTTTCTTTCTCACTGCCGCGAGCAGTGGCGGAGGCAGTTCGGAATAGCCTTCCTGGACCGCAGACTGCTGGCCATCCGTGTATATCCAATCCAAGAGATCGCCTAATGCGGCTGCACGAACGGAATCGTATTCAAGCCGACCCCACCACCTGGCCTGCGCTGTTCACGGCGTTGGCTTCGCTCTCGTATCCACCTTCCGATATCCGGCGCAGATCGATCCGCACACAATCATTTTGGCCCTTTCCACCCTGATCCTGATAACGGTATGCCGAAGAGCATCCAGATACATTCCAACCAGCCTTATCGCGATTACCACTGGTGCTTTGTTGGTGAAGTTCGGGCATTTCCCGGTGCGCACGATCGAATCGCTCTTCGGATCAGACCTAAGATCATTCCACCTGCATATGGCTGGAGCCTTCAGGCTCGATCTGCTCAGCAGCATTCCGGCCCAGGGGTTCGCGATAGCAGTTCTGGTCGCCATTGAGTCGTTCCAAGCTATGGGCCTCGCAGCCAACCTCACCGGCGAACGATTCAATTCAAATGGTGAGCTCTTTGTGCAAGGGGTCGTAAATATAGCTTCTGCTTTCGCAGGGGGGCTACCTGCTTCTGGAGTCTCCTCCCACACGTTCGACAACGCGCGCCTCGGAGCGCAAACTCCCATTGCAGGCATCCTGGAAGCGGTTTTTCTCGTCGTGTCCCTGCTTCTTATGGCCCCTCTCTTTTCGGTTCATTCCGCTGCCGGTGATTTCCGCGATTATTCTGTCAAGCGTCTTCAGCATGACGAATTGGCAGGAAGTACTCCGGTTGATGGAGGTTCCACGCATTGAAGCAGCCGCGTGGGTCGCAACCTCTTTTTTGACGATCGTCACCGACCTCCCCATAGCCATTGCCGTTGGTATGCTCATCGGGATGTTTCTTTACATCAGAAAAAAGTCAGCGATTCGAAGCAAGGCTGCTCCGGACAGGTTGCACTAAGCCAATTCAAACCGGGATCGTTGAGAAAGTGTCCTAATGTGCCCTGCAGCAAGCAAGGAAGACGCTGAACGCTTAAGCAATTGACATATACAATTGCAGTAAGCTGTTTTGGCTTGGAACAGTGCAGTCTGTTCTCGCAAGCAGAGCTTCACCGAGTAGTGAGTTCCGAAGGGTTGCATCAGTACAACGCGGGCTGCTGCGTGCAAGACTGGTAACCTTTACCACGAACTCGCCCGTTCCAGCCAGAAGTGGAGGCGCTTCAGCGGGTCACTCCAGCTTTTTGGTAAAGCAAGGCCATCGGATTGGCCGGCCCATAACCTTTCCCAATGGCCAGGCTAGTACGGATGGCCGCTGTGATGAAATCCTTTGCGGCAGCCACGCTTTCTCGAAGTGTTTTCTTTTGGGCTAAACTGGCTGCAATCGCCGAGGCAAAGATACAACCGCTCCCGTGTGTGTTTTTGGTGTTGATGCGCTCGGCGCGGAACTCGATAAAATCACGCCCGTCGTAAACAACGTCGGCGGCAATGCTCTCGAGGTGGCCACCCTTCACGACGACGTTCTCCGGCCCCATCTCGCGGATCGCCCGGGCCGCCGCTTTCATCTGTTCAAGTGTCGTGATTTCGCGTCCAGTGAGCGCTGCCGCTTCATGCAGGTTGGGCGTGACCACGGTCGCCAACGGCAGCAGTTTGGCCTTGAGGGCTTCGATAGCGTCGGGTTTCAGCAGGCGTGCTCCACTCTTCGCGATCATCACCGGATCCACGACCAGCGAGCCTAGTCTGCGCGCGGAGATTTCGGCTGCAACCACGCCGATGATCTCGGCGTTGGCGAGCATTCCTGTCTTCACCGCGTCGCAGCCGATGTCGCTGGCGCACACTTCGATCTGCCGGGCCACGAACTTCGGCTCGATCTCCACGATCGCGTATACCCCAGTCGTATTTTGTGCCGTGAGAGCGGTAATTGCAGTCATGCCAAAGGCACCCAGCGCCGAGACCGTTTTCAGGTCGGCCTGAATCCCTGCGCCACCGCCTGAATCGGAGCCCGCGATGATTAGGACGCGAGGAATGTTCACAGGTCCGGTACTCTCCCGTCACGAAATCTGTCGAATGCTTGTCCACCGGTCATACCTGCCAACGCTCCATTTTCCAGGCCATGTCCCAGAACTGCCACTCATAGCGGCTGCTGGTGAAGAACGCTGCCTCCAATTTCTGTAGGTCACGCTCCGGCAGACCTGCGGCGAGACTGTCGAGCAGGTCGCGACACCACGCCGCCAATTCGGCAAATTCCCGTGAGCTGTACATAGCGATCCATCTGGCGTAACGTTTTTCGCTCGGGGCCGGTTGCGTGGCCAACTGCTGACCGATTTCGCTGAAGCACCACATGCAAGGCAGCAAGGCCGCGACTAACTCAACGAAATCGCCCGTTGTTGCTACTCGCAGCAGGAAATCGGTGTAAGCCCGAGTGGTGGGTGCGGAAGACTCCTGTTCCAGCTCTTCACAGTTGATTCCGAACTCGGCTGCGTAAGCTCGGTGGAGGCTCATCTCGGTTTCCAGCGTTTCCTTGAGCAGCCTGGCGAAGCAGACCATCGTCTCCAAGTCCGGGCTGCGTGCGGCGGCCAGACCCAGAAGACGTGCATACTCGATGAGGAACACGTAATCCTGTCGCAGC
>Ga0099828_10000686_pt1 | contig 21176 bp, 20 predicted proteins | sample CZO8metaG_2_FD_79338 | JGI IMG/M metagenome (GOLD analysis project Ga0099828, IMG submission 79338) | Vadose zone soil microbial communities from the Eel River Critical Zone Observatory, Northern California, USA - CZOApr15con2H1.8 metaG | ecosystem: Environmental > Terrestrial > Soil > Vadose... | reverse complement strand
GCGGCGGCTCATCGTGGCGTTTCGGTGAGGATTCTCCTTGACGGAAGCTGGGCGTCCGTCGAGGCGGAGGCGGGGACGAACGACGACGTCCTCGCGCGAATCGATGGTCGGGCGCGCAACGAAAGCGTTTCGCTCGAAGCCCGCCTGCTGGTGCCGCGCGGTCCGATCGAACGGTTGCACAACAAGGGCGCGGTCGTCGACGGCCGAGCCGTCCTCGTTTCGAGCATGAACTGGGCCCTCGGATCCGCGACGGAGAACCGCGAAGTCGGCCTCGTCGTGGAGGACCCGGACCTAGCCGCGACGTTCGAAGCCGCATTCGACGCGGACTGGGACGGTCGGGCGACATCCGGCATCGGTGCATGGCGCCTCGAAGACCCGCGCGCCCTCGTCGCGTTGTACGCCTTCGTCGCCGTTGCGTCCGCGGTCTCCCTACGGAAATTGAGAGCGAGGGCCAAAGACATAAAGCCCCGCGCGCGGGTCCGAACGCGTGGCGCCTCCGGAGCTCGTCTCCGCGGCCGACCTGGAGAAGTTCGGCTACTGCCCGCTGAGCTGGTGGCTCAGCCGCGGGCTCGCGCCGGAGGAAGGATCCGAGCTCGTCGAAGGGGAGAAAAAACACGAAGCGGCGTCCGAGGACCTGAAAGGGATTGAGACCCACGAAGCCCGAGCTCGGGAGGCCGAGGCCGGCGTCCTCTACTTCGCAATCGCCGCATCGATCGTCTCGATCGTCGGCGCCGCGTTCTTGGCCCCCGGACTCGCGGTCGCGCAAACGCTCGGCGCGATCGCCTTGATCTGGCTCCTCGCGGCCGTCTACTTCCTGTACCGCGCGGAGACGCTCGCGACGACCGCGGAGCGGTTCCTCTCCGAACGTGTGATCTTGGGCTTCGCGATGGCCGCGGCCGTGATTGCGACCGCGGCAATCTCCCTCACCGGCATTCAGAACCAAAGCCTGGCCCAGGGATTCGAGGCGCTCGCCCTCCTCTGGTTAATCGGGGCCTCGTTCTTCCTGTACCGCTCCATCGGCGCGCTCGACATCGCGCGCGCAACCCGCGATCGATATGCGGTTCGCGGCGACCTCGTCTACATCGACTCGACAGCGGAGAAACCGAAACTGTTCGTCTCGAAGAAACACGGTCTGTCCGGGCGACCCGATGCGATCGTGATGGACGGGGACCACCACATCCCGGTCGAGCTGAAGACGGGCCGCGTTCCCCGCGGGCCGCTGTTCTCCCACATCCTTCAGGTCGTCGCGTACTGCGTCCTCCTCGAGGAAGAGTACGGGAAGCCGCCGCCGTACGGGATCATCCGGTACGGCGACACGTCGTACGAGATCGAGTACAACGAGGACCAGCGGAAGCTGCTGCTCGAGAAACTCGCGGAGATGCGCGTCGCGATCGGGAAGGGAGAGGCCCACCGGAACCACAACCGGCCGGGCAAGTGCGTCCACTGCTCCCGTCGAAGCGTGTGCCCGGAGCGCCTCGCCTAAGGCTCTTTTTTCCGATCGCCGAGGGACACGCCCATGCGGGCGGCGATCTCCTCGACCCGGTCCGTCAGCTCGCGGACGTCCTGGCGCATCCGGAGCATCTCCTGCTCGAACGGCGTGAAGCCTTTGCCCGACAGGATGCGGTGGGAAACGAACATGCCGACGAAGACCGCGCCGATGATCGACAGGATCGAGACGACGACAAGGGCGACGACAAACGTGAAGAACGAGGCGATCAGGTTGCTCGCGTTGATGAGGCCGGTGAGGACTCCGATCTCGGTCGCGGCGAGGGCGCCGACGACGAGGACCCAAAGGAGCGTCCAGCGGGAGATCCTCATGGAAGCGTCCCCCGCGGCGGGATGGCCCTTCGGAAGTCCTTGGGCGGGTACACGATGACCGGGTTCGGGCGGTCCTTCTCGTACGGGAACGTGAACTCGAGAAACATGTGGTTGTCCGCGTCCCGCTTTTGATGGACGGTCACGTTGTATTCGAAGTAATTCCCGATCTGGTCCTCAAAGTATGCGTCCACGGTGAAGCTCGCGTTCGCGGGCACCCAGCGGTGGAAGCCGTACGTGTCGTTCTCGCGGAAGGTTCCGTTGACAGACGAAGTGGACTCGTTGAACGCGAGGCGGATCAGCTTGTATTGGTACGCCTGGAACGCCCCGGTGGCGTAGACGATGAGATACGACTGGTTGCCTGACCATCCGACGATCAAGACGGGCAACGAGGACAGTTCGGATGTCGGGCGTCCGAGCAGGACGGGCGTGACGAAGATCAGGATGCCCAGAACGAGGACCGAGGTGACCATCCCGACGCGGACCCACACCTCCCGCTCCACAGGAGGCGCGAAGGAGAGGAGCCGTAATAAACGTTCGTCGCTCGGGCAGTCGGGCTATGCTTCGTTGGGCCCGAAATGCAGGAGAGATGCGACGCCGAAGAGGCAGGCGCTCACGACCGCCGCGAGGAAGTTCGTCCCCATCCCCTCGGTCGTGCCGTAGGCGAAGAGCCCGATCGCGGGGATCGCGAACGATGCGGCGCTGAAGAGTCCGCTCGAGAGCCACACGAACTTCCGGATCCGGCCGACCAACGTGAGCTCGACGTCCGGCACGGTCTCCGCCGCAAGCGACCCGGCGGGAGGCCACAGGAACTTCCAAGCCCGCCGGAGGAAGACGACCGCGGCGCTCCAAGGCCGATCCACGCGGGGCGATTCGTTGATCGTCGCCATGGGCCGCCGCGACGCCGCGCCGGGGCCATGTAAATGCCGAGCCGGTTATCGCGACTGAATCTCAGAATCCTTTCTCAGACACCGCGAGCCACCGCTCACGAGGGAAAATAAATAGGGTGGCGTTTGGGCCACCCAGTTGGGGGGGAGGTAATCGTGAAGATCCCGGCGGACCGCCCACCCCTCTGGCGGCATCCCGTCCCTTTGACCGTTATTTTTGCATGTACTCTCGCTTGAACGCCTCGGCCTCTTCGAGGGTCCGTTCCGCGTCCTTCATTTTCTTGAGCTTGTCCGTGACGAGCTCCACGCGGGCGTAGACGAAATCACGAATCGCCGCGCGCACGGCCTCCGAGCGGCTCGGGAAGTCGTCGACTTGCACGAGGAAGTCGAGCGCCTTCAGGTAGCGCGCGGGCAGGCGCAACGTGATCTTTTCTTTGTCAGCATCCCGCATTTCATCGCCCCACCGCGTACGTCAAACAGACCTCGTTTGACAGACGACGGTCGGACGCAATACCCTCACGCTATTTAATGATTCCTGGAATCGGATCACGGGAAAGAACCCCGCTTCGCCTGGAACCCACGTCCCGGCGCATGCGTCTCCTATGGTTGTCGCAGCTCCGGAAATATTGAGAACGAATCGTTTATCGGGGCCGGGGACTCTCGTCGGGCCCGTGGTCGACGCCCCCGCGGACGTCTTCCTGTTGCCCGGCCCCGTGAAGATGGATCCCCGGGTGCTCCAGGCGATGAGCGTCCCCGCGATGAACCACCGCGGCCCCGAGTTCAAGGAGGTGCTCTCGGAGATCCGCGGGCTCACGCAGTACATGTTCAGCACGAAAGGCGAGGTCGCGGTGTTGTCGGGCTCGGGAACCGCCGGCCTGGAGGCCGCCGTCTCCGGGCTCGTTCGGAAGGAGGATGGGGTCCTGAACCTGGTGAACGGAAAGTTCAGCGAGCGGTTCCACGAGTTGTGCCAAGTCTTCGCGAGGCCCACCGCGCTCAAGTTCGAGTGGGGCTCCGCGGTCGATCCAGCGGAAGTGGCGGCGGCCCTCGACGCGGACGAGTTCAAGGCGGTGACGGTGTGCTGGAACGAGACCTCCACCGGTCTCACGAATCCGATCGAGGAGATCGCGAAGGTCGTGAAGGCCCGCGGCGCGTTCCTCATCGTCGACGGGATCACGGCGGTCGCCGGCTTGGAGAACCGCATGGAGGCCTGGGGGATCGACGCGCTCGTGATGGGCTCGCAGAAATGCCTCGCGGCGCCGCCGGGGCTCAGTGCCGTAGCTCTGTCGAAGCGCGCGTACGAGTCCCTACATTCCGACACGTCGTTCTACACGAACCTCAAAGCTCATGTCGACGCGCTCGCGAAACAGGACACGCCGTTCACGCCCGCGGTCCCTCTGTTCCTCGCGTTCCGGGAGGCGTTGCGCCTGTTGAAGGCCGAGGGATTGGAAACCCGCATCGCCCGGACGACGCGCCTTGCGGAGGCGGCCCGCGCCGCGGTCGAGGCGCTCGGCCTGAAGCTGTATCCCGAACGGCGGTACGCGTCCAACACGGTGACCGCGATTCGCTACCCTCCCGGGATCGACGATGCAAAGTTCCGGAAGGAACTGCGTGAGGGACATCGGACGATCGTCGCGGGAGGGCAGGCCCAATTGAAGGGGCACATCTTCCGGATCGGCCACATGGGAATCTGCAGCTTCAAGGACCTCGAGGCAGGCTTTCGCGCGTTCGAAGAGACCCTCGCCGCCTTGGGGTATCGAATCAGCAAGGACGCAGCCGCCGAAGCGATCATCCGGCGAGCGTGAGTTTCTCTCGCGGAGTGCCCGACTCGCCGTTCGCGTCGGATGGGAGGAGGGTTGCACCGATACCGTTATCGTTCCGCGGGCAACTCGGACGCCAAACCGGGATGCAATCGTGACGATCAAAGCCATCGTCCTCGTGCTTGCGATGTTGCTACTCATCACAGGCGTTCAGGCGTTCCCCCGCGATCCGACGCGCAACGGGGACGCGTCAAGGACGGTGAGGGCTCCTGATCCGCCGGTCGTCACGCTCTCCGAGCACGGGTTCACCGCGAACCTCGGCCAGCTTGCGAACCCTGCCGTTCGGTTCTACTTCTCTACGGGCTCCATGCGCGCTGGCTTTGCAACCGGCGCGGTCTTGTTTGTGGCGGCTGAAGGTCCTTCGGGTGGGCAGCACGTCCTGGTCCGTGCCACGTTTGCAAACGCGAACCGCGCGGAGCCTGTCGCCACCGAACCGCTCCCCTACAGCACGAATTTTCTCGTGGGCCGGAATCCGGGGCAATGGCGGACCAACGTCCCCAGTTATCGTGGGGTTGTCTACGCCGGACTCTACGATGGAATCGATCTCGCTTTCACCGGCACTAGTTCCGGGGCGAAGTATGAGTTCGTCATCGCGCCCGGGGCAGACCTAACCGCAATCGGTATCCAATTCGAAGGAATGATGGGGCTTCGGCTCGATCCGTCGGGGAACCTGGTGATCCGGACAACCTCGGGGGACCTGGTTGACAACGCACCGCTCGCCGATCAGGCCGGACGCCCAGTCGACTGTGGCTTCGTCCTGAGAGACGCCCGGACGGTGGGCTTCCGCTGCTCGGGTGTCGATCCCTCCCGCGAACTTCGAATCGATCCTCTCATCTACGCGACCTACCTGGGCAGCACGGGAGTTGACCGAGCTTCTGCCATCACGACGGACTCGAGCGGAAACGCCTACGTCGCCGGAGCGGCGGGCGAGTCGGACTTCCCGACCACGCCGGGTGCCTTTGATCGAACCTTCGGCGGCGGCTGCGGCTTCCTCGCTTGTGCCGATGCTTTCGTCGCGAAGCTCAACCCATCGGGGACCGGCCTAATCTATGCGACGTACCTTGGGGGAAGGGCCTATGACGTCGCGTATGGCATCACGGTGGACGATCTCGGAAACGCCTATGTCACGGGCAACACATCCTCAAACGACTTCCCGGTGACCGCCGGTGCGTTTCGAACGACGTACGGCGGAGGAGGCGACGCCTTCATCGCCGCGATTAGCCCAGCGGGAGACTCCTTGGTCTACTCGACGTACCTCGGCGGCAGTGCGTGGGACATCGGATACTCCCTCGCCGTGGACTCGGCCCACACAGCCTACGTGACGGGAGAAACCCAATCCTCGGACTTCCCAACGACATCGGGCGCGTACAACCGAACGTACACGACAGTTGCTGCGTTCGCTGCCAAGCTGTCCGCGGACGGCAAGTCCCTGGTCTACTCCACGTTCCTCGGATCTTCCTACACCGGCGGAGCTTCCATCGCCGTGGACCCAAGCGGCAACGCATTCATCGCGGGGACCACGATGTTCAGCTGGTACCCAACGACGGCAGGCGCATATCGGCGCGCCCTGCAGTGGGCGGACGCGTTTGTGACCAAACTGAACGCGGCCGGATCCGCTCTCACGTATTCGACGTTCCTCGGGGGAAGCGCCTACGACTATGCGAACGCGATTGACTTGGATGCAGCCGGGAACGCGTTCGTGACGGGCTCGACGAACTCTTCCGACTTCCCGGTGACCCCAGGGGCTTGGAACACGACGTTTGCGGGAGCGACGCGAGGTGGATACGTGTACGTGGCCGAGCTAAACGCCGCAGGATCCGGATTGACGTATGCGACGTTCATTGGAGGGACGAGGGACTCCACCGGAAACGCAATTGCGGTGGACCCTGCCGGGGACGCGTTCGTCACCGGCCTCACATTCGACTCGGACTTCCCGACGACTCCCGGCGCAATCCAGCCCGCCCACGCCGGTCCACCCGGATATTCGGACGCTTTTGTGAGCGAACTCAGTCCGTCGGGCGGCAAACTTCTCGCGTCGACCTACCTCGGAGGAACAGGCGGAGATGCGGTCATGGGCCTCGCATTAGATGGTGCTGGGCAGGTCTACGTTTCGGGCGAAACGGGCTCGATGGACTTCCCGGTGACCCAGGGCGCCTTCGACACGACCCCGAACTTCAACTACACCACGCAAAGCTTGGATGACGGTTTCGTCGCGAAGCTGAGCAGCCTGGTCGGGGGGCTGACGTACAAGATCATCTTCGACACGGGCCCGACCGGGCTGCAAGTGGAAATCAACGGAACCCGACAAACCACACCGTACGCCTCCTGGTGTGCCAACGGCACGAGCGTATGGATCAACGCAACGTCGCCGCAGTTGCAGGGCTCTTACCAGTACTGGTTCTCCTCGTGGTCCGATGGCGGCCCTCAGGACCACACCATTGCGTGCGTCCGGGCACTCACCTTGACTGCGTACTACACGACGACGCCACAACCGGACTACGTGCTCCTGGCAAGCCCATCGCGCGCGAACACGGCCCCCGGCGGGAACGCCACGGTCGATCTGACCGTACTCGGCCTGAACGGCTATGCAGGCCCGATCGTGACCCTGTCTCTCGCGGGGTCGCCGGCGGGCGTTACCGGCACGTTCTCCCCGACCTTCGTGGCACCGTCCGGAATCGCGACCCTCACGCTCGAAGTGTCGCCGTCGGTGGCCCCAGGCGTCTACCCAATGGCCATCCAGGGCCGCAACGGCACCGCAACGCGCGCCGTCCCGTTCCAACTCGAAGTCCTCGGGCTCCGCGTCACGACGGCCGCCGCCGCCGTCGCAATCCGAGTGGGAAGCTTGGGCTCCACGACCGTGAACGTGACCCTCGAAGGGAACTTCACGAACCCCGTGGTGCTCTCCATTCTCGGCCTCCCCGCAGGCGTCGGCGTCAGCTTCTCGACGGCGCAGTTCTTCTCGACGGGCACGACCACCCTGAGCTTCATCGTGGCGGACAATGCGGCGGTCGGGACGTATCCAGTGACCCTCTGGGCGGTCGGCTCGGTCATCTCGCGCTCCGCCTCCCTCAACCTGCAGATCCTCCCGGGTGGAGGCACGCTGGGTGGGGCAGGGGATTGGACCGCGCTGTTCGGATGGTTCGTGGGCGCAATGGTGATTTCCGCCGCGGTCATCTACCTGATTGAGCGTCGAAGGAGGTAAGGCCCTTCGAGGGGTTCGTGGCACGATGGCGGTGGAAGATGCCATTGCAGCGGCCGTCCTGGTCACCCTCTCGGCGACCCTCGCGCTCTTGGCCGGCGCGGCGTTTCGCCGATACCGGAATCCGTCGTTTGTCCTCCTGACCGCCGCGTTTCTCGTTGCACTCGCCGAGGGCGCCGTGATCGGCCTCCTCGTCCTCGGCGTACTCCCCGGCGCAAGCATGCCGCTGTTCCTGGTCGCAGGCGTCCAAATCGCGATCCTCGTCCTGATCTATGCGGCGACGTTCTCACGGGAGTGAGGATGTGGGGGCCGCCGGGGCCGATGCCCGGGGCCGCATCGTGGCTGCGATTGCTGCGAAGCCGGGAATCCACATGCGCGAACTCGAACGGATCGTGGGCATCTCCCTGAGCGGGATCAGTCATCATCTGCGCGTCCTCGAAAAACAGGGTACCGTCATCGGAATATCGGACCGGCACTACCGTCGGTACTTCCTCTCGAGTTTGGTCATCCCGGACGAGGCGAGGCTCCTGAACGAGGACGATCGCCGATTGCTGGCCGAATGCCAGAGGCGCGCCTCGCTAGCGATCATCCTCAGCCTTGCCACGGACGGCCCAATGAGTCATGTTGAGATTGAGCAGAGACTGAGGAGGTCGAAGGCAACGGTCGAGTATCACCTGTCGCGGCTCGTCGATTCGCGCATCGTCAGGATCGTGCCGGAGTCCTCGAGCCAACGGTACGAGCTCGTCGAGCCTGCACGGGTGGTGCCTGTTCTCGTAACGTTCGCCGCCACTCTCACGGACCACACAGATGGATTCGCCCGTCTGTGGCTCGCCCTCGGTGAGTAGACCATCCCGTTCATCGCTTCGGTCGTCCTCCCCGGGGAAGACTTCTGCTCCGGTCGGTTGGATGGCCGAAGGACGAATGCGGTCAGCGCCATGTGACGTGCACCTCGTCCGTGCGGAAACGCTGGTCGATGGTCGTCTCCGAAAGGGCCATCCGGACGCCCCCGCGGTACATCTCCAATCCCGTCCACGCGATCATCGCGCCGTTGTCGATGCACAGGTCTCCCGGCGGCACGAACATCCGGGCGCCGCGATCGGAGGCCATGCGGGCGATCATCTCCTGAAGGCGCCGGTTTCGCGCGACGCCGCCTCCGAGGAGGACCTCCTCGTTGTCAAGATGGGCCATCGCCCGTTCCGTGACTTCCGTCAGCATCGCGAAAGCGATCTCCTGAATCGAGAACGCGAGGTCCTCGATCGACGCACCCTGCTTGCGCAATGCCAGGGCCGCGGTGAGCAGGCCGCTGAACGCGACGTCCATCCCCTTCACGCGGTACGGCAGGGGGACGAGCGTGGTCCCGTCCCGCGCAAGCTTCTCAAGGATCGGTCCCCCCGGGAACGGCAGGCCGCACTCCCGTGCGAACTTGTCGAGCAGGTTGCCGACGCCGATGTCGAGCGTCTCTCCGAACACGCGATACCGACCGCGGGCGAACGCGATCACCTGCGTGTTCCCTCCGCTCACGTACAGGAGGACGGGATCCTTCGCCGCGGTGACGCCGCGGCCGATCTCCAGGTGGGCGACGCAATGGTTCACCCCGACGATCGGCACGTCGAGGGAGAGGGCGAGGGCGCGAGCCGCGGTCGCGACGGTCCGAAGGCATGGCCCCAAGCCGGGACCTTGGGAGAAGGCCACCAGGTCGATGTCCGAGAGATCGATCCCCGCGACATCGGCGGCCTTGCGGATCAGGGGGACGACGACCTCGGCGTGGTGGTTCGCCGCCTCCCGGGGATGGATGCCTCCTTTCTCGGGCTTGATCATGTCGTAGACGTTGGCGAGCACGCGGCACGTCTCGTCGACGATTCCCACGCCGCACGTGTGGGCCGTGCCCTCGATGCCGAGCGCCCACATCGCCGGTCGTAACACGGTCTGCAGGAAAGCGTTTGGCCCGCGGCGAGGCCTAATAATGCGGGCCGCGTTCGGTCGGGCAGATGGCCTCCGACGACCGCGGACCGCTCCTCTACGCGTACCGTCCGATCCCCGCGAACCCGATGACCGTGGCGGTCCTCCTCCTCGTCCTCGTGGTGACATTCGGGATCGGACCCATCGCGGCGGGTCCGGAAGGGCTGTGGCCGCTCGGCGGGCTCTGTTTCGTCCCGCTCGGGCTCGTCCTCGTGGCGATCGCGGTGTTCAAACCAAGTCCGACCTTCGTGTTCGAGGACGGCATCGAGATTTCGCTTCCGTGGTGGCGGCGCCTCGCAGGCGAGCGACGCTACTATCGGTGGTCCGAGATCCGGGACGTCTATCCGCGGAGCTACGAGGTCGCAGGCTCCTTCCTGTCCCCCTTCGCGTCGTCCGCGGGAACCCTCGTTCACACCGGGCTCGGCCTCGAGACGAAAGACGGCGGGCGCCTCCTCATCCGATTCACGCCCGGTTCGATCCGCGCGTTCCGGTCGGAGTCACAGGGATACGTCGAGGCCATGGCGGTGATCCGCGATCGATTCGCGCGTCGAGGGGAGCCCATGGTAACGACCGCGAAGCGCTTCTCGGACGAGCAGGTCTTGGAGATGCAAGCGGGCGCGAGGGAGCCTCTCGTCCCGATCGCGGGCGTCTTCCTCGCGTTCTTCCTGCCTCCCTCGATCGTCGCGGCGATCCTCGTCACCTTGTCGGCCGCCGGCTTCGGACTCACTCCCGCGGTCCTGACCATCGCTCTCGCGCTGGCCCTCATCCCCCCCGCCGCGTCGATGGCTCGCACGTTGCGACAAAGCGAGCGGCGGAACGAGATTCTCTCCGAGCTGGCGAAGTACCAAGAGCATCTCCGGGAGCGAGCGGGGGCGGCGGAAAGTCAACCTTAAACAAGGTTAACTCGGGAAGCCCGGTGCATCAACCTTCGTGGGCTACGCCACGGGTTCCCCAGCCGGGTCTCCCTCGAGAAGTCGGACGTGGTGCGGATCCGTGACGTTGTACGTCCGGCCCCTCCAGCGAAGCACGGTGGGCTTCCGGGTCCGAACAAGGCCGAACGCCATGACCCATGGGACCGCCATCGACGCGATCGCGGAACGCCATCCGGCCACGTGCCACGCCGCGGCGACAGATGGCGCGGCGGAGAACAGGGATCGTCGCCGCAAGGAGGCTTTGGCCACCGCGGTCGGCAGTGGCACGAGGAACAGCGCCGCGGGCAAGAGGTACGGAAGTCCCCAGAAGGCCGCGATGACCACGCATGCGATCCCGAGCAGAATCGATCCGTTGATGACCGAAAACGCCGCCGCCGCGTATCGGCGGACCACCGGCAGGTAAAGGGTCGCCATCGTCATCTGACGGAGACACCACTCGAGGCACGCCGATCGATTCGCTCCCTCGAACGTCGGCACGAGCGCCGCGGGCGCGTACGCAATCCGGAGCCCCGCGTCGCGAACGGCCTGCGTGAGGACCAAGTCATCGCTCAGCACGCCCCGCCAACGATCCTCGAGGTGCAGTCGGGGGAGATCCTCGGCGCGGACCGCGGAGGACCCGCCCCACGCGAACGACCGTCGGGGGTCGAAGAGGACGTTCGCGCTCACCGCGTTCCACTCCGCGCGGACGAGGGACCAGAACGTCGGGTGGGGAGGGACGTACCATCGGAACCCCGTCGCGACGCCGACCGTCGAGTCGGCGAGTGGCTGCACGAGATGCCGCAGCCAGTCCCTCGGCGGCCGGATGTCCGAGTCCGCGAACGCGACGACCTCGTCCACGGGTCGGAGATGGGCGAGCGCGGATCGAAGCGCGTTCACCTTCCCGCGCAGCGGGCTCGGATTGGATACGATCACGGAGACGGGGACCCCCGGAAGCGCTCGCGAGATTTCTTGGATGCGTGCGACGACGGGGTCCGCGGAATCGTCCACGACGACGATGAGTCGGTATCGCGGGTACCCTTGGGTCAGGAGGGCTCGCACGTTGTCGTCGAATCCTTCGTCGAGCCCTCGGACCGGCAGGATCACCGCGACCGGGGGCAGGTACGCGCCGTACGCCATCCGCATCCCACGGCGGACGCCGGTCCGAAGCCGGACTCCTTGGATGAGGGAGACGAGGTTCGGGATCAGGGCCAAGACCGCGAGGACCATGAGCCCGAGCCAGAGGAGGTCGAGAGCCACCGCGCCGCGAACCTCCCGCGGCCGAATAAATCTTGGCGGTCACGCGCCGACGAGGACATCGTCACCGACGACGCGCACCTCGAACGTGCGAAGGCGGGCCATCGGATTCGCGAGGTTGGTGCCCGTCCGCACGTCGTACTCCCATCCGTGGTTCGGGCACGTGACGACCGCGTCGTCAAGCATGCCTTCGCCGATGGGACCGCCGCGATGGAGGCACACGTTCGAGACCGCGAAGAAACGCCCTTCGACGTTGAAGAGGGCGACGGGATGGCCTTGGACGACGACGACACGACCCTCGCCCGGCGGCAATTCGCGCGCGCTGGCCACTCGCACGAACGTGACCATCGATCTAGCGAGTCGGGTCGTCCACATGAAGCTTCCGAACCTTTAAGCCCGGCGGCCTTCATGGATGGGCGGGTCTCTCCATGACGCGAGAGGAGCATGCGAAGTTTCTGGCCCAATGCAAGGAGTTCGTGCTCGGGATGAACCGCCTCGAGCAATCGATCGGAAAGCTCGACGATCGCCTCACAAAGGAAGAGCAGCGGACGGCGTTCAAGGAGATCTTCGAGTGGCTCGGTGCGACGCCGGACGTCCCGCCGAACTCGTACACGCGGGAGTGGGCGCGGGAGTTGCTCGCGGCGATCGGGGCCATGGTCCAGTACGACAAGTACGAGGGCTCTCCCGATCCGTATATCGCGTGAGGCGGCAGCCTCGCGAAAGATTCAATCGCCCGGCGTAGCGTGACCTTCCCCGTGTCCTCTCGACCGTGGTGGCGCGCCGGGTGGGGATCTCGGCGAGAGGGCGGTTGGACCGGACGAGCGGATTCGTTTTTCCTTTACGTGGGAATGCCAGTCCTCGTCGGGCCACTGGTTTTCGCTCCCATCGTGATCGTCGTGAACGCATCGTTCGGCGCAATCGTTGCGGCGGGATCCGGAATCGGGGTTCTCGCGGGCCTCGTCGCGGGGGATCGAGCATGCGACGAACTCACCGCGGCGCTCACCGCGCGGACTGAGGTGAACCGGAACTCCCTGAGGGTAGGCCGAGCGCTTGTGAGTATGCCGTTGTACCTGTTCTTCCTCGCGTTGGGGTCGGCGGTTGTCGGAGGTTTCTTTGGAGAGGCTTGGCTTGTCATCGTCGCTGTCTCCGGCATCTGCTCGGTCGGGACATTTGGAGGTTCGAGTTCAATTCAACTGATTCGCGGGATTCGAAGCATGCAGGCCGCGACGGGAAAGACCGTCACCTGTGGCCAAGGCGGTCGAATCAGTGATTTCGTGTTCCGCCTCGAGTGACCGCGCGAGAGACTCGAACTCGCGTCGCCTGAGGCGAAACCTTATCGACGGGCGCACCATCCGCGACGCGAAGGGCGTGGGATCGTTGGAATTTCGAAACGAGCGGACGTGGCAGAACGCCGTTGAGATGGGGAAGACCGAGGAATTCCACGCCGCATACGAATCCGCCGTCGACAAACTTCGCACGGAGTTCGGTCAGAAGCATCCGATGATCATCGACGGCCAGGAGGCATGGGCCACCGGCACGTTCGACGACCTCTGCCCGGCCGACACAAAGATCATCCTCGGCCTGTTTCCGAAGGGCACACGCGCTCATGCGAAGCGGGCGATCAAGGCCGCAAACACGGCGTTCCCAGCGTGGTCGGCGAAGCCGTACACGGAACGCGTGCGGCTCATCCAGCGCACGGCGGATCTGATCAGCCAGCGCAAGTTCGAACTCGCGGCCCTCTTGTCCTTCGAGAACGGGAAGAACCGGTACGAGGCCATGGCTGACGTCGACGAGGCCGCCGACCTGATGCGTTGGTACGCCGCGGAGATGCTCCGGAACCAGGGCTACGAACGCCCGATGGGCCAGTTCGTTCCGGGCGAAACGACGCGTTCGATCCTCAAGCCGTACGGGGTGTGGGCCGTCGTCGCGCCGTTCAACTTCCCCCTCGCGATCGCGGCGGGGATGTCGACGGGCGCGCTGATCACGGGCAACACGGTCGTCTTCAAACCCGCGAGCGACACCCCGTACCTGGGGCTGCGGCTCGCGGAACTCCTCGCCGAGGCGGGCCTCCCACCGGGCGTTTTCAACTACGTCACGGGCCCGGGCGCCACGGTCGGCCAGGAGCTCGTCGAGAACTCGGACGTGGACGGATTCGTCTTCACGGGCTCGCGGGCCGTCGGACTGAAGGCGTTCAAGCGGTTCACGGCGGGACGGCCGAAGCCCATCATCACGGAAATGGGCGGGAAGAATCCGACGATCGTCGCGGCGAGCGCCGATCTCGACAAAGCCGCGCTCGGCGTGGCGCGTGCGGCGTTCGGGTACGGCGGGCAAAAGTGTTCCGCGTGCTCCCGGGTCCTGGTCGAACGACGCGTGAAGGACGCGTTCCTGACGAAGCTCGTCGCCGAGACCGAGAAGTTGAAGGTCGGGGACCCGACGGTCCGCGACGTGTTCCTGGGGCCCGTCATCAACGAAGCTGCGGTCGCGACGTATCAGAAGGCGATCGCGGAAATCAAGTCGTCGAACGGGAAGATCCTCGCGGGCGGCCACGCGCCGACGAGCGACGGTCACTTCGTTGAGCCAACGATCGTGGACGGCCTGCCGCGGGACCACCGCATCAACAGGGAAGAGTTGTTTGTGCCGATCCTTTCAATCGTCGAGGTGGATGATCTGACCGACGCGATCCGGGTCGCGAACGACGTCGACTATGGCCTCACCGCGGGCATCTTCAGCCGGGAGCCTTCCGAGGTGCACCGGTTCTTCGCCGAGGTCGAGGCGGGGGTCGTGTACGCCAACCGTGCGGCCGGCTCGACCACGGGGGCGGTCGTCGGCGTCCAACCATTCGGCGGGTGGAAGATGTCCGGAATCTCTGGCAAGGCCGCCGGCGGGCACTACTACCTCTCCCAGTTCCTGCGTGAACGGAGCGAGTCCGAATACGCGTAGGCGCCGTTCCGAGAAGCCGCTGTCCGAATACGGACGTTCCTAAGGGAGAGAGCGTCCGAGAATCTTCATATACGATGCGGGGAATCCCATCATATCTGATTCCCTGGAGACCGACGGGGCACGAATCGCGCCCTAAAGGCTCCGAGGACAGGGGTGGAGTTTCGTGTTGGGAGGAAGCGGGAGCTGGCGTGAGCGAGGTTTTGCGAACTCGATGATCACGGCAGGGGTGGTCGCCGTGCTCATGGCTTCGGCGCTCCTCGGAATCATCACGATCGGATCGTCCTCGGCAAGAGCCGCGGGTCCCCCGTTCCGAAGCCTGACCGTTGGGCTCGTGAACATGAACGTGGTCACGTACAACCCGATGGCGATCACGCTCCTGGACGAATACATCGTGATCTATAACGTGTACAGCACGCTCGTCACGTACGACGGGTCGTATCACGTACAGCCCGACTTAGCGTCCAGTTGGGAATTATCCACCGATCAGAAGACGTGGACCTTCCACTTGGTCCACAACGCGTTCTTCACCGACCCGACCGCGCCATCGGACCGAAGTCACGCGGTCACGTCCGCCGATGTCCTCTTCTCGTTCCAGCTCAACCAGCAACAGTCCGGGAGCATCCTGCACTCCTACACCAAGAACATCGCGAGCATGAGCGCGCCGGACCCATACACGTTCACCATCACGACGAACCAGCCGTTTGCGGCGATGTATTCGACCGCGAGCGCAATCACCATCCTGCCGAAATACATCTGGCAGAGCGTCCCCAACCCGGTCCACTACGGGAACAACAACCCAATCGGATCGAACGCGATGTATTACGACACCCCGAACGCGACGTTCGGCTCGAACATCGTTCTGCGGCGGAACCCGAACTACTACGGCGTCGCCGATTACTGTCGGGTCTCGCGCCCGGACCAGGTCTTCTTCAAGGACTACACGAGCGGTGCGACGATGGTCTCCGATTTCGGCTCGGGCACGAGCGGGCTTGACGCAATCATGGGAATCGACCCCGCGAGCTATCTGAACTCACAGGCCCTGAAATCGCCGGGAGTCACGAGGTACGCGGTGGACACCGGGTTCGTCGGCGAAATCTCGGTCAACGTCATGACGCCCCAGATTCGCGCTGCGTGGTCCCAGTTCAAGAACGGGTACAACAACCCGTTGCTCCTGAACGACACGGTGCGCACCGCGATTGCGATGAGCATCGACAAAGCGGCCTTGGTAAAGTATGCGCTCCTCGGCCTCGGCACGGTTGCAGACACGCTCGTGCCGGACAGCAACCCGTGGCACCTCGACATCCCGGCGGCGCAGGAGTACCACTTCGACCCGTCCGGGGCTCGGACGATGCTGAACGCCGCGGGTTGGAAATACGACTCGACGGGCGCCTTAAACCCCGCCGCAACGCCGCTGTACCAGAAGGGAGCGACGAACGGCACGGTCTATTGGCCTCTCTCGTTCCGGTTCTTCACCCTGAACACGGCGCCGCAATGGCAAGTCGCGGCCCTGAACATCACGGCGTGGCTCGGTCAGACGGGCATCCAGACCCTGACCTCGCACTACGCGCCCGGCTACTCCTTGGAGAGCGTAAGTCAACTGAGTGGGGCATGGTTCACGGGCGACTACGACATCTGGTTCTGGGACTGGATCTTCACCCCCGCGTCGGACCCCGCCCTTGACGTGATGGAAGTCGAGACGACCGGAGCCATCGGGCCCACAAGCGACAACTTCTACAGCAATGCGACGTTCGACGCCGTCTACGACCAGTCGCTGGTGACCCTCGACCCCGCCGCGCGGCGGACCCTCACGGACACCCTCCAGAAGATGGTCTACGACTACCATTCGTACATCCTGCCGTACTACCGGCTCGACCTGTACGCCGCGACCGTGGGGCGGCCGCCGGACCACACCGTGGGTTGGACCAACTTTGGCGACTGGACCCAAGCCGTGGGCACCACCCCGGATAGCGACCTTCCGAACCTCTGGTTCCAGGCGGCTCCCCTCGATAACGGCCCGCCGGCAATCACGAATTTCCCGCAAGTCTCGTACTTGACGACGCTCCCGACGACTCTCTCGGTGACCGCGTCGGACCCGGAGAGCGACATCGCAAACTACGCCTGGGACTTCGGCGATGGCTCGTTCACGAACACGACCGCGGGGTCCGTGCAGCACGTCTACACCGCGGCCGGTTCCTACACGGCGAAGGTCCGCGTCACCGACTCGGAGTGGCCGGCCTGCGCGAGCACGACCGTCACGATCACGAAGTACTCCCCCGGTGCGAACTCGCCGCCCCAGGTGGGCTCGTTCTCCGCGACGTTGAGCAACGACACGTTCGGATTGCCGAACTCCAGGACGACGTTCTCGCTGCAGGTCGCGGACCAAGACAACGACAGCCTGTTCATCATCTGGGTCTTCGGCGACGGAAAGACCGCGACGAGCACGACCCCTGCGTCCACAACCCAGCGGACCGTGACGACCAGCCACGTCTATACCGCCGTGGGCCGGTACACAGTCACCGCGACCGTCACGGACAACCAGACGGGCGGAACCTTGCCGCACTTCGTGACGAAGTTCGTGAACGTGACGATCCAGGTCCCCGCGGCCGGTGGCGGGGGAGGAACGAGCGCCGCCCCGAATCCGTTCATCAACTACGGCATCCCGTTGGGCATCGTGGCCATCATCGTCATCGCGGTGGCCGTCGCGATGGTCCGGAGACGACGCGCCGCGAGAGAGGAGGAGAGGGAACGAGCGCCGCCTCCGAAGAGTCCGCCTCCCCCACCGCCGCCTCGCTGATCCGGCGGAGGTCCCTCCGGGACCACAGCACAGGATGAGTCGAGATGAGGAAAGTCCTGAGGATCATGGTCCGGCGGACCGTGAACGCGGCGATCACGATCTTCGGCATCCTCTGTCTGAACTACGTCCTCATCCGCCTCATGCCCGGGAACGCGGAGGCGAATCTCGCGCCGCACAACCCCCAGTACGCCGGGTACCTCGCGGACAACATCCGGACGTTCGGCTTGGACCGTTCGCCGGAGGAACAGTTCGTCATCTACCTCCAGAACGCGTTCACGTTCAACTGGGGAATCTCCTACTACTGGAAGCAACCCGTCGCCGACCTCCTGCTCCACGACCTGAGCTGGACCCTCCTGCTCGTCGGGATGTCTACCATCTTCACGACCCTCATCGGGATGGTCGTGGGATCGTTCGCGGCCGTGCGCCGGGGAAAACCGTTCGACCTGATCTCGACGGGCGGCACCATTTTCCTGTACGGCATGCCAATCTTCTGGCTGGGGATCGTACTCCAGCTCACGTTCCAGAGGAACTCCGTCATCTCCCACGTCTTCACGTGGTGGCCCTGGTTTCCGACCCAAGGCTATTGGGACGACCCGAACACGGGCTTTCCCCAGATGTGGGCGTGGGACTGGACCCACATCTCGAACGTCCTGTGGCATCTGGTCCTCCCGGCGCTCACCCTGAGCCTCGGCACGCTCGCGGGCATCTCCCTCGTCATGCGGAGCTCGCTCATCGACGTCATGACGGAGGATTTCGTGCTGACCGCGAAGGCGAAGGGGCTCAGCGACCGCCAGGTCCTTCGCCGTCACATTTTCCCGAACGGCTTGCCGCCGATGGTCTCTCTGATCGCGCTCGACATCGCCTTCATCTTCGGCGGCGCGTACCAGGTGGAGTGGGTTTTCAACTACAAAGGAATCGGCTGGAGGACGATCGAGGCGATCGGCCACCTCGACTTTCCGACGCTGCAGTTCATCATCGTCATCGGCGGCGTCGCAATCGTCCTCGCGAACCTCTTCTCCGATTTCCTCTTGCTCTGGCTGGACCCCCGAATCAAGATCACGTAGGGGAGGTTGCCGTTTGGGTGCGACGGAGGTCGTCACGAAAAAACCGACGATATCGCCGCTCGAGGCCACGCTCCGCGTCGCGTGGAAACGGGCGAAGCAGGTCGGGACCCAGATCTACCACAGCCGAAACGCGATGGCGGGCCTCATCATCCTCCTCTTCTTCGCATCGCTGGCGATCGCCGCCCCTTGGCTTGCCCCGTACCGGCCGACGCAGCCCGTTGCAGACGCCACGTGCAGCACCCTCCAGGTCCCGGCGACGTACCTCCAGCCCCCGTGCCCGGCCCATCCCCTGGGGACGAACTACTTCAGCAATGACATCTACTCCCAGGTGATCTGGGGAACCCAGATCTCGTTCATCGTGGGCATCGCCTCCGCGGTCGTCGCGACGGTCGTCGGGACCGCGGTCGGCCTCATCTCCGGGTACGTGGGCGGCTGGATCGATGAAGTCCTGATGCGATTCAACGATGTCATCCTCTCGATCCCTTGGCTCGTCCTGATGATCGTCGTCGCCGCGAAGGTCGGCGTCGTGGATCTCACCGGCCTGATCCTCGTCATCGGCCTCACCGGCTGGTCCGTGACGGCCCGGGTCATCCGGAGTCAGGTCCTCTCGATCAAAGAGCGGATGTTCGTCGAGCGGGCGAAGATGCTCGGGGCGCCGAGCTCCCGAATCCTGGTGCGCCACATCTTCCCGAACGCGTTCCCCCTGATTTTCGCGAACACGATCCTCACCGTTGCCGTCTCGATCCTGTCCGAGAGCGTCCTCGCCTTCCTCGGATTGCGGCCCCCCGAGACCGTGAGCTGGGGCCGAATCATCGCGGAGGCGATCGACAACGCCGCGGTCCTGTACAACGCCTGGTGGCTCATCGTGCCCGGGCTGTGCATCGTGTTCCTCGTGTTCGGCTTCTACCTGTTCGGGTACGCCCTCGACGAAATCCTGAACCCGCGACTGCGGAGGCGTTAGGCTGGCCCGCTTGGAGGTCGAGGACCTCTCGATCGAATACACGACGCAGGCCGGCACGGTCCGCGCGGTCCAGGGCGTGTCGTTCGAGGTTGGCGAGGGGGAGGCGCTCGGCCTTGCGGGGGAGAGCGGTTGCGGCAAGACGACGACCGCTCTCGCGATCATGCGACTCCTGCCGTACAACGGGAAGATCCTGCGTGGCGAGATCCGATTCAACGGGAGGAACCTCGTCAAGCTCTCCGAGCGCTCGATCCAGCGGGTGCGTTGGGCGGACATTTCGATCATCTTCCAGGGTGCGATGAATTCGTTGAACCCGGTTCGGAACATCGGGTATCAGATCGCGGAACCGATCATCCTCCACGAAAAAGTCGAGGAACCGGTGGCGATGAAGCGCGTCGGGGAGCTCTTGGAGCTCGTCGGAATCAACCGGGAGCGGATACGGGACTACCCGCACGAGTTCTCCGGCGGGATGCGACAACGCGTGATGATCGCGATGGCCCTCGCGTGCAATCCGAAGCTCGTCATTGCGGACGAGCCCGTGACCGCGTTGGACGTCATGATTCAGGCGCAAATCCTCGAGCTGCTGGAGCGGTTGCGAAGAGACCTGCACCTCTCCATGATCCTCATCTCGCACGACCTGAGCGTGATGGCGGAGACCTGCGACAAGGTCGCGATCATGTACGGGGGGAAGATGATGGAGCTCGGGAAGACGGTCGACGTCTTCACGGATGCGAAACACCCGTACACGCAGGGGCTTGTCGCGGCGTTCCCAGATATCCGAGGCCAGCGGACAATGCCCGCCTCGATCCCGGGGGACGTACCGAGCCTCATCAACCCGCCGACGGGATGCGTCTTCCACCCGCGCTGCAAGTTCGCGTTCGACCGCTGCACGGCGGCCGAACCCGCCCTCGCGGAAGTCACCCCCGGCCGCCAGGCGGCGTGTTTCCTCTACCCCCAAGTCTCGGAGGTGATGCAACGGGCCGTGACGACGGCAGCCCCCTGATCCGGGTCCGCGGACTCAAGGTCTGGTTCCCGCTTCGGCGCGGCCTGTTACGTGAGCTCACGGGTCGCTCCTCGCTCTGGGTCCGGGCCGTGGATGGCGTGTCCTTCGACGTGAAGCGCGAAGAGGTCTTCTGTCTCGTCGGGGAGAGCGGATGCGGCAAGACGACGACGGGCAAGGCCCTCCTCCGTCTCGTCGACGCAACGAAAGGCGATGTCTTCTTCGAAATCCCCGAAGAGGCGTTCCGGCGGTACAAGGACCTCCGTGCGCGCGGCGGGCCGGATGCGGAGGCGCAGACCGATGCAATCCGACGTAAGTATTCCTTCTCCTGGAAAGAACACCTCGCGTGGGACGCGAGGCAGATGCTCACCCTGCTCGGCGCCATCGCCGCGGCGTTCATCCTCGGTTTGAATCTCCCCGCTTTTGCCGCCGCCCTGATCCCGGGTGCCCTCGTGAATAGTGGCTTCCTCCTCGCGGCGAGCATCCTGTCGGGGCTCCTCATCGGGGTCGTCGGGTCGCTGCCGCCCACGCGTCCCTCGGCCCGTACGCCGGCCGTATTGGCGCTCCTTGCGATCCTC
>Ga0099828_10000676_pt1 | contig 21426 bp, 17 predicted proteins | sample CZO8metaG_2_FD_79338 | JGI IMG/M metagenome (GOLD analysis project Ga0099828, IMG submission 79338) | Vadose zone soil microbial communities from the Eel River Critical Zone Observatory, Northern California, USA - CZOApr15con2H1.8 metaG | ecosystem: Environmental > Terrestrial > Soil > Vadose... | reverse complement strand
TCCGCACGCAAAAACGCTTGTGGAGGGTGGACCGCGCTGGCCTGAGCAATCAGGTGAAACGACGCCCGTTGAAGCAAGTACTGGAGTGTGGTTACACACGTTTTACTACATTTTAGGAAGCAGTAATGTACTCTCACTTGTTCACAAAAAAGCCAGTGAAGGATGACCCTTCACTGGCCCCTCTCTCTAGTCAGGCGTCTAGATCAACCGAGGAAGTTGACCTCCTAGAAGATGCGTATGACGACCCTATTGGAATCCTCGCCTGTGCGCCTATCTTCCGCGAAGAGAGTGACTGTCCTCGGGAAGAAGAAGCGGCGGCAGTCGAAGAAGGCCTCCGGGTCGCAGCGGCGGCAGTCGCTGAAGATGTCCGGGTCGCAATGGCGGCAGAAGCCGATATTGAACTCGAAATCGCAGCGGTTGCAGTCGGAGAAGAAGTCGCAGTTGCCGCAGTCGCTCGTGAAGAAATCGCATCCGCCATGGAAGAAGCCCAGGCCGCAGATGGTGACGTCGGTAGAGAATCGGCCACGACCGTTCGCCCGAACGCTCTCGGGATCGACGAGCAACTCGCGACCTCGACTGAAGGCAAAGAAGTCGGCACGACCAAATTGGCTGAATCCTCGCCCAACCACCTCAAGGTCTACACATCGGCTGCCGACCGATAAAACGAACGCACGAATATGGGGATTTACGTCAGAACTGGTAGCAGTGTGTGCTGATGCTGTGCCGGTAAAAGTGAACATGCCCAGCAAAAGCACAAAAGATGAGAGGACGCTCAGGAACCCTATCCTGAAAGGAATAGATCGCCGCATAGGTATTTCTCACTTTCTGAAGAGGAGAGATGGTTTTGTTGTGCATAAACTCTCTAGGAAACATATTCAGAGCTAACTCATACATAGTGAAAACAATAGAGATCCGCCTGACGATCCTATAGTATCTATAACACAAAGAGACGGATTTGTAAAGATTCTGTAAAGATTATGTCAAGTTCTCTCATTCTAGCAAGGTGCGTTCATTTTTCCCTTCTGGGATCTTTAAAGAGACCAGGAGAGCACACATCAAAGATGAGAGCAAGTTGAAAGTTTGTGTCCTCGATGGCATTGTATGTAGCTACCACCTGAACTGTACTGTCGCTGAGAAGATAGGGTGGGCGTCAAAATTTTGCACGAAGGGGCCCCACCTCAGGGAGGTTGGGGTGGTCTGGCTCTTGCTCATGCGAAAGTTTGATCTGTAGGCAGGGTGTACTTGTAGTCGCTTAACACTAACGGCTGCACCCCTTGCAGTTCCGTATGAAGGCTCGATAGCTGTTGGATGGCCTGATCTATCTGATCGTTCCCGACAACGCGACAGTCATAATTGGGATTGCCACCTTGTGCCTTGCCCTGTAGCACAATCAAATCGTAGGCATCCTGATTGGCCTGCTCGAGCACCAATATCGATGGTCCAGGGTACATAAGCTTTTGGTACAAGGGCAAGCCCTTGGCATCATGCTGTGAGATGTAACTTTTCAGATCACCTTGGCTCTGAAACAAGCCCACCACCTGGCTTGTACCGCCCCAGATGGACAAAACGAGCGCCTTGCCCTTGGTCACCGGCTGTTCAACTCTCCAATAGACGTAAGCCGTCCCGTCCACATTCTGGATACTGGTTGCACCAGGACAGGGAATGCTCCCAACTTGTCCTCCTCCTCCCCCTCCTCCGACACTTGTGGGAGTACTCTCTGAAACAACAATCAGCCCGGGCGGACGAGGAGAAACTTGAGTTATCCCAACGAGTAGGCCGCCGAGGGTTAGCATAAAGGCTACTGGTAAAGCGATCCACGCTAACCATGGCAGCCTGGTTCTGGTCGAAGGGTGCCTGCGAACCTGGGGGCCAGGTGTACCAACTACCCCTGGCATGGTTGGAATGTGTGCGCTATCCGCTTGCGTGGGTGCAGACCGGTCAGAAGGTGGCGAATACGGTGCCAATATAATAGGTGCATAGTGCCGCTCTTCCACTACACGGTAAGTTGCCGTGTTAATAGCAGCCTTCAGCCCCTGGGCCAGTGCACCTGCCGATGCATAGCGATCTTCACGATTTTTAGCCGTAGCTTTCTGTATCACTGCATCCACCGCTGGTGGAACAGCGAGGTTACTATAATGAAGCAGGGGTATGGGCTCTTGCAGGTGTTTCATCAGTATGGCGAGATGCGGATCGCCTCTGAAAGGAACAGCGCCACTGAGAATTTGAAAGAGGACAATGCCCAGCTCGTAGATGTCTGTACGGCGGTCAACTTGCTCACCCCGTATCATCTCGGGTGCCATGTATTCGGGCGTCCCGAGAAGTACGTCTGTGCTCGTCAGTGTCATTCCGCGTGCATTCCCGTTTCCCTGCATCATGCGAGCAATGCCGAAATCGGCCAGCACAAGCCTCCCATCAGGATGCAGTAAGAAGTTGCTCGGTTTCAAATCCCGGTGAATAATTCCGTGCGCATGCGCATAATCAAGAGCTGCCGCTGCCTGCTCAATATACGTAAGCGCTTCTTGCAGTGGAAGCGCTCCGCGCTGAGTCAGTACATCGCGCAGTGTTCCTCCGGCAAGGTAGGGCATCACAAGGTAGACGATTCCTCCCTGTTTACCGTAGTCATAAATGGGCATGATGTTGAGATGCTCAAGTCGTGCGATAAGACTCGCTTCGCGCTGGAAGCGGATGAGGAACTCTTCCTGCAAATCGCTGTCCGACATTACGTCTGGCGACAGTACTTTCACGGCGACACGACGTGCAAGCGGGAGTTGCTCTGCCCGGTAGACGGCGCTCATACCTCCCGTTCCAATAAGCGCTTCAAGCCTATATTTCCCCAGTACTTTTCCAACAAGGTTACCATTGAGTACCTGCATGGCCCCTCCTTTTGGAGCTGAAAGGTAGAATTGCTCCATTTTTCACTTCTTACTATGTTAGACGTACTCAACTTTAACTTATCAAAATAAGATCAATGATTATTAGAAGGATCAATGAAGTTATCATCGGAAGATTAGATCATAAGTTCCAGAGATTAGTAGATGTGAAATTGAACAAAAGATCTATTTTGTAAGTGGGCGAATTGTCAAGATACGAACATCTGTACAAACTCGACAGTTTTGCTGTTGTGTAGTATCATGGGGCAGGGTATAATAAACCTCAAGGATTGGGGTCTATGTACCGGCCGGGCCCTTGTACAGTATTATCGGGAGGTGTTTATGTCTAATCGCATGTGCCAGCAGTGCAGTGCTCCGCTAGCCCCTGGCCAGGAATTTTGTGGTAATTGTGGCGCTCATTACATCGAGCCAGGTACAGTAGATCCGACGCAGCGTGCAGCATCCTATCAGAACCCCGGTGCTCCTGGTCCAGCGCCGCTACCACCAACGCAGTACGCCGGGCCATCATCGTCCTCTCCATATCCTGGCCCTGGTCCATCACCGCTACCGCCAACGGAGTATGCCGGCCCGTCGTCCTCTGCTGCATCACCATACGATAACTCCCCTTATGGGAGCACACCTTACGGGTCTCCCAGCACATCTTATGGGTCTCAAGGCCAGAGCTATGCCCCGCCGCCACCGCCACCGTCTAACGTACCCTACGCAGGAGTACCAAATGCATATGGGCAGCAGCAGCCAGGACGACCCGTTGGAGGATTCCCGCAAGCTCTCCAACCTAAGAAGGGTCCAAATATCGGGCTAATCATTGGTATTATTGCATTGATTGTGGTTGTAGTCGGGGCTGGCATCTTCTTAGTAACACGGCCCAGAAGTGGTAGTGGAAATACAGGTACGACGAGCAATCCTACCTCTGTTGGTAGTAGTCCAACGATACCAACCACACTGCCGACGCCACGGGCATTGTTCTCCGATAATTTTGCTGACAACAGCCAGGGTTGGTCGACAGGGACCGCCAAGGGTATCTCCCGTGTTCTTAGCAATCACATGTTTACCCTGGCGGATACCAACCAAAACCAAATCGCATATGAGATTTTACCAACGAATGCTACCTTCGATAACTTCACACTCACCGCCAGCCTTACGTTCATCCAAGGGGACCAGAATGACGGGATAGGCCTCTACGTACGAGGTGATAACAACCTCAATCACGATTATCGTATTGAGATCTATGGTGACTCTACTTATGCTATCTACAAGGAGTATTTAGACTCCAGCAATAATTCGAAGCAGACTGCCCTTGTCAATGCCACCAGCACACCTTCGCTTCATCCTACGGGGCAAGAGAACAAGATAACGGTAGTAATGAAAGGGTCAACGCTCGTCTTGTTGATCAATGATACCCCGGTAAAAACAATCACTGACAGTGATTATACCAGCGGCCAGATAGCTCTTTTTGTGGAGCATGCTACTACCTCGAATGGAGTAAAAGCCTCTTTTAGTAGTGTGGCAGTGTATCCTGCGCCGGATCAGTTACCGAGCTAACATCTATCACTTCACACAATGGCCTGTTGAAGAGTGGTTGAAAACAGCGGGGGTCCAAGGGACGGTGTCCCCGAAAATATACTCTCTTTCAAAGGATTTGTTATTAGAGCAGAGGCAGCAAGAAGGGTACGGCAGCCACACATCCTCACGAGCCCAGCTGATCCCGAGTGGGATTTAGGGCTGTGAGGAAAGAACAAATTTTATTTGACTTGCGTCTGTGTCGCCTCCTCTTCGTGCTCTTCCTCCTCATCCTTATGCTCATGCTCTTCCTCCGCTTTAGAAACTGGGACCTCCTCAGAAACTGCGGCCGGTTCAGAGACTGCGACCTCTTCAGAAACTGGGACCTTCTCTCTGGCAGCAACGTAATTAAGAACCAGCCCGGCGCTATAGAGAACCAGGAAGTAGAAGAGGGTGGTAGAGGCTACAGAGAACGCCACCTGGAGTACATCCGCGATCGTGAAGGATAATGGAGCACCGCCTGAAGCACTGGCTTGCTGGAAAGTAGTATAGATTCCAAGCAAAATTTCGAGAACCCCTATGATAAGGATGATCCACGCACCCCGCTTACACCAGTCGCCGATGTGGTACTCCTTCAGCAAATTGGTCATTGATCTTTCTCCTTTTGGGCCGGCCGAGAAATGGCCTTCCCAATGCTAGTACTTATTTATATCGATATAGCGTTTTAGCCATCTTATTCTACGCCTCATCCACCAAAAAGTTGCATCCTGTTTCAATATATGTGTTTTTTTCATGCCCCCAAACCAGGCAGCAGAATCGTTATGGACCGGGCCGTAATCACCCCTTGAGCATTGCGCGAGCCAACAACGTTGACCCGCATCCCGGCCTGCAGGGAAGTTGCAGAAACCCGGCTGGTCTGGATAATTTGCGTGGTTGAGTCTAATGCTACGTTGAAATTTGCCTGGTTCGAGTCGGTTACCGTGAGCGTATTCCCGCTGAACCGGCTGACGGTCCCTGCGATACCACGCGTATTGCCAGTTCCATTGCCAAAGTCCTGGCCTCCATTACCGCCGCGCAGGCCTCGTCTGCCGCACGCTGAGTTGGCTCCCCGGCCGAAACCTCCGAATGATCCCCCCGGGCGGAAACCTGGATTGCTAGCATTTAACAGAGAAATCCTGGTAGCCGTAGGGTAGGTGTTAGCTTGATTCTGGGTCACGACGATGAACACGAACGTGCCATTTTGCAGAGCCGCCGTCGTCGCCCTGGCCTCACGCGTGAAACGAGTCGTGCTCGTGTAGGTGGCTTTGACAGTAGCGCCATTCGTGTTGGTAATCAGGAGCGTCGTACCGTTGATGCTCTGGATCGTACCCCTGATCGCTTGAAACGAAGTCGTCGATGGACAAGCTGCCACTGAAGAGGAAGTGGTTGACGGGGAGAGAAAAGGGAGGCTGCAGCCCGCTACCAGCACTGCGAGCAGTAGCATTAGGAGTGGGCTCCCCACCACCCGCCTGAGTAGTTGGTTTGCACGCATAGTGGTATGACTCCTCTTTTTTATTCAGTTGTTTTTTGACACCATCACATTGTATCACAGAGCAAGCATAAAAGTGCCAGTGAAGGAAACCTCCTTCACTGGCACTGCTCGTTCATCAGTTGATCAGGCGGCCTCAGGACCTTGAGTTCCTGGAGGCCAAGCCCACATGAGAAGCTGTTAACGGGTGTCCTGTCGCGTCGTTAATTCTCATCAAATTGGAAGAAACGATTGTCGCGGAAACCATGGCAGGTTCTGATCTCGGTCACTTTAACGACGAAGAATCCACCTAATCGATTCTCATCAAATCTATTGAAGTTACTGAAGTCGCCATGATTGAAGTCGAAGCCATTGGTATCTTCACTGAATTGGAAGTTTTGGTCTGGCTGGAACTCATTGTTCCACCCATTATTCCAGCTGTTGTTCCAGCCGTTGTCCCAGTTGTTGTTCCAGCCGTTGTTCCACCAGTGGTGCCTGGGCACGAAGACTACCTTCTCAATGACGAGTAATCGACACCGGTTTCCCCTCTGCTCAGCACTCTGGCTGGCGCTCGTCTGACTATTGAGGGTGTGTGCGCTATGCGCTGAGGCAATCCCTGTCGAGGAGAACAGGCCCAGCATAAGCGCCAGGCAGGAAAACATAGTTACAAAGGTTACTTTGAGGTTATTGGATAACCGCATTCATAATTCTCACTTTCTGTTTTTTGCATAGAACTTGTGTCCCGTTGCAGGACACAAGCAGTTTTAACATATACTATAAAGCGTACACTGAAACACCCTTCAAACAGCCTTCCCCGTCAAATGATGAACATGCGAGCCTGGTATTCATATCGTATGTATTAATATGATTTACCACGTATCAGACTGTACCATAGAATGATAAAAAAAGCAAGTGCTCAAGAAAGCCAATTCAAGAGTTCAAGAAAGGCAATTTTGGAATCACTCCCGTACTGGGCGCTCCAGCAGCGCTGTCCCGCTGCTGGTGGCGCTGATCTGGCGGTCGAGATCGGTAACCATATGCTGGATCGTCACAAAATGGTAGCCGATCTCCTCCAGTCCAACGATGATGAAGGGAAGAGCCGCTACCGTCTGGGAGCGGTCTCCGCCACCGTCATGCAGCAGGACGATGGTGCCGTTGTGAGCCAGGCTGAAGATTCGCTGGATGATGACCCCTGCTCCCGGCCTTGCCCAGTCCTGTCCTTCATCGTTCCAGATCACGGTGGTCAGGCCTAGTTGGTAGGCCCGCATCAGGAGTGGAACGCTCAGCGCTCCATAGGGTGGACGAAAGAATGTGGGTCGTACCCCTGTTGCAGCCTGGATCGCCTGCGAGGTGCTGGTCAGTTGAAGCTGGTCGTATGAGGCGGAGAATAAGGCCAGGTCTGGGTGTGACCAACTGTGGTTGCCGATTAGATAGCCCGCGTTAAATTCTTGCCTCACGAGGGCGGGATAAGCCGCGACGAGGCGCCCGATGCAGAAGAAAGTGGCCGGTACCCGGTATTGTTGGAGGATAGCGAGTATCTGTGGGGTGTAGTAGGGGTTTGGGCCGTCGTCGAAGGTCAGGGCGATTTCTGGCAGAGAGGCGTTGCCTGTGTAGAGGAGGCGGTTCTTCGCCTGCAGCATTACGAGTACTTGTGAGAGTACCGGCGGGGGTGGTCCTGTGGGTGATGGACTGGGGCGCGCTGTCGGCGTCGGAGTTGGGGATAACCCTTCGCTTGCCGTTGGTGTCGGAGTTGGAGATAACCTCCCGCTTGCTCTGCCGGGAAGTGGTGTCGTTAGCAGGCTGGGTAGTCCGATGATGGCAACGAAGGTGATGGTGAGGGCGATGTGGGTTATGCTCGCCCTCTGGCAGGGTATGTGCGGTATTCGCCTGTCAGTGCTCTGAGTACGCATAGAGTATGTCTTTCGTCAGTGTGCAACGTGGACGATAGAGAAGTTGTGCTCGTGTTGGGTGAGCGTTTTGCTGGTATCCCCTGTGGCAGGAGACACCGGGTTTCTGCACTTTCAGTATAGAGGGGTGGTGTAGCACAAATCATCTATCTTGCATCTGAAGATTGGGGTGCACGTAAGCTGGGAAGAGCCATGATGACGGGAAACACTTCATTTGGGGCCACTGCCCTTGACGGTGCTCTTAACGCTTTCATTACGCTTCCTCATTATTGTATAATCGTAGGGGTGAGGATTGTGAGTGAGCCAGGGAAAGCAATAAGCTCGACTTTGTGAGCTCACAAAAGTACAAATGATGACAAGGCTGCATGTAATGCAGCTAGAAGAAAAGGAGTTTCTATCATGGCACAAGCAATTACGCAAGCTGATGTAAAGTCATTGGCACAAAAATTGACGCAGTTCAACCAGACCTTGACGCCCGGTGAGCAGACGATCCTCGCAATGGTGATCCTGAGGGGAGCGGTGCCGTCTGAGGACCTGGAGGGCTTCTCACAGTCCGGACCACAGGGAGGACAAAATGTAGGCGCGATCGGGGCGCAAGTGGGCGGTGACCCGTTTAGTCCCATAACCAACATATTCGGTCCACCCAGCAGAAAAGGGCTTGATAGGCCTGGTGAAAGAAAGTAGTCTGATCCATTAAAACTGCGAGCGGGTGGTCCAACACGACCGCCCGCTCTCACGTCAGCAGCCTGCAGGATGAGTTCCCTTGCGTGGAAAGGAAACGAGAGTGCAAGGCACCGGTGATCATACCCAGCTGACCCAGCAAACGCCGCACTTTCGTATCCACTACATAGCCGGGTCGTTCGCCGACCAACATCTGGCGCTGGTGAGTGAACGACTTGAGCAGGCTTACCACATCATGGCCAATGTGTTGGGCATAGACGAAGCCCATGCAGGCATCATTGATGTCTATCTCTCCGAGATGTTGGCGGGGGCACAGATGACCGGCAGCGGTGGGTACGCCCTTGCCAGCGCCAGGGAGATCCACGAGGTCTATCGTGCCGATGCGCCGGGTCATGACCTGGAGCGATCATTGCTCCAGGTGCTGCTGGCGATGGCTTTCGGCAACGACCATGCGCTGCCACCCCTGATCATGGAAGGCTTGCTGGCCTACGTCACACAACGCCTGGATGATTCCTCACCCGATCCCAAGGGGATGATGGAGTTGGCGACAGCCAGGGCGCACCATACGTTACCGTCGCTGACCAGCCTGCTCTCCGGTCCAACGCCAGACACGCAGGCCATCTACCACGCCGCCGCGGCCAGCTTCGTCGCGTTCCTCATCCGCACCTATGGTGAACACCGCTTCCAGGAGTTGGTGCGGCGGCTGCAAACGGGCACCGTGGAGGAGGCCGTTCGCAGCGCCTACCAGCGCACTCTCAGCCAACTCGAGCAGGCCTGGCACAAGACGCTCAAGGTGGCCTCGCAGGGTGGTATTCTGCGCTTCATCACGCTGATCGTTCCGTATCTGCGGCCCTACTGGCGACAGGTGGGCGAGGTCATTATCTACCTCGCGTGCTCGGTGGCCTTCGGTATTGGCCTGGCCGAGATGCAAGGCCTTCTGCTTGACAAAGCGCTGCTTCCCGGAAATCTGCACGTCCTGGAGGTGATTATGAGCGTGGTGATCGTGGCCTTCATCTTCATCTCTCTCATCTCGCTGCGCAGGAGTTACGTGTCAGCCTACGTCTCCGAGAGTGTGCTGCGGGCCATGCGCCTGAGGAGCTTTTCGCTCATCCAGAATCTGCATCCAGGCTTCTTCCAGACCATCCAGACCGGCGATATCCTTTCGCGCATGACCAACGACCTGGATGAGGTCGAGTATGCCCTCGGCACCGTGTTGACGGAAGGTATCCAGATGATTCTGACCCTCGTCGCCGCCATTACCACGATCTTCCTGAGCAATTGGCGACTGGCGATCATCGCACTCGTGGGCACGCCCTTGTTATTTCTCACCAGTCGCTTCCTCGGCCCTGCCATGGCTCGTACCAGCCTCCAACGCCAGCAGGACCTGGCCGAGACCACCAGTACGCTGCAGGAGAACCTGGGCGCGCAGGCGCTGGTGAAGGCCTTCGGCTTGCAGCAGCGCGTGATCGACGACTACGCCCGCGTCCTGAACACGCTCTTCCGCTCCTCCATCCGTCTGACGTTCCTTTCAGGCATCTACGGACTGTCCATAAGCTCTATCGCCTACGCCATCCAGCTCACCGTGATTGGCATCGGCAGTTATCTGGTCATTGGCAAAGCGTTATCGGTTGGGACGCTGTTCGCCTTCCTTGCGTTGCTGTCCCTGGTCATCGGGCCGTTGACAGGGATTTCCGGCGTCATTCAGGCGCTCCAGGAGGCATCCGGATCAATGGAGCGCGTGGACGAACTGCTCAAAGCGCAGCCAGCGATTGCGGACGGGCCCAACGCACGCAACGTGCTGCCGCTGTCACAGGCCATCCAGTTTGAGCATGTCACGTTCAGCTACAGCGAGGGTCAGCCCACGCTGCGTAACCTCAACATGGACTTCCCGGCCGGGGCCAGCCTGGCGCTGGTCGGCCCCAGCGGCGCTGGCAAGTCCACGGTTCTCAACCTGATTCTGCGCTTCTATGATCCGCAGCAAGGCCACGTGCTCTTTGATGGCGTGGACCTGCGCGAGGCGACGCTGGAGTCGGTCCGTGGGCAGATGGGCACGGTGTTCCAGGACAATGTGCTCTTCAATATCTCCATCCGCGAGAACATTCGTCTGGGCAAGCTGGATGCGACCGACGCAGAGGTGGAGGAGGCTGCCAAGGAGGCCGAGATCCATGACTTCATCCTGAGCATGCCCCAGGGCTATGATACCGTCGTGGGCGAACAAGGCAGTCGCCTGTCAGGTGGGCAGCGCCAGCGCCTGGCCATTGCTCGCGCCATCATTCGCAACCCGGCGATCTTGCTCTTGGATGAGGCCACCTCCGCCCTCGACTCACACACCGAGGCAGCGATCAATGCCACGCTGAGTAGCATCGCCCGCGGGCGCACCACCATCAGTGTCACCCATCATCTCTCCAATGTGGTCCACGCTGATCGCATCTACGTCCTTGACCAGGGAGTGCTCAGAGAACAGGGCACGCACGACGAGCTGCTCCAGCGGGACGGGCTGTATGCGCAGCTCTGGTACGAGCAGAGCGGCGGCGCTGCTGCCCAGACTCAGGATGCAGGGTTAGAGGTAACGCGTCTGCAACAGATTCCCCTCTTCTCCGAGCTGGATCCTGCCCTGCTGGCTGCCTGCGCCAAACGCTTCTCGCTCGAGCGCCATGCTGCCGGCGAGGTCATCATTCGCCAGGGAGACATCGGTGACAAACTCTACCTCATTGAGCAGGGGCAGGTGGAGGTGCTCGCTGCCGACACAGGCGGCAGGCAGCGGTTGCTGGCCGTGCTGTGGGCAGGCGACCATTTCGGCGAGATGGCGCTCTTGTATGATATGCCACGCACCGCAACGGTGCGCGCACGCACGCCCGTGCAGCTCTACAGTCTGAGCAAAGAGGGTTTCAACACCTTGCTCGCGACTGTACCAGGCTTACGTGACCGGCTGGAGCAGATGATGATCAAACGGGCGCAGGTGACCGCACAACTCTAGGCTCAGAGCACCTCCATCTCCGTTGTTGACGACGGGCCCGGGAATAAAGCAGGGGTCGCCTGAAGTTCGTGTATAGTAGGGGCGGGGCTTGCCCCCGCCCTGCCATAGAAGTGATAGATGACCCAGAAAGTTATTGTAGAATGAGTACACGAACATTGCCTGATAACCTTCCAGCATGGAGTTGGGAGTTTGTTCCCGACCATATGCAGCAATTTTCCCCGCTGCCGCGAGTAGAAGACATCACACCCGACTGGGCGTGGGGGGGTAGCACCGGCGCGGGTGTGAAAGTAGCCGTCATCGATTCGGGCATCGACAACGACCATCCTGCCGTCGCAGGGCACGTGAAAGGCTACGTGTCCTTCTGGGAGGACGACGATGGGCAAATACACAGCAGCCAGGAGCCGCACAGTGATGCCTTTGGCCACGGCACGGCCTGCGCAGACATTATTCGCCGCCTGGCCCCCGATTGTGAGCTGTACAGTGTCAAGATCCTGGGTGTCAGGCTGACCGGCAAAGGCCCCACCCTCGCGGCAGGACTGCGCTGGGCCATTGAGCAGGGCATGCAGGTCATTAACCTGTCGCTGGGCAGCATCAACAAGGAGTACAGCGGCATCCTTTACGAGCTGACCGACGCGGCGTATTTCAAGGACATCGTACTCGTGACGGCCGCGAACAATATGCCGGTGCCCAGTTTCCCCTCCCTCTACGCCTCGGTCATATCCGTGGCCTCCTACTCGGGACAGGATCCCTACGAGTTTTATTATAACCCTACGCCACCTGTGGAGTTCGGCGCGCCAGGGGTCAACGTGACGGTGGCATGGCTTGGTGGCCAGCAAAGGACGGTGACGGGCAACAGCTTTTCGGCCCCGCACATCTCTGGCCTGGTGGCCAAGATTCTGGGCAAGTACCCGGGACTGACGCCATTTCTGGTCAAAACTATCCTCCACGCTACTGCCCGCAATAGGTCTAGACAATCAAAAAGCATCTAGAGATTTAGAGCACCACGCTGCGGCCGGCGTCTTCCTGCTTCGCACGGTGGTAGACAATGCTGGCTGCAGCCATGTCCTCGCAGGCATGCCCCATGGCCTTGTAGACGGTGAGCTCGTCTTTGGACTGCCGTCCCAGGCCCCGGCCCAGCAAGACCTCGCCTAGCTCCGTGCCAACACTCGGATCCAGACCAGCCAGTTCACCGCAGCCAGCCGGTGGGGGCTCGAAGGCAAGCCGTGTCTCCACTAAGAGGCGGCCATGCTCGATCACCCTGGGGTCCAGTTCTCCGCCCGGAGGCCTGTATCCAACAGACGTGACATGCATCCCGGGCGTGAGCCAGTCGAGGCTGATCACCGGCTCACCTGCATTGGTGCAGAGGCAAACTACATCGGCTCCGCGCACGGCCTCTTCAGCGGTTCCAACCGCGCGTGCCCTGGTATCTGTTGCTGCCAGCTGCTCTGCATGGGCGAAGTGGCGCGATGCAATGCGGATCTCGGAGAACTGCCGCACGCGGGGAAGCATCGTCAGATGCGAACGGCCCTGCACTCCAGCGCCGACAATCGCCAGCACACGGGTGTCCGTGCGTGCCAGCAGCCGGGTCGAGAGAGCGGCCGCGCCGGCCGTCCGCAGCGCCGTGATGTAGGTCCCGTCCATGACCGCGAGGGGGGTACCCGTCTGAGGATCGAACAAGCAGATGAGGGCCTGGTGCGCAGGGATGCCGAGCTGCTCGTTGCCGTGAAAGACGGAGACCAACTTGACGGTGACTTCTCGGCCATGCTGATAGGCCGGCATGGTGAGCAGAAACCCCGTGTTGGGGACGGAGACCCCATTGCGCTTCGGGGCATCAACGAGGCCGCTACTTTGCGCCCTGAATCCCTCGGCCAGCGCGTCCAAGAGCGCGTCAGGGTCCAACAGTCGCTGGACCTCCGTTTCATTGAGCAGCAAGATGTCCATATGTCCCTCCCGTAGTCAGCAGACTTTGCCGTAGACCAGCTCCCTCGTTTTCCTCCCACCAGTATACACCCTGAGATGAAATCGTAACAAGTAGACTCGAACGCACGGGTGTGCGTAGGATTTTTGCGTGGAGCGAGAGACCCAACATGGCGTGGGTGGGAACCTGGCGACCGCAAGGGTCGCCACTACGCTCGCATGGCCAACCACTGGCTTCAGACTGGCGTTGTGGCGGGGCTTGCCCCCGCTCAGGCTAACCCCTACGTGCAAAAAAATCCCTAGAATGGCAAGTCTATCTTGACGCGAGCGAGAAACTGTTCATTGTGTCGTCTCAGAATGAGTGTGCCTCAAGACGAGTTTGCCATCCTAACCGTTCCGTTGTTGCCCAGAGACCTGAAATGGCGCTCACTTCTTGTGGGCCCAGCTTCCGTAGTCCACCCTCATTAATGAAGTTCTGATCGGGTGTGCCTCACTCTCTCAGCCCAAAGGCGTCAAGTCCTTCAAGAACGCGAGAAGAGCTGTATTGACCTCCGCAGGACGCTCCTGCTGGGTCCAGTGACCACATCCTGGTAGCATAAAGGTGCCCCGCAGATTGGGAATGAACGTTCTCAGGTGGGCGATCAGATCCTGACTGCCAGGGAGGTTGACGACCAGGTCGCGCTCACCAGCGATATAGAGGGCTGGTGAGCGCACCAGGGCTCCCGTCCATGCCGCCATCAGTTCCCAGCTCTTCTCAATCGTCCGATACCAGTTGAGTCCACCGCTGAAGCCCGTTCGCTCAAATTCGCTTGTATAGTAGTCAATATCCTGCTCTGTCAGCCAGGCGGGCAGTGTCTCAGGGTCGAGCATGATGTCCAGGAAGCCTCCTCCCTGTGGCACAATTGGCTGTGGCGCTCCTCTGTCTGCCAGAGCATCACCTGAGACTGAATAGAGGAGCGTGCGGATGGTCGTGCGCACGTCGCGCTCAAGCTCTGCCTCGGCGATACCGGGCTGCTGGAAGTAGACCATGTAGAAGCCCTCGCCTAGCAGTGAACGCATTGCGGTCAGGAAGTTGACCGGTCCGCGTGGGATGTACGGGACGCTGAGCCCGACCACGCCTCGAATCCTGTCGGGCCGCATGAGGGCCGCGTTCCAAGCTACCGGCCCTCCCCAGTCGTGCCCGACAATCACCGCCTGCTCCTCTTCCAGCGCATCTAAGAGGCCGATGGTGTCGCCGACCAGGTGGAGCTGCGTGTACTTTTCAATCTCTGCAGGGCAGTCGGTTTGCCCATAACCGCGCTGGTCGGGAGCGACGGCATGATAACCCGCCTGCGCCAAGGCGGCCAGTTGGTGCCGCCACGAATACCATGATTCAGGAAAGCCATGCAGAAGCAGGACCAGTGGTCCTTGTCCTGCTTCTGCGACATGCATACGAATGCCGTTGGTTTCAATGAACCGATGGGTAATATCTGTCATCTTTTTCATCCTCCTCAAGGGGCCATGGAGCACTGTTGCTCCATGGGTTGTCCTCGCGTTGAGAGTGTGTACTCATCTATTGCACTACCATCGTCAAATTCATCTCAGGTGAATCGTACAGTAAATGCGATAGAGGCGTCTCCGGTTCTCTGCTCATTTCTGCCTTCATCACTTTTTCATGAGAGAGGGTCAAACCTCTGTCAGAGCCATAGTCTGTAAATTTTGGAATTCTCATGGAAAGGCGAGAGATGTGACTAACTGGCTTGCTCTGGTACAGGCAAAAAGCCGAGTTGTTGCATCATGCCCATGGTATCCTCCTGGAACCATGCTTCGACGATCTTGCCTCCTGCAAGGCGGAAGATGTCTATTCCCGACACGGTTACCTGCTTACCAGTCGCAGGAGAGGGCGCTGGCGTCTCGAAATCACCGGTATTGGTGCCACGAAAGGTCCAGCGCGCCACCACTCTGTCTGCTTCAGCGACCAGGTCCTCAACTGTGATATGAAGGTCGGGGAAGAGGCTGTGGGTCTCGGCGAACCAGCGTTTGTAGTCCTCACGACTGCGAATGTCGGGTCTGTGAGGATCATGCTGAATGAAGTCGGGGGCGATGAACTCCTCGATGAGCGTGAGGTTTCCCTGATTCCAGCACTCAGCAAAACGACGAACGAGTTCTTTGTTTTCTTCTGTTGACATAGAAATTCTTCCTTTCTGCGAGCTACTTCTTTAAAGGATGTCCAGCGGCTTCTCGCTTCTTGCCTGTCCATCTCGCACCACTACCTGTAGTGTACTGGGATGAGCAGGAAAACACATCGTTCGTAGGAGGTAATTGTGTCATGAGGAGAAGCGGGGTGCATCTAGTTCGAAAGAACTAGACGCTGCTTGAGGCATATTACCAGCTTGTCCTCCCAGCACTGCATGAAATTAGGCAAAAGCGGAAGCGTCGAGCGATATATTGTGCATGGCGTTCAACTGAGGTGGTGCTCCAGGGCATAGCGCGTGGCCGCACTGCGAGAGGTGACTCCCAACTTGCTGTAAATGGAGCGCAGATGGGCCTTGACGGTTAGCAAACTCACGATGAGCTCTTCTGCGATCTGGGCGTTGGAGAGTCCCCTGGCTAGCAGTCGCAGCACCTCCCTCTCACGTGCCGTCAAATCGGTAGGAGCGGGAGGCTGCGGTGCGTGCAGGGCCTGGGGGACGGGTTCAGACAGGGAAGCTTGGTACGGCACAACTGACGCTTGCTCTGGGGTCATGGTGCGCCCCGCGGCCCACGCGGCGGCAAAGGCCTGCTCACCTAATTGGGCACGTGTTGCCGTCACCTTGCGGGTGTAGGCTGCACGCCTTCCAGGCTGCATAGGGATACCGATCCTGTCGCGCACGGTTTCTGCTGTACTCCACAGCCGCACCGCCCAGGCCAGCTGTCCTCGCGCAACCACGGCGTCTGCCAACCCCTCCAAGGAAAAGGCGATGCTCCGCTCGTCGCTCCCGGCCAGGGTCAACCACTCGGCATAGAGAGCTTGTGCTGCCGCGAAGTCTCCCTGAGCCGCCTCTGCCATCCCTAAAATCGAGAGCGACTCAGCTGCACCCTGGTGATCTCCGCTCTCTCTGAAGAGCACCAGGCTCTCGCCTGCCAGGGAGCGAGCCGTGGTTGTGTCCCCTTGAGCAAGGGCCAGCCGCCCTGAGAGGGCCAGAGCAGTTGCCTGCCTTCCTTTGTCGCCCAACTCGTGGCTGAGCGAGAGGCACTCCGAGAGGAGCTGATGCGCTCTGGCATGCTCGCCTTTGTCGATGGCGATACGGGCCAGAGAGAGGAGCGGCCGTGCGATGACATATCGCATGCCGATGGCCTTGCCGAGCGAGAGGCACTCCTCTGCGAAGGACTCTGCTTCAGCATAGTTCCCCTGTGACAAAGCGACGAGGGTCAGCCCTTCCAGGGTGCGCGTGGCTTCTCCCTTGTCCCCAAGTGTTCTGAAGATGGCAAGGGCTTCTTCTCCCCAAGCTTGTGCTGCTCCGGCGTTGCCTCTTGCGAGAGCGACGCGCATCGCTCCATGCAGGCAGGTCGCTATGCCCCATTGATCTGCCAGCTCTCTGTAGCTAGTCAGGCTCTGTTGACACAGTTCCTCTACCCGATCATAGTCACCCTGGTACCAGACGAGCGTTGCGGTCACATACTGCGCTCGTGCGAGCAGAGTTGTTGGGGTATCCTCACGCTCCATCAGCGCTTGTTCGAGAAAGGCCAGCCCCTCCCGCACGTACCCACGGGTGATCCAGAACCGCATCAAGGCTTTTCCCAACCGTAAGGTGAGCTCTCTATGGCGTCCGACCTCCTCACCCGGCTGTCGCTTCAGCGACCACTCGAGTACCGCTCGCAGGTTGTCGTGCTCCCGCTCTAACCGTTCCAACCAGGCAATTTGCTGTGGGCCTTCAAGCTCTGGCTCCGCCTTTTCCGCCAAGGTCAGATAGTAAGCAGCATGAGCGTGCTGCGTGGTCTCCATCTCTCCACTAGCGGAAAGCATCTCCAGCCCATACTCGCGGATCGTCTCTAGCATGGCCAGACGTGGTTCGTTACTGTCTTGTTCCGTTTGTTGCAGCAAGCTCTTGTCCATGAGCGAAGCGACACCGTCCAGCACCGAGCCTCCCATGCCAGCAGCAGCGTCGCCCCCGGCACCGCATACCGCTTCGGCTGCTTCCAGTGTGCAGCCGCCGACGAAGACCGAGAGTCGCCGGAAGAGCCGCTGTTCCCGAGCATTTAACAGGTCATAACTCCACTTGATGGTATTCCATAGGGTTTGCTGCCGTGTTGGCGCATCCCGTACTCCACTTGTCAACACCTGCAAGCGCTGGCCCAGCCTCGCCAGCAGCGCCTGGGGTGGCAGCAGTTTAATGCGAGCCGCTGCCAGCTCAATGGCCAGGGGTAACCCATCCAGGCGGATACAGATCTCCGCAACGGCTGGAGCGTTGGCAGTGGTCACCTGGAACTCGGGCCTGGCCGCCTGGGCGCGCTGGAGGAACAGCGCCACCGCTTCATACTGTGAGAGGGCCAGCAGATCGGGCAGGCGCTTGGGGTCGGGCAGGGAGAGCGGTGGGACAGCAACCTCCTGCTCCCCGCGGACATGGAGCACTTCCCGGCTCGTCACCAGCACCTTGAGCTGTGGACAGGTGGCAAGCAGCGCTGTTATCCGCTCCGCCGCACTGACCACCTGCTCAAAGTTGTCCAGCAGCAGCAACACCTGCTTCTCGCGCAGAAAGGCGATCACCAGGTCAAGCAATGGGTGATCTGCGACCTCTTTGACGTCAAGCGTCTGGGCGATCGTCGGCACGACCAGAGCAGGATCACTGATGGGAGCCAGGTTCACGAAATACACCCCATCCGCGAAGCGATCACTCAGTTCCGCTGCGACTTGCAATCCCAGGCGCGTTTTGCCCGTGCCACCAGGCCCGGTCAAGGTGAGCAAACGCACATCTTCACGATGCAGAAGGTGCTGGACAGTAGCCACTTCCTTCCCGCGTCCAATCAGCGAAGTGAGTTGGACAGGCAGGTTGTTGGGATGGGTGTCAAGCGTCTTGAGGGGCGGGAAGTCAGCAGGCAAGCCTCCAATGATGAGCTGAAAAAGGTGGCTGGGATGCTGTAAGTCTTTGAGGCGATGGGCTCCCAGGTCCCGTAGGCTCACGTCATCCGGCAGGTCATGCTCCACGAGGTCGCGGGTCGTCTGCGAGAGCAGCACCTGCCCGCCGTGACCAGCGCTCATGATGCGTGCCGCGTGATGCACGCCCAGTCCCACGTAGCCCTCAGCAGAACGCTGCGGCTCGCCGGTGTGCAAGCCCATGCGCACCCGCACCGTTATTCCTTCCGGCCAGGCATGGGTGAAGAGGGCCCGCTGGCCAGCGACCGCTGCCGCGACGGCATCGGTGGCGCGCGCAAAGGCCACGAAGAACGCATCCCCTTGCGTGTCAACCTCATAGCCATCGAACTCGAAGAACGCGGCACGCAAGAGGGACCGACAAGCTTCCAGGAGGCCGGCGTAGCCCTCACCCACCTGCTGAAGCAGGCGCGTCGAGCCCTCCATATCGGTGAAGAGTAATGTCACGGTCCCTGTGGGGAGCTGACGCATGGAGGATGGTCTTGGTCCCGTTGCGACTCCGTGTTCTGGGGCAAGCACAGGGGTGAGACGAGGTGACACTGCCTCCTGAGAGGCGTGTGCCAAGGCGGTGGCGAAGTCCTGCACACAGGGAAAACGCCGCTCTGGCTCTTTTGCCAGGGCTCGCAGGACCGCCTCTTCGATGGCAGGCGAGAGGTCGGGTACCTGTTCAAGTAAGGATGGTGGCGGTGCCGAAACATGCTGCACCGCCACCTCCAGGAAGGGACCCCGAAAGGGCGGCTTGCCGCAGAGCCACTCGTAGACCACCACCCCCAGGCCGTACTGATCACTGGCAGATTGTGCCTTGCCCCGAAGTTGCTCCGGGGCAAGATAGGACGTCGTCCCCACCAGCGACTTCTCCATTGGTTCCGTGGCCTCTGAGGAGAACAGCTGAGGTGCAAGCATAACCAGGCCAAAATCACTGAGCAGTACCTGGTCATGGGAGTTGAGCAGCATATTCTCCGGCTTGACATCGCGATGGATCAACCCTTGGTCATGGGTGTATTGCAAGGAGGAGGCCACCTGTTGGATGTAGGGGAGGATCAGGCCGAGCGGCAGTTGCGTTCCTTTGGGATGGCGCTGCCGCAGCGTGCCATGGAGTGCGTACTCCATCACCAGAAACGGTATCCCGTCCTGAATGGCAAAATCGAGGATGCGCACGATATGGGGATGGGTCAGACGAACCAGGGTCTGCGCTTCCTGCAAAAAGACCGTTTGCTCCTCCTCGGTGAGCACCGTGTGACGGACTTTGAGGGCCGCTTGGCTCTTGAGGTAGACATGCTCGCCCAGGTAAACGGAGGCCTGGCCACCTTCTCCCAGCAAGCGCAGCACACGGTAGTTGCCCAGTTGCTCTCCGACATACTTTCGCATCCGTGACCTCCTGTTTGCTCGCGGGATCAGCTTCTCCCTTATGTCCACGCAATAGTCTCAACAGCTTGTTGTAAATCGCGCCTGGTTCCTTGAGTGTACAATCTGGTCGTATCCAATGAGTCATGCCCCATGATCTGTGCTAATCGATGCAGCGGCACGGACTCCGCCATCCGATAGCCGAAACGGTGGCGCAAATCGTGAGGACTCACGTCGAGAAGTTGTGCAGAAGACGCATATTTTTTGACAATATAGCCCAGGGCTCGTTCTGACAACGCATCTTTCGTCTTCCCTGATGGGAACAGAAATACTGCATCAGGAGGCAGGATTGGAAGGTACTCCGAGAGCACTAGGCGCGCGGTCGCGTTGAGCGGAACCTCGCGATACTTATTGCGTTTGCCGATGATTTCGAAAAAGCCGCCTCGTTTGCCTAGTTTCACCTGATCACGTCGAAGCTGGCAGATTTCTCGCGCTCGTAGACCCGTATGCAACAGGAGAACGATGAGGACACGATCCCGAAGCGATCCTCTTTTCGTCACGGCTGCTACCAGGGCTTGCTCTTCTTGATCGTCCAACTGTCGGGGACTGACCTCTTCTTGCCCAACAAGCTTCACAGCAGTCGAGGGATCATAGGGAATGAGGTGGTTACGTCTCGCCCAGCCGAAGTAGCGTTTCAAACTGATCAGCGAGCGGTTCACTGAGGCGGGTTTCTGTCTCTGGATTGTTTGGAGATAGGTGCGATAACGGGTGAGTGTTGGGGTCGTAATGGCTCGTGGGTCAAAACTGCTACGAGCTTGGCCATCAGCAGCCCCCTCGGCCTCTCGTTGCTCATACCACGCGATGAAGTGGCGAACATCACTCACGTAATTGCGAATGGAAGCGACGGTGAGATCTTCTTGTTCATGAAGGGTTTGCTCATACTGCGCCAGTGCATGTTGGCCAGGAGAGGAGAGTTCAGGGTTTGCTTGCCGCTTCATGCATACCTCATACTAAACTGCGTTCTTATCTACAATGCAAAGATGAGGGAACAAGGTCATGGAACGGACGAGATCAGGATCGGCAGGAAGGCGCATTGAGTCCGAGACACAGCTGCGCCTCAACGGCATCAAGGGAGGCAAAGACGCGATGGGGGAAATACTTCTCACGCAGCTCGTCCCACAGATGCTCCACCGGATTCACCTCAGGACTGTAGGGGGGTTGAAAGAGCAAGCGGATGTTTTCGGGAACCTGCAGATCAGAAGAACGATGCCAGCTCGCTTGATCGACCTGCATGATGATGAAGGCATCTGCAAACGCCTCAGAGACGTGTTGAAGAAACAGGTTCATCATGGCCGTATCGGCGTAAGGAAGCAGGAGCGCCACCATTTTGCCCAGTTGAGGGGCCAGAGCCGCGAAAGCATACACGGCCTGACGAATGGCGTGTTGCGGAGCGTGAGGGCGCATCCCAGGCGGAGCCCAGCATCGCTTTGGTTCACACATGCGTGGCGTCCCTGGCCTCATCCTGGACCATCAAAACGAGAGGGCGGTGGTCATCTGGCTCTCGCTCGTGAAGGATCTGCGCGACCTGCGTC
>Ga0099828_10000674_pt1 | contig 21431 bp, 23 predicted proteins | sample CZO8metaG_2_FD_79338 | JGI IMG/M metagenome (GOLD analysis project Ga0099828, IMG submission 79338) | Vadose zone soil microbial communities from the Eel River Critical Zone Observatory, Northern California, USA - CZOApr15con2H1.8 metaG | ecosystem: Environmental > Terrestrial > Soil > Vadose... | reverse complement strand
GCGTGACCGCATCAACGACTGTCTTAGGTGACTGTCAGAAGTCCAAACAATCGGTTTCAGCTGAAGACGTTCAAGTTCCGCAGATCAGAGAATCTATTCTGGATTCATCCGGTACGACCAGAATCCAGCCGTCTGCTGTTGGAGTTGTCGCAGCGAAGAAGCACTGACAGGCTCTGGGATCTCAGGCTTGCGGGAAGTCCTTTCCCCCAAATTTGCCTCGAGCACCGCTGCCTCGACGATCCGATGTGCGGGAGCGAGTGAACAGGCAGGATCGGTTGCCATCGCGTCGCCTGTGAGCAGAAAAGCCTGGCAGCGGCAGCCACCAAAATCTTCAGTGCGGCGTTCGCAACTGCGGCAGGGCTCCGGCATCCATTCTTCGCCGCGAAAACGACGGAACGCCGCCGACTCCCGCCAGATCCATCCCAGAGATTGATCGCGCACGTTGTCGAACTCGAGGCCCGGGATCACTCCGGCAGCATGACAGGGAAGCGCGTTGCCAGGCGGATCAATCAGCATCAAGCGGCGGCCCCAGCCGCCCATACACGCTTTTGGATATCGGGCATAGTAATCGGGAACGACGGAGTCAATTCGAATCTTGCCTGCCAGCCGTGTTTCGGCCACAGCTACGATTGTTAGCGCTTTATCGAGTTGTTCTCGGGTCGGAATCAACGCAGCGCGATTCTGGAGAGCCCAGCCATAATATTGTGCGTGAGCAATCTCCATGCGGTCAGGCTGGAGTTGTTCGATGAACGAAATCATTTGCTCGAGATGATCGAGGTTCTGCCGGTGCACTACCAGATTCACGGTAAATGCAACCCGATGCTTGCGGATGGCCCTCGCCAGCTCCACTTTATGGGCATGGGCCCGCGCGCCGGCGATCCAGTTGGCCGCGTCTTCTCGCGAATCTTGGAAGCTGAGTTGAATGTGGTCGAGCCCAGCATCGACCAGCGCCGCCAGCCTTGATTCAGACAGACCGATGCCGGAAGTGATCAGGTTGGTATAAAGATTTGCCGAATGCGCTCCGGCGATAAGTTCGCCGAGATCTGCGCGCGCCAGGGGCTCGCCCCCGGTGAGGTGTAGGTGGAGCACCCCGAGTTCTCCAGCTTCGCGGAAGACCTGCAACCAAATTTCGGTGGAAAGCTCAGAATTCGCGCCTGCCATTTGCAGTGGATTCGAGCAGTAAACGCAGTGCAACGGGCAACGGTGTGTGATTTCCGCAATAATTGCGAGTGGGTTCGGCAACATCAAAAATCCACAATCCGTTTCTGCTGCAGTTGTTCGAGAAACGTGGCCACATCGTCGCGGATCTGCGCCGGTTCGGAAGCCGTGTAATGTGCTTGCAACTCCTGCACGATCTCGCGAAACGTATTTTGTCCGTCGCAGCGTTCGAGGATTTTTCTTCCCGTTCCCTGCACCCGGATCGCGCCCTCGGGAAACAGAATCATCTTCCCTTCGTCACCCCCTCCCCAACGACACCCCGCAGCGAGGCGCGGCTGGCTGGCATCTACCGGCCGTGGCACGGCTAAGCTGCCTCGACTTGGAACGCGCCCGGCGGAGGCCAGCCCGGCTGCACGTAAGCGAAGTAGAGTGCATCGAGCTGCGCCCACAGGATGTCGCACTTATCACGCAGCGCTTGGATCACAAGTTCCTGTTCGCTGCGTGTGTGCGCGTGCTGAAATACATAGTTGAAAGCAAACTGCGCGTCCTCCGGAGCCTGATGAAGCCGTTCCTCGAAATAATCCAGTCCACCCGAGAGCCACGGATAATGCTCTCGCAGGCGCTCCATGCGCAACGAAATCAAATCACGGGAAAACAATTCCGTCAGCGATGAGGCCACGGCTTCGAGCAACGTGCGATTCTTCACCAGGTTTAGATACTCATTCACCGCGTAGCGCGTGGCCGGTAGCACTTCTTCTCTACGCGCCACTCGATCCGCGTCCAGTCCCGTGGCCACGGCCAGTTTCAACCATCGCTTGATCCCGCCATCGGTCGTGGCATCGCCGTCGTGATCCAGCACGCGCTTGAGCCAGACACGCCGGAATGCCGGATCTTCGCTGCGCGAAAGAATGATTGCATCTTTGATCGGGATGCGGCTCTGGTAATAGTAGCGGTTCAGCGCCCATGCCTGCAGTTGACCGCGAACCAGGCGCCCTTCATGCATCAATTCGTGGAACGGATGGCGGTGATGATAGCGCTCTTCGCCGACTTCCCACAGCCGCGCCCGCAATTCCTCTACTGAAAACAACTGGTCCTCAGCAGCAGGGTCTACAGTTCGAATTGCCATCCGTCTTCTGCCACCTCCCAACCCGCCTCGCGGACAGCGCGAAATTCTGGCCCGGTCTCGTTGAGTATGGGATTGGTATTATTAACGTGCAAAAAAATCTTGCGAGGGCGCCGCAGCGCAGCCAGGCTGCTCAAGCTTCCGTCCTGGGAAGAAACAGGGACATGCCCCATTTCCCGTGCCGTCTGTCCGCCGCCTTGTACCCGGATCAACTCGTCATCGCTCCAAAAGGTGCCATCGAAAAGCAGCGCATCTGTGGATTCTAGCTGTTCCAAAAGCGCATCGTCCAATCGCGGAACTGCGGGCATGAAAGCTAGCCGTCCACCCGAGTCCGATTCCAGAATCAACCCCAGTAGTGCCTCGGATGGTGAGAAACTAGTGCGTTCCTGTGCAATGTATGCTGGATAATGTGATCCCAATATCAGCGACTCGCAGCGCAAACCCGAATCCACGCCTTCGGCGGAAAGTAGCGGGAATTTTTGTCGGGGCCTAATCTCCGACCACACTGCCTGATTGGGCGCACGATTCAGCATACGAAACATGCTGTTTTCTTCGCGCAAGATTCGCAGGATCGAAGCGGACGCGTAAATGCGCAGCGGTTGCAACTCTCGCAACAAGAGAAGTCCGAGCACGTGATCGAGATCAGCGCTCGCCAGCACTACACCGGCAATGGGAGACTGGCGGCCCCCATCACGCGGATGCAGTTCGGGAGTCGCTTCGATCTGCGTGCGAAGATCAGGAGACGCGCCCAGCAGGAACCATGAGCCGCCTTGATGGCTTACGGCAACCTGCGTCTGTGTCCGCGCTTTGCCGTGAAACTTTCCAGCGCGCAAGGAACTACAGTTCTCACAGCCGCAATTCCACTGCGGAAATCCTCCTCCCGCTGCGGACCCCAGAATCTTTACGTGCATGGAGCTTTAGAGTTTGCGGCCGGCGTAGGAATTGATCTCTCTATTCAGGGTCGAGCGTCCCTTTCATTCCGCTACCCAGCAACTCATCCATGCTAACACCGCGCGCACCTGCAGGTCAGGCCGAGCCTACTCGCAGGTAACGCAGGCAGGGGGAAAAGGAAATAGGGAAAGAAATAAATGGAGCACTCAGCCGCAGACGGTGAGTGCGGAGATCAAATCAAGTGCAGGTTCCTATGCGGGGAATCTTGTGCCTGAGGCATTGGCGTGCAACCTGAGACCAGCGAATTAGTCTGAACAATCGCGACCTGCGACCGGAAGCCGTCGGCCGATCACCCGTTTCCCACGAACTGTAAGCAGCGATGCAGGTTGACGCCCCAGATGCATGGTTCGGTGGGCAGCTTCTCTATGCCGATTTCCCCCTGCAGTTGCGTGCCCATGTTGCCCGTCCACACAACACGAAATTGGGCCTTGTTTCCCTCGTACTGCACATCCACGATTTCCCCAGGCTTGATCCGTGGACCTACGCCCTGCACTACAGCGCCGACGCTGCTGATGTTTTTGACCCGGGCCAGTTGCATGAAGGGGCGAGAATAGCTATCTACTCCCCAGATGCGCACCGGCAGCATGGCGTCCACTCGCGACTTGCGACGTTGATCCATAATTGCGGCTACTGCTTGAAAAATCTCTAGCGAGATCGTATTCGAGTTTATGGGGGCAGCAAAGTAACAGCAGTTACCCGATACTGGTGTCCAAAGTCACCGCTGCTTTGGCTTTCTAAAGAGTCATTGGCGAGAGCCCTTTTCAGCTTGTCTCCTATGGAGCGGCCAATTGTGCGTGACCCGCCGCAGCGAGACAGCTTATCTCATTCCCGACGACCCATGCGGGCAGGCAATGCAGTTTGTATAAGAACAACGCGTGGGACGGAAAAGACTCTGGTTCGAGTGGAGCACCTGCTCTAGTCAAAATCGGGCATTGAGCACGCGCCGGCACCGCGCGGATCGCCGCACGTGCCGCACGCTTCAGGCGAACTGGTATTGGTCGATGAACCCTTCGCCGAAACCGCGAACAGCGAGAGCCGGGGCTCGAGTTTCTTGCTGTGGCACTTGGGACACTCTGCTTTCTCGTTGCCATAAACCAGGGCCTCGAACTCGTGCTTGCAATTCTTACAGATGAACTCATAGATCGGCATGTTATAACTCCTCGTGTGGCGGGGGCATCCTCGCCCGCGGCTAAGGTCGACAAAGCGGTCAGCCGCTGTTCTATTTAAAATCACTGGGTGTACCGTATGCAATCAAACATCAGCCAGCCGGGTTTTCATCCGCGGCGAGGCTTGCGTGGAGGGCATCGGCAGACGCTAGCAGCCTTTTTCCTTTCGCGCAAGATCTCTCTGCCAACCGCCGAAGAACGCCTGATCGAAGTCGAACCTGGAACTAAAGTCCTCTGTCGTTGCCATTGGCAGAAGGACCGCGAAAACGCGCTCACCGTGCTCGTGGTCCACGGCCTCGAAGGCTCCAGCGAATCACAATACATGCTGGGTATTGCGGACAAGGGTTTTGCGGCGAACATGAACGTCGTGCGCATGAACCAACGCAACTGCGGTGGAACCGACGGCCTGGCCCCCACTCTCTACCACTCTGGGCTTTCGACGGATGGCGCGGCCGTAGCGCGCGAATTGATCGAGCGGGAGAGGATCTCGCGGCTCGCGCTAGTCGGATTTTCGATGGGCGGAAATTTGGTACTCAAGCTCGCGGGCGAATGGGGAAAGAAGGCTCCGCCGCAATTGCGGGCTATCGTGGCCGTCTGCCCAGCCGTGGATCTTGCCGCGTCCTCCGACGCGGTTCACATAAGGAGCAACCGCCTCTACGAGTACTACTTCCTGTGGCAGCTCCGGCGCCGGTTGCGAGCCAAGGCGAAGCTGTTTCCCCACTACTTCGACATCTCACGGTTGCGCGGCCTGACCAGTCTGCGGGACTTTGATGACAAGATTACCGCCTATTATTGTGGCTTCGCGGATGCTGTGGACTACTACGCGCGTGCGGCGGCTTCCAACGTGGTGGACCGAATTGCGGTGCCAACATTAATCCTGCACGCCGCGAATGATCCCTTCATTCGCATCCTGCCCGAGACGCGAAAGAAGATTCTCGCAAACCCCAATATTACTTTCGTCGAAACAGAAGACGGCGGACATTGTTCCTTCCTTGCCGCGCCCAACGGTTACGACGGGCACTGGGCCGAGCGTCAGGTTGTCGAATTCCTCCGGCAGTTCTGAACGATTCTTCGGGGTTTTTCTCTAGCACTACGCTTCCGCGCTCGACCCCAATCTTCACGGTCGAGGACTCCGTCGAATTGCAGAGCGAACCGTTATCCCTCTTGTACAATTTCCCGCGATGAAGTGGGGTGTCAAATTTTGTCTGATCGTTACTGCACTCACGCTCGTTCGCGGCGCGCAGCCCGAACCCGTGTCGCAGTTGCATCCCACTGATTACGTTAACGACTTCGCTCACGTCATAGACCAGAACACGATTGCGCGAATCGACAGCATCTGCCGACAGATCGACGAGAAGGCGCACGCGCAAATTGCTGTGGTTACGGTGAATTCGCTCGATGGCTCCGACATTGATAGTTACGCCGTAGACCTGTTTAAGAAGTGGGGAATCGGCAGCAAGTCCACGAACCGAGGTGTTCTGATCCTGCTTGCGGTGCAGGATCGCAAATATCGCACCGAAGTGGCCTACGGACTAGAGCCGATACTGCCAGATGGAAAAGTCGGCGGCTTCGGGCGCGAGGCGGTTCCCCAACTGCGCAATGGCAATTACGGCGGAGCTCTGCTCCTACTTACGACACGCATTGCGGAAGTGATCGCGAACGATGCCGGAGTCCAGATCACTACAGAACAGCCAACCGCGCCGACCAGTTACCAAGAACAGCCGCAGCCGCGCGTCTCGGGCAGCACGATCATCCTAGCTATCATTGTTATCCTGATCGTTCTCTTCACTCCTCTGCGGCGGCTTTTGTTCTGGTGGTTACTGTTTGGTGGTGGTTGGGGACGAGGTTCGGGCGGTGGGGGTTGGGGCGGTGGTGGAGGATTCGGTGGGGGTGGCGGATTTGGAGGATTCGGCGGAGGCAGCTCCGGTGGTGGCGGCGCGAGCGGGGGGTGGTAGCTTCAGCAAGCGAGGGAACAATGGTTCCACAAAACAAGATTACAGAAACGAAGGTTCCAGAAAAGAAGATCGACGAGTTTGTAAGCCGATTACGCGCAGCAGCGGGTCCAAACCTGCAGAGTGTGATCCTCTACGGCTCAGCGGTGTCAGGCGAATTCGATCCTGAGTTCTCCGATATAAACTTGCTCTGCATTCTGCGCGGTACCTCGTTCCCGATGCTTGAGGCGGTTGCTCCGGCAGTTGAATGGTGGAACAAACAGAAGCAGCCTGCGCCTCTGTTCATGACACGCGAGGAATTGGAGCGCTCTGCCGATGTCTTCTCCATGGAATTTACTGATATTAAGGCGCAACATCGTGTGCTTTTCGGGGATGCTGTAATCACAGAGCTGCAAATTCCCATGCACCTGCACCGTACGCAAGTCGAATACGAATTGCGAGAGAAGCTGATCCTGCTGCGCCAGGCCCTGCTCCTGGCCGCGCACGATCAGCGCAAAATGCGCCACTTGCTGCTGCACTCTGTATCTGCATTCTCCACTCTCTTCCGTCATGCGCTGAGTGCGACAGGAGGACCCATGCCGGCCTCAAAGCGCGAGACTATCTCGGCAATTGCGGCTCATGTCGGTTTCGATCCCTCAGCCTTTTACCAGTTGCTGGATGTCCGCGAGCATAAGACCGATGTGAAAAAGCTTGATATTGAAGACATAGCCACGCGCTATCTTTCCAGCATAGAGCAGGTGACTGCAGCTGTGGACAGGATGCTGGACTCGTCGGACCCGCGGGGCTCGTAACTGAGCGGTCGATTTTGTGTTCAGGAGAAAGCCATGAGCAAAGCACTGATCGTATTCGTAGTGTTGGTACTGATCGCGTTGTTCTTTTTCGGACAGTACGTGAGCGTGCGCAACACGCTGGTCAGCAAGAACGAAGCGGTCAAAGCCGCTTGGTCGCAAGTGGACATCGTGCTGCAGCGCCGAGCCGACCTGATTCCCAATCTGGTCGAAACCGTGAAGGGTTACGCGCAGCAGGAGCAGACCGTCTTCGGCGACATTGCCAAGGCGCGCTCGGCGCTGCTTTCCGCCGGGACGCCCGCGGAAAAGATCGCCGCCAACCAACAACTTGACGGCGCTCTGGGCCGCCTTTTACTGATCGTAGAGAATTACCCGCAACTGAAGTCGAACGAGAATTTCATGCGACTGCAGGATGAGCTCGCCGGCACCGAGAACCGGATTGCCGTGGAGCGCAAGCGCTATAACGACACGCTGCAGGACTACAACACGTACGTCCAACAGTTCCCACACAATATTTTCGCAAATTGGGCAGGTTTCAAGCCCAATAGTGCTTACTTCGCTGCCTCGGAAGCGTCCCGTCAGGTGCCGAAGGTGAATTTTCCCACGCCAAGTGCCAAGCCGCAGCCTGCTCCTGCCAAATAGGGCTAGGCCCGCCCGGTTGCACTGCCACCAGGTTCTGGAGGCCTCCAATGGCGAGCAGGCTATCAGCCTGGTGGAACAGGCCAAAACCGTGCAGTTGGAGAATTTCGCGAATCAGTTCCAGGTTCGCGGTGTTGTCTTCTGGAACTAGAATTTTGCTCATCTTGCAATAAGTGCCTCAATCCTGCTGGTGTACGTGGCGCATCCTCTGTGCTCCTCTGTACCCTCTGTGGTCAAGAAACAACAACCACAGAGGGCACAGAGGTTCACAGAGGAGAGCGCAAGCATGCGATGAGCAGGAGGCGAGGACCTAAAATTTGCCTGCCGATTAGGTTGCCACGGCCCGCCGTACCTGCGTCAACAGGTCGTCTTTCCAAGGGCCGCTCTTACGCAGCCAGGCACGCGTTTCCTGTGTCAGTACGGCGACTTCCGTCTCCGACAGATCTTTGCCGGTGAGTACGAAGACGGGAGTATCGCGCAAGCTCGCGCTTCTTCGGATGTTGCGCAGAACCTCGAAACCGTCCATTTCAGGCATCACGAGATCGAGAATCAGTGAATCCACCTGGTGACCGGACAACACTTCCAGAGCTTCTCTTCCATTCGTAACCGCGCGGGTTCTGTACCCGGCGGACTGCAAGGTTTCGCTCACAAAATTGCGGGTTTCTGAATCGTCATCCACCACCAGCACATTCCAGGCGCTATCCGGACGAGGCGACACATGTTTGTGAAGCACCTCGAGTAGAGCAGCTCGCTCCACCGGCTTGGCCACGTATTCAGTCGCACCCAGAGTGAAGCCCATGCTTTCCTGCAGGACCACCGAGACGACGACCACCGGAATATTCGCCGTCTCACGTGAGTCTTTCAACCGGCAGAGTGTTTCGAAGCCGCCAGTCCCCGGCATCAGCATATCGAGCGTAATCGCGGCGGGATGCAGGCGGCACGCCTTCTCGAGCGCTTCCATACTGGAGTGGGCGGTTTCTATCGCGTAGCCCTCTGGTTCCAGATAGTTCTTGATGAGTTCGCAGACGGCGATTTGATCATCGACCACAAGAATGAGAGGCCGCTCACCGTTCGAGGTGACACTCTGATTTACAGGTGCGGCCCTCAGCACTGAATCTCTCACCCCGGAAACCACCCGCCCTGCTGGAAGCGTAAAGCTGAAGCGACTGCCCTTGTCTACTTCGCTGGTGACCCAGATTTTTCCCCCATGCTGTTGCACCAGCCGCCGGGTGATAGCGAGGCCCAGGCCGGTTCCATCGCGGCCCACTCCCCCGGTTCCACCTGCCTGGCGAATTCTTCGAAGATGAGCCCCAGATCTTGCTCCCTGATGCCCGCGCCTGTATCGGTAACCGAGATCTTCACGAATTCATCTTCGAACTCCGATTCCACCGTGACTTTGCCGCCACTCGATGTGAACTTCACCCCATTACTGAGCAAGTTGTAGAGCATTTGCTTGAGGCGCACACGGTCCGCATGAACCCATTGGGCGCTCAAGGCGGCACATTCCACATGGATTTGCTTGTTTTCGGCAAGTTGATCGATGGTGGTCAGGGTTTCCTGGAGAACTTCTTCAACATTACAATTCTCGAGATTGAGGTCCAGACGGCCCGCCTAGATCTTGGAGATGTCCAGAATATCGTTAATCAATTGCAGGAGATGCCGGCCGTTCTCACGGATGTGGCCGGCGAAGCGACGTTGCTTGTCGTTGAGCTGGCCGGCTGTGCCTTCTGCCAGTAGATCAGAGAACCCGATAATGGCGGTCAACGGCGTCCTCAGTTCATGGCTCATGCTGGCCAGGAACCGGCTCTTGAGTTGGGCTGCGCGTTCGACCTCGCTGTTGCGCAGTTCCAGTTGTCGATAGGCGATCTCAAGGCGGCGCTCTCGTTCATCGGAGACCCTGGCGGTCTGGATCATCGCGATGGTCTTTGGCACAAGAGACGGAAGCGCGATCGCTGTGCCTACCGAGGCAATTGCAGTCACGACCTTGACGCTGCCAGACAACCAATACACCGGTTTCCACAACACGATCACTTCCATCAAATGCGTGAACCCGCAGGCCACAATAAACGCGCCAAAGGCTAGGTACACCCATTGGAACGGGATATCTTTGCGCATCCGTCGCTCCAGATAAACCAGGGTGCAAGAAATGGCGATGTATGAAAGCCATATGAGTACGTCGGAGGTCAGGTGTAGCCAAACCAGCGGGCGGTTCCACAAATAGCAGGTGCCGTGCGGGAGAAAATTGGCTGAAAACAGGCTCCTCAGCAGCCCGGGCCACACGACGAGAGTTGCCGTGCCAGCCAGCAGCAAAGGCATCCCCCACCTCTTGAATAAGCCCCGCGAAATACCGCATGCCGGTGGAGGCTTCAACTGGAAAGAGGCATTGGACATGAGTGATTCCACCCCAACAAAGGACGTGAGGCAGTAACGACGCTTGCAGGTAATTTAAACCACGCATGTTGATGGCTCGAGAGATTTCATACTGCTTCCGAAAAGTAACCTCAGCGTGGTTCCTGGGCCGTGAGCACACTTCCACACGAGCCGTTTCACCCGAGCCGTCCGTGGATTTATTTCCCTTTAGGTTTCAATAGCCTGCGCGAGCACGATGATTTTCTCGGTGGGACATAACGCATTTCGGGAACTTTCCGATTTTGAACTTCGAGAGAGCACGAAAGGGTGACCAGCCTTGAAGAATGGGGCTGTAGGTTTACTGCACGGGCTACATTCACGATCTTGCCGGGCGGACTGCCGTCTTTCCCTCGACAGCGCTCTGGCGTGCCAGACGGCTGGACTTGATCTTGCTGCGCGAGAGCGAGAGCAGCAACATCGAAAGGAAGATCACTAGAAGCCCGAAGGATGCGGTGCGAATGCCAACGGTTCGTTTGGGCAGGATTGAGAAACGGCCGTACACGAATTCAATATGCACCCAGTAGACCAGCAGTGAAGTCTGTCCTAACTGAGCCATCGGACTAAAACCCCATTGACCTAGTCCCCAGCGGCACCAGGCATAGACAGCCAGCAGGATCGAGAGCAAGATCCCCGCGCGAATCAGGAAAAAGCTCGGACTCGTGTGCCAGAAATCGTACACGGCATATACGTGCCACGGCCGCGCATCAAGCCAGCGGGCCAGCAGAATCAGCGCAAGCCCTCCCGTGCCAGCTAATGCGAAGCCGCCAGCTTCGTGCTCGCGGCTCCAATCGCTCAGGAGAATAAAACCTATCGCGAGCCCGAGAAAGGCAAATGCCGTCCAGGGAAAGATCGGAAACAGCCACGGTTGCGGCTGGCCGAGATTGTGCACGCCGTTGATGTAGGACTCCAGCGGCCATGGCATCCAGCGCGGACGCCATGTGGTCCACAGCGGAGGTGTGACCAGAGAAATGACCAGCGCGATCGCAGCCGCAGTTCCGATTAAATGAAGGCGAGTTCGCGGACTGCGGCTCAGCAACAAGACCATCCAACAAGCGATGCCCATCAGCACCATCGAAAGTCCGATGGTGTTCAGGATATCGACACGCAACAGGTCAGTCCAGGGCGCCCAGCCGAAGGCAATGAGAAATTCCTGTAGTCTGAACAACAGACCGAGAGCGAAGATTTCGGAGCCACGCCGAATGACGGTGAGTGCGATCTGGTTCGAAACCAGTCCCTTCTGCCGCAGTTTGTCTATCACCAGGGCGAAGGAAATTCCTGCGAGAAAGAGAAACAGCGGAGCAGGCAAGGTGCCGCCGAGCTGCGACCACATGAAAAACTTGGTCTTGCGCGCGTCGCCACCCAGCCACGAATCGTAGCAGTGGGTCTGAAACATCAATACGCAGGCCAGGCCGCGCATCCAGTCGACATAAACGAGCCGCGAGGGCTTGGGAACAGTCATGTTGTGGCTTGTCGTGACCCTGGCAAGACGCGATTGCGTGCGTCTTGCATCGCAGCAGTATACGGCCAAAAACCAGCATTATGCGGGATGGCAACGATTCCGCACGACAGTCTGTCCGGTATGTCTTTGATATTCGGCAAGACGGGGAACGTCACCGAATATTGGATTCTTGCATCTAACCCAGCGCAGCATTGAATGAGGTAGCCTCGATGAAAAGTAAGCGACGTGACGTGTTCAGCATCTGGTTCGGAAAAGCCGCTAGCAAATCCGCCGCATGGGTAGGCTCGCCATGGTCATTCATCACAGCCTTGGCCACAGTTGTGCTTTGGGGAGCGTTAGGCCCGCGGTATCACTACTCGGACACCTGGCAACTCGTCATAAACACGGGAACGACGATCGTCACGTTTCTGATCGTGTTCCTGATCCAGAACACTCAGAACCGCGACGCTCGCGCGTTGCACCTAAAGCTAGATGAAGTGATTCGAGCCATCCAGGGCGCGCACAACGAAATGATCGATATCGAAAATCTCTCCGATGCCGAACTAGAAGAGCTAGCCCAGCGCTATCAACATGTGCGCGACGAATGGGAAGCACGTCACAAAAGCGAGAAGCTGAAGGCGTGAAACTGCCCATCTGAACCGGTCCTGTAACTATTCTGGAAAGGCAAGCTGTAGAACTCATCGCCTGGGAATGTTACACACTCATCCTGCAGCAGCTTGAGGCATGGCAATAACGTCGCGTAATTTGGTTTGGTCGGGTACAGACAACTCTGATTGTTCAAAACAGCTTCTAAGACGCTCTAACAAAACCCTGTTTCAGCAGCAACTACTTCGGGACACTACTTCATCTTCTCGTACTCCGCCTTGGCATGCTTCAGGATGGGGATGTCGGGATCGGCGTCTTTCCACAGCTTAAGGAAGTCTTCGTATGCAGTTTTGGCTTTGACCGTGTCGCCCCGCATGGCGTAGGCACGACCCAGGCCCAGGTGGGCGAGCGCGCCGATGGGTTCGTTGAACACGACGCCGCGATGGTCGAGGATTTTCCGGAACTCGGCCGCAGCGCCGGTCTCCTGATGCCCGGCGAGATACGCCTCCCCGCGCACATAGACGGGATAGAGGCTCACGAAGGTGAAGGCCTCGGTCGGGTCTCCCAGTTCGTAGGGAGCGGCGGACTGGAGAGCCTCGATGGCCTTCGAAGCATCGTTGCGGCTGAGCGCGAGCTGAGCGTGAAGCGTTGGTAGATAGTTGAACTGCACTACTGTATCCTCCCGAAAGTGCTTGGCCAAATCATCTGCCAGTGCCTGCGCGCGGGGGGCATCCCCTGCCATGGCCAGCGCCAGCGCCGCTCCATACTTCACATCCCGGCCGGTCGAAAGCCCGAGCGCCGCCGCAGCTCGTTGCCGGCCTGCGGCTGCATTGCCGAAAAGGGCTTCCCGCAGGGCCGCATCGGCTTCATAGCTCGCTGCCTTCTCCTTCTCTTCTGCCCGTTCGGCCGAGGCCACCGCCCGGCGGGAAAAGTCGCGGGCCTCTCCGAGCCGCCCAGAATAGGCAGCTGTATCGGCTTCGCGGGCCAGCAGCACGTCTTCCACTCCCGACTTCCCCGCCGCCCAAGTTACCTGCTGTGCCATCCCTGACGTATCGTTCTGCAAGAAGGCAAGCTGGTACAGGCCGATGCGCAGGAGAGGAGAATCGAGCTGTTTCGCCTGCGCCTCTTCGGCCGTGGCCCGGGCCTCTTCCAGGCGATTCAGATTGAGATAGGGGTAGACGAGGTAGGCATAACTCCAACCGCTCGCCGGGTCGAGGCGGAGGGTCTCGCGATTTTCCGCAAGGCGTTTGTCATATTGTCCGAAAATTCTGTAGATGCCACCCAGGTTGTCCGGCGGCAGCCAGTCTCGCGGATAGGTCTGCGCCCAGAGTTCATAGGCCCGGCGCGCCTTTTCCAGGTCGCCGGTGACAACGGAATAGTAGTGAGACTCGATGTAGAACTTCTCCCGCTCGCTCACCCGCTCGCGCAGCTCGTAAGCCTTCCGCGTGTTCTCCGCTGCCAGGCTGGTTTCCCCGAGATTACCATAGCTCGTCCCGAGCGAGGCATAGGCCATGGCGAAATTCGGGTCGAGGCGGATGGCCCGCTGGAAGCGGGGGACGGCGGCGGCGTTGTCGCCTTTTGCCACCAAGGTCTTGCGTCCCATGCTGTAGGCCTGGAGGGCTTCGAGCGAGGGCGTGGTGGCCTGCTCGATCGGCGTATCGAACTTCTGCACGGTGTTGAGCGATTCGCCCAGCTTGCTGCGCAGCTTTACGGCCGCCTCACCGAGGGCTTTCAGGACTCGTTCTTTGCCGTCCGCCGTCGCCTGCTCCTGCGCCAGGGAATCACCCGTGCGGCAGTTCACTGCTCTGAGGCCTAATACATATTGGCTGCCCAGACTTGCAATCGAGCCGTCCAGGACCGCAGCGCTCTCCGTCCGCTGGCAGAGGTCGCGGGCAATCTCGGGAGTGAGCCGCCCATCGGGCGGCTGGCCCATCAGGCGCAGGGCCTGCTGGATGCGCTGCTCAGAGAGGAGGCTGAGGAAGGGCGACTGTTCGAGCTGCACGGTTAGCCCCTGCCGGAGTGTGCCGTCGAACACCGCGTCGCCCGTCGTGTTCGTGAAGTCGGCGAGGACGATGGTGTCCTTTTCGGTCAGCACGGGTGCGCGATGGAAATAGAAGTATGCGCCCACGGCCAGGGCTGCGACCACGACCGCAGCGCCTGCGATTGCGACCCATTTCAAGGAGCGGGCTTGGGCTGCTGCGACTGAGATTGAGGGAGCCATTGCTGCGGCCGTCGTCACTGCTGAAGAAACTGCTGCGGCAGGGTTCGTCGACCCTGGCTCGGCCTCCGTGGTCACGACCGCCGAGCGCCCCGACTCCGTGTCCCGCCTCAGCCGTTGCAGCTCGGCACGCATGTCGGCCGCGTGCTGGTAACGCAGGTTTCGGTCTTTCTCCAGCGCCCGGTTGATGATGCGTTCCAGTTCGGCTGGGAGGTCGGGATTCAGACGCACGGGAGCTACCGGAGCACGGTTCAGGATCGCATCGAAGATCGTTGCCGTGCTGTCCCCACGGAAGGGCAACTGGCCGGTGGCCATCTCATAGAGGACAGCTCCAAACGAGAACAGATCAGTACGGGCGTCCAACTCTTTCGCCCGCGCCTGCTCCGGGGACATGTATGCGACCGTGCCTAATGCTGCGCCCGGACTCGTCAGGTGCTGCTCGTCAATCGTTAACGTCTGCGTGTTAGCCGCTGCGATGTTGCTCGAAGAACTGACCGCAGGTGTGATCTTTGCCAGCCCGAAGTCCAGAATCTTGGCGTGACCGCGCTTAGTCACAAAAATGTTCGCGGGTTTTATATCGCGGTGGACGATTCCTTCCGCGTGGGCAGCATCGAGCGCGTCGGCAATCTCGATGGCGAGGGACAGCACTATGGCCGTGTCCAGCGGCCGTCCCGCAATCCGGTTCTTCAGCGTCAGCCCATCCAGAAATTCCATGGCGATGAACGCCTGCCCATCCTGCTCGCCGATGTCATGAATCGTACAGATATTGGGGTGATTCAGTGCGGAGGCGGCATGGGCTTCGCGTTGAAAACGGGCGAGTGCCTGCGGGTCACGGGCAACGTCCTCCGGCAAGAACTTGAGGGCGACGAACCGATGCAGCCGCGTGTCCTCAGCCTTGTAAACCACACCCATGCCGCCACCCCCCAGCCCCTCCAGGATGCGGTAATGCGAGATGGTCTGGCCAATCACTTGGGAAGGTTAGCCCTTTGGCGCGATCATATTAGGGGCCAAGCTGCGGGAAGTCAAAGCATTGCGGGCTTGGTTTCCAAACGCCACGCAATCGACTCGCAAGAAGTGCTAGCAGATCAGAGCACACCCCGAGGACATGAATGCCTCGTGAATGTCCGGCGCCGTTTTTCGTAGCGAGCGCACAGTCGCCAGAACTAATTCAGCCATGCGAAGGCGCCAGTGTACGCGAGCGCCCGAATAAGCCTCGCGTTGCCGGTGGAAGGCGTTTCTGAGACCTACCCCCACTTGTCTCGAAAGTGCCTGTTTGAGGCGATCTGGTCTCCAAGAATTTTTGGAGGCGTCTCGTTTACGGCGTCCGCTTACAACCGCTATACTTTTCTACCGTTGGCTTTTGTGGGGAGGCGTAATGCCCTTATCTGCGGTGATCGTAGATGACGAGCAGTTGGCCCGCGACGAGCTTGCCTATTTATTGAAGGATCTAGACGATGTCAGTATCGTAGCTCAGGGCAAGAATGGCGTCGAAGCCGTTAACCTGATTCGTGAGCACAACCCCGATCTCGTCTTCCTTGACGTCCAGATGCCCGGGCTCGACGGTTTTGGCGTAATCAAGAAGCTGCTCGACAGGAAAGTCCCGCTCCCGAAAATCGTATTCGCCACCGCCTTTGATCAATACGCGGTGAAAGCATTCGAGGTGAATGCAGTCGATTATCTGCTGAAACCGTTCGACAAGAAGCGCGTCGCGCAATCTGTGCGGAAAGCGCGCGCCAAGCTGGAGTCCACCAACTCTTCAAACGACCGATTGGAGACGCTGGTGCGCATGCTCGAATCCCAAAAGCCTCAGAGCTCCAAGATTCTTATCAAGGCCGTCGGCCGTCTGTTCCTTGTGGACCAGAAGGACATCTGTTATGCCTCCATCGAAGACGGCGTGATCACCGTGGCCACCAGTGGTCCCGCTGGCATGGAAGGCCAGTCCAACTGCCGGACGTTGGAAGAACTGCTCGACAGCCTCGACCCCAACCTGTTCTGGCGTGCTCACCGCTCTTACCTTGTGAATATCAATCGCATTAAGGAAGTCGTCCCCTGGTTCAAGAGTTCCTACCAGTTGCGCATGGATGACAAGAAGCAGACGGAGATCCCCGTGAGCCGCGCCCAAACCCGCCGATTGCGAGAATTGTTCGGTCTCTGATTCGCAGTCGAAGGGGTGATGGTTTCGACGGTTCCGAGGTAGGACTTCATCCGGAATGGAAAAAGAGGCGACCGGGGAGGACAGTCGGCCGCCTCATTAGGCGTGTAGATGTGCTTCTACGACGCCAAAGCTTCGAGGGCTGTTCGATTGCGGATCACCAGCATGGATCCTTCCAGCCGGATGAACTGCTTCTTCTTCAGATCGCTTAACAGCCGGGTTACTGTTTCCCGTGAAGAACCGATCATTTGCGCCATCTCTTCATGCGTAAGCCCGGAAGAGATGCGGACTTCTTTTCCGTTTTCGCGAATGGGAATCCAGGAAAGCAGCAATTTCGCCAGCTTGCCGGCCGATGAACGCGCCATCACCAAGTCATGGATGTCCTGGTAAACCGCTTGAAACTCCTTGCTGAGAGCTTTGGCAGTATGCAGTCCCGCTTCGCCGTGCTTAGCCACAAATCGCAACAGCGCTTCCCGCTCCACGAAATTGATCTGACATGGCATGGCAGTCTCCGCCGTCAACTCGCAAGCAGTACCGGCAATCACCGCACTTAGGCCGAGCACCTCACCCGATCCGGCAATCTTCAGGATGAGAACTTTGCCATCTTTCGAAGTAGTGGAAAGTTTTACTTTGCCAGAGCACAGCACGAATATTCCTCGCGGCATCTGGCCTTCGATGAACAGCAGCGCGCCTCCGGGCAAAACACTTATATGCCCGATGTTGTTGAAGTGCTTTAGCACCTCCGGCGAGAAGCTGCAAAAAGCACAGTTCTTTCTCAGCTTGCAGCTCAGGCAGTTCTCACCAATCTCCAAGCCATATGGAGCATTCATTGCTCTCTCCTGGCGCAAGCGGCCGCCCCACAAGGACGCAAGCGACCCGCCCACTGTGCCCGAGCCGCGCTCAGCGGACCCCTGCAGCGCGTCCCCCTTTGCTTCTTTCTCTGAATGAATATCAATCGTGAGATCCTCTTGTGAATCTGAGAGCAACGCCAGACCCACAGCCTTTGCATCGCGGTCCGGAGACTTCGCCGCGCGAATCAACTCCCAACCCGCGTCGGTATCAGCCCTCCTCCGCCAATCAAGGCCACAAGCGAAAAGAAACAGCGGATCTGCCATGCTTCCGTAGCCGTTGTTATCGGCAGTGGCGGCTCGCATCTTTAGTCGGCCTGGCAGCGCCCGATCTGCTCCAGAATGTAGGTTGTTAAAATTCCTCTGCCCATAAGCCTAGCCCCGGCATTGTGCATCTTGGTCAACAATGCCCTGCCGGATGCATCCACGAATGTCACCATGTTTAGATCTACGAGCAGCTGGCTGTTCCGCCATCCTGTCATGGCCGTATTCCAGCACCGCTCCAGTTCTTCCACCCAGGGACCAACCAGCTTTCCCTCAAGGCGGATCGTTGCCACGTCATGCTCTTCCATGATCGTTATACGTAACATTGGCGCCACAACGCCTCCTTGGCGACACTCCTGCGCACGCCAAATTCCAAATCTAGGGAGTGAACGGCAACTGATTGAGGCACGTGAACATGATGAAAATCTCCCGGTCCTGTGCGGCCTGGCTAGGCTGCCGATTCTGACGAATTCACGGCGGATTGCCGAAACATCGGCAGCGCAAGACTGTTACGCTAGCTACGACCGCGGTACCAGGGATTAAAGGATGTAGTCTTCGCGAGAGATTCCCAGCTTCTGCATTTTGGATTGCAGTGTGGTGCGTTTCAGGCCGAGTTTTGCAGCCGCCCCGTTCGCGCCAGAAATCGTTCCGCGCGTTTCCCGCAGCAAGCGGATGATGTGTTCGCGATCAGCCGCTTCGAGCGTACTGTCCGTTGCCGCGCTACTCTCGGCTTCCGGCTGTAACTCCGCCAGGGGTACCCGCAGCACAGAACCGTCGGTGAGGATGACCGAACGCTCCAGAAAATTCTCCAGTTCTCTCACATTTCCTGGCCAACTCCAGTTGATGAGAGCGTTCATAGTTTCGGTCGGGATAGTTTCGATTTGCTTGTTCATCCGACGGGCGAACTTCTGGACAAAATACCGCACCAACAGCGGGATATCCTTGTGCCGCTCGCGAAGCGGTGGCATGCGGATGGGAAAAACATTCAAGCGGTAGAACAGATCACTACGGAACTGGCGCTCGACCACGCTCTTGCCCAGGTCGCGATTGGTGGCAGCAATCAGCCGGACGTTGACCCGTATGGTTCGCGTGCTGCCCAGGCGCTCGAATTCCTGGTCCTGCAGGACCCGCAACAGTTTCGGCTGGAGTTCCAGCGGGATGTCTCCCACTTCGTCCAGGAATATGGTCCCGCGATCGGCCAACTCCAACCGGCCAATCTTCTGACTGATCGCACCGGTGAAGGCGCCTCGTTCATGGCCGAATAGCTCGCTTTCCAACAGGCCAGTTGGAATTGCCGCGCAGTTCATCTTGATGAAGCTATTCTCTTTTCTCGTGCTCATGCGGTGAATGGCGCGGGCAATCAGTTCCTTTCCGGTGCCGGTTTCGCCCAGAATCAGCACCGTGGCTTGGCTCGCGGCCACAGTCTTCGCCTGCGACAGAACACGTTTCAGGGCAGTGCTTTCACCAATGATCTCCTCAAAATTGAGTTCCGAACGGATCTCGTCTTCCAGGTAAAGCTTTTCCTCTGTAAGCTTGTTCTTCAGAGCTGCGATTTCATGGTAAGCACGGTCATTCTCGACTGCGACTGCCACTCGTCCTGCAATTTGCCCGAGCAGGACCCAGTCTTGGCGTGCGAATCCATCTTCCTGGTTGCTGGCCAGGTTCAGCGTTCCCAAGGGCCCTTTAGAGCCGATCAGCGGAATCGAACAGTAGGAACGGATGCCCTTGCCTAACAATAGCGAGAGAAAGTCCGACCTGGCCGAGAGTAGATCGGAATGGCTGAAGAGCTTTACCTCGCTTTTCTCCAGGGCCCGCGCCGCTAGAGAATCCTTGACGGGCACTACCGTGTCTGCCGGGAGAAGATCCTTGCCCATCGGCCAGTCTCTCGCATAAGGTCGCATGGTCTGGGTCTCCACGTCATGCAGCAGGATGCTCATGTAGTCGTGCCGGACCAGGTGCCGTACGCTCTCCGAGATGGCGGGAAACGTTTTCTGCAGGTCACGATTGGAGACCAGCAGACTGTTGATTTCCACCAGCGATTGCAGCCGTTCTTTCTCTTCATTCAGCGCCTGCCGCATCAGCGCATTTTCCACGGCCAAAGCTATGAGCTCCGCCACCCGCGGCAGCAGTTGCAGATCGCTTTCTCCATACGCCGAGGCTTTCGAGGTGCCAAAGCCCAGTGCGCCCAATTGCTTTTGAGCTGTGCTCAGAGGCAGCATGCAGTACGAGCGAATTCCTCGTCCCCTTGGCATGTCCGGCACGGTTGGAAACCGCGTCTCCACACCCAAATCGGGAAATACTAGCGGCTGCTGGTTCTGCCAGACCCAGCCGCTCACCGAGTCCTCTACAGGCACTTCCATTGGGATAGTGGGCTGCTCACTGCCTTCCCATATGTGCAGGCGCATGAGCCTCTGCGATGCATCGTGAAGCGATATATTGATAAACTCAAAGTTGGCGACTCTTTGGAGCCTCTGCGCCATTTCGTGAAATAGTTCGGGCAAGTTGCCGTGGGGACCATTAGGTCTGCCATTTCAAGCAGAGCTTCATAGCGACTGGAGTCAACTATGAGATCGAGGTGGCTTTGCGAACCCGAGCGCATACCCAAGCTTTCCGAATACGAAGACGTGGGGGATTTCGCTTCGGTTCTTTATAGGTTTGGCAGATAATAAGTCCGGCGTGAAAATTTTGTAAAGACAAAAAGAAAATAAATGCAGAAAAAATGCAGCTTTGCCGACATTTCGTCACAATTAATGCCTGACTACTTGGCACAACTCGTGACAAAGCACAATTCTCGGCAAATCGAATCACGCGACTATGTCTTCAATACCATTTTGGTACTCATCCGATCAACAAACTGGACCGCGTCCGAACTGCAAAGGTCGGCGAAAGGAAAAGTGTGAAATTGATTTCCCCTGAGAAGAGCCCCGCCCTAACCGCGTATAATCCAACTAATGGCGCGAGGCTGGGAAAGCAAGTCCGTCGAGGCACAAATCGAGGCTGCGGCTGAGAACGCACCTCAGCACAAAGTATTGCTCAACTCCGAAACCGCAGCCAAGCTTCGCCACAAGGAAGGCTTGCTTCTCTCGCGCAATCGCGTGGCCCAACAACTTGAGGCCAGCCGCAATTCGCTTCATCGCAAAATGCTGGAACAGGCACTCGCCGGCCTCGCCGCTCAAATCGCAGAATTGGATTAAGAAGTCTGGGGTAATTTCAAAGGCACATATTGTGGTGGGTTTGCCCCTAATCTGAAGATCACAGTGACGAACTAACCCGTAGGCACAAGTTGCCGGCCTGGCGTATAATAAAGATCCTCCCCATGAAAGCCTACGTGTACGTCTCTCTCAAAAGGAGCGTTTTGGATCCACAGGGTAAGACTATCCAAGGTGCCCTTAAGAAGATGGGCTACAAGGGTTTGGAGGACGTGCGCCAAGGCAAGTATTTCGAGATCGCGTTGAATGGGGGACTCACTCGGGCGGAAGCCGAGGCTGAAATCGAGCGCATGGCCCGGGAGGTCCTTACCAACCCAGTTATTGAAGAGTTTCGTTTCTCCCTCGAAGATTAACTCTCCGATTGCTGGGAGGGATACCTTAGAAACCTTCGGTCTTCCCCAACCGAAAAAGAGGAGCTTTGTCCTATGTGCGGGATAGTGGGCTACGTTGGCAAGAAGCGCGTTGTACCTGTGATTATCGAGGGTTTGAGACGGCTGGAGTACCGCGGCT
>Ga0099828_10000664_pt1 | contig 21549 bp, 27 predicted proteins | sample CZO8metaG_2_FD_79338 | JGI IMG/M metagenome (GOLD analysis project Ga0099828, IMG submission 79338) | Vadose zone soil microbial communities from the Eel River Critical Zone Observatory, Northern California, USA - CZOApr15con2H1.8 metaG | ecosystem: Environmental > Terrestrial > Soil > Vadose... | reverse complement strand
TGGAGGATCTGTGAGTGAGTCAGGGCAGAGTGTGCGTGGTGCGGCATTGCAGGCTGCGCTGGAGAAGCGGATGACTGCGTGGTTCGGGTCCCGTCGCTGGCGGGTGTGTTCTGAGTTGAGTTACATGACCGATGACGTGACGGTGAAGCGCGGTGAGTTCCTGATCCTTAATGATAAGGTGTTCAGGACTCCTTTTGGTAATAAGGGAAAGCACGGATACATTCTTCAGGAGGTAGAGCCTGATACTGGGGCAGATGTCTGGCATGGAAATGAGCCTAGTCGTGCGTCTTTCGGATGGGTCATCATCAGGAATGCGAAGGATAAGTTTCCTCAGTCTATTGTTGAGGTTCCTCCACGTCCGTACGGGCATCCTGGCGGGGTATCTGCTACGCTCGTGAGAGAGGGAGACTGATGATTTTTTACCGGGGTCAGCATGAGTGTTGAATTGCAATTTGCTATTTCTTGCGATTTTCCTTATGGATGCGATAATGTTACTGACAACGAGAAGTATGTTGCATTGTCAGTGACCAAGGCTAAGCAGGCAGGCTGGTTGCTGAGGACGAAGAAAAGTGGCGGGGACCTCTGTCCGGCGCATCGGGGCTGTAAGTGATTGTGTTCCTGGCATGAATTTTATTCCTGCTGCTGAGGCAGAGTGCCCTGTGATTGGTCATTCTAAGGTTAGGGTTGCACTGGAGCAGGAGCTGCCTTTGCAGCCAGTATTGCTGCTCGGTCCTGAGTCAACAGGTAAATGGCTAATGGTTAAGTGGGCAGCTAATTATCATGCTCCCTGGTATCATCAGCGGTGTATTGCGCAGCCGACGATGGATGCAATTAGGGAACTGCGGGGGTTCTTGCTTATTCCTCCGTCATTGTCTGATTGTGGTTCTGGGTGCAAGGTGGTGGCTGTTAATCTTGATGGTGTGAGATCAGGTCAGGGTGTGCAGAATGCCCTGCTGAAGGATCTGGAGGAGTTTCCGGATTATGTGCGGTTTCTCCTGGTTGCTTCCCGGGTTCCGCTGGCCACGGTATCAAGTCGCTGTATTATCTGGCGGGGTGGAGAGCTGACCGACGAAGAGGTGGCTCAGGTACTTGTTCGCAAGGGCGTTCCTCTGCGGGATGCCATGGTTATAGCTCCTGGAGGGCGTGGCAGGGTGCAGCCTGCGCTTGATGCTGCGGAGCGGTTCCGGCCGGCTAAGGCTGTTGTGCTTAAAGTGGTGCGTGCCCTAGTAGGCAGGGACTATGATCTTTTCGAGCGCGCAGTTAAGGACTGGGGCAAGACTGAGGACTGGATGCTGAGGGAACTGCTTGGCGCAGCAGCTTCCGGCAACTCTACTTCTCTTTTCAGTAATTCTGAGAGACAGGTTATCGGAAGTACGGCAGCCAGGAAAGGGATAGCTCTGCTGCCGTCTAGTTCCAGGATGAAGCCGCAGGTTGCGGTTCGCGTGCTTGCTATAGCTTTTATGGAGAGGTGAATGTCTACTTTTGGCCAGTGGCTGGCTTCCAGGGCTAAGAACACTTCTCCGTCGCGGCTCACCTGGGTGTGCGGGGAGGAGCGTGTTCTGGTTAATGAGGTGATTGACGCGACTGTCAGTGCTATTGGCGTGGCTGACATGAGTCAGTGGCGTGCCGGCAAGGACAGCGAGCGTGAGATCTGGGCATCTGTTCTTGCTATTCCGGCTAACGGGTATAAGAGACTGACAGTTATTCGTGATGCTGGTTGTCTAAAAAAATGGGATCAGCTGCGTAGCTGGCTGGAAGTACGTGCCCTGATGCGGGATAGTTATGTGCTGTTCGTGGACGGTGAGCATGATTTTCCGAGGGATAGCCACGGGAAGCTGACTTCGCCGGCAGATATGCTGCGTGATGTGTCTTGTGGTCAGATTATTCGTTGCTCATCGTTGAGTCCGGAAGATGCTATTGAATGGGTAATACGGCAGTCTTCTGTTATTTCTGCATGGCAGGCTAGGCATTTGCTGTCCAGGGCGTCAGGTGATCTGTGGGAGGTACGGGCTGTTCTGGCCAAGGTCGGCTTGTTTGGCGGATGTGTTTCTGATGAGGTACTTGACTTGCTTTGTGCTGAGTTGCCCGGTGATTTTGCTGACAGGCTGATCCGGAAAGATCTGCCTGGCTCGATGCTGGCGGCGGAAGTTCTGGATATGGCTAGTCTTGGACATACACTTGGTTATCTGGAATCTCGTCTCAATTTGCTGCTTGTATTGCATCGTGCTTCAATGGACGATGTTTCCTGCTGGGAAGTTGCTGCTAAGCTAGGTGTACCGGCGTTTCTTGCATATAAGTATTTCTGGGTAGCTACGGCAGAGTATGGAGAGTCTCGTGTGCGTAAGGCATGGCTGGCCTTGTCGGCGGCAGAAGATTCTTATCGTTCAGGTATTATAACTGGAGTAGCAGAAGTTCTTATTGTATCTTGGTGGAGTTGAGTAAAATGGCAGATGACGACAGATTCTGGCGGGTCTATAAGCCTGAGTGGTCTGTGGTTTACACTAGTGACGGGGATGGAGAGGACGGCAGGAAGGAGTGTCGTCGGCGGTATGATGCTGTTTACGCTGGCAGGGTGCGTCTAGAGGATTGCCGTGTGGTTCCCCTGTCTCTGACAGGTCCGGAGTGGTGGCCGTGGATGATGGAGTTGCATCTTCCGGTGATGAAGGGGGAGTATAGTAACAGGCCATTGGCTCTGGGGCATGCTCATAAGATTGACGGGGTGGTCGTGCTGGAGGGAAGTCGTGCAGACAGGAAGCTCCTGAATTATAGCTGGCAGATGCTGCGAAAGGATTCTGCAGATGGGGAGAAAGGCAATGACGCCTGAGGATGTGCTGACTGAGTTCAGTACTTGGCTGGATGACTGGCCTGACTGTGAGGCCAGGAGATGGGTGGAGGATAACCTGCCGACAGTTTATGATGCTGCGCTTGCACTGACAGTCCTGGCAGCATGACTAGCCCTAACATGGGATACGTGAAGTCTTCTGCTGAGCTTAGGCAGCTTGCAGATAAGGTAGTTGTTGAGGGTCTGCCGATCGCGCTTGACTGTGAGACTGGTTATGCAGGCGAGGAGCGTAGTCACCGGAATACTAGTCCGTCTTTCCATCCAGAGGAGAATGTACTGGCTGGGTTCAACTTCACCAATGCTCTTGCCTGGGCTATGTATGTTCCGCTGGGGCATGATGAAACCCGGTATAATCTTGATCCTGTTCTCGCGGCGCAGGCGCTGTGGGATATGGTGTCTACTGGCTTGTGCGTGGTACATAATGCGGACATGGAAGAACGGTGCCTGTCTCGTTTCCTGTTGCGGTACCTGGCTGATGATCCGGAGCGCGGGGAGGCAGTGCGTGCCAGTGATGGTTATTTCCCGATCCGGTCAGACACTATGATGGAGGCTTATGTTCTGGCGAAGTGGGAGCGTATAGGACTGAAGTTCTTGTCTAAGATAGTGTTTGACCATGATCAGGTTGAATTGATTGAGTTGTTTAATGACGTGATGTTCGGTGTGCAAGGGAAGAAGCTGCCGAAGAATAAGTCACACATGCTTCGTTTTACTGTGCTTGATCCTTCTGATCCTCGTGTTTTTAACTATGCCTGTGATGATGTTATCCAGACGCTTCATCTTCATCAGCAAAATTATCCTGAGGTGAAGGATAGTTTTATTTACTGGCTGGAGATGCATGTCTGGCCGGTTGTCTGGAGGATGGAGGATGCTGGCCTGGCGGTGGACTGGGATTTTATTGATGCTGCCAGGGGCCGTGCTCGTGATTTTAAGATGAAGATGCAGATGGGCTTGGTGTCTCATCTGGCTGAGCGTGGCTGTGCTACTCCGCTGAGCAATCCTGGCAGTGCTGTGCTGCTCAGGAAGATTCTTTATGCTGAGCCGCCCGTCGGTCTTGGCTTGCACACTCATATCATGACTGAGGGAGGCAAGGACGGGCTAAATAAAAAAGAGGCTACCAGTGCTCTCGCTCTCAAGGGTAATTCGTCTGACTTGTTCGTGCGCCGCTTGCAGGATTACCGGGGTATGTCTAAGCTGCTGAGTACGTATCTGGAGAGCTGGCGTGCTGAGTACGGCTGGTGCGAGGATGGACGGGCGCATTGTCATCTGCTGCCTCATGGTACAGTTACCGGCAGGTTCAGCTCTGCTGATTTTAATTATCAGAATTTGCCTAAGAAGTATCATTATGAGTGCGATGGTGCCGAGTTTAAGTTTAATTTCCGTGACTGCGTGATAGCTCCGCCTGGTTACTGGGGCCTGGGTTTCGATATCAGTCAGGGAGAGCTGCGGATTATTGCTGCTGAGGCACAGGAGCAGTCTATGCTTGATGCTTTTGCTGAGGGTGAAGATCTGCATACGCTGACTGCCATGCGCTTGCTAGGTCTTACTGCCGGGGAAGTTGTGGTGGGTGGCGAACTGGGTGGCAAACAGTATCCGGCTGAAAGCGGCGGGTTTCGTCCGTTTGGCAAAATGTTGAATTTCGCTTTGGGCTATCAGCTATCTGCTAAGGGACTTGCTGATCGGCTAGGCTGTTCTGTTGATGAGGCTAAAGATCATTTCGCCAGTTATTTCAAGGTGTATCCGGCTATTGCTGCATGGACTCGGGATACGGTTGCTGAGTCTCATGTTCATGGACGTACTAAGAGTCGTCTCGGCCGCCTTCATCCTATCTGGGCGTATGAGTCGGATAAATCGTGGGTTCAGTCTGGCGGGGAGCGCACTGCTGGCAATGCCCCGATTCAGGGCGGGCTTGCAGACATGATGAAAATGATTATGGTCCGGGTAGATGCTGCTCTCGGGGATGCTGGCCTGAAGGAATCCGTGCGGATGGTGATGAACATTCATGATGCGCTGGAGTTCTATGTTCGCAAGGATATTCCGCCGCAGCAGGTAATTGACCTGCTCACCCCTGTTATTATCCAGAAGACGCCGTGGACTCAGCACTGGCCAGTTATGAAGCCGGAATGGCATATGTGGGAAAAATGGGGCAGCCCAATTGAGCTGAAGCTGGATGATAATTATCGGATTCTCAGCAGGGGTGCAGTAACGGACATCGGGATTCAGGAGGAGGACGATGATGATGGTGACGTAGATGAGGAAGTGCCTGCGCTGTCTGGTCTTGCTGCTGCCTCGTATCCTGGTCTGGCTGTGCTGGCTGGGCAGGCGGGTGCCGTGCGGGCTGGGGCTGTGTTTCAGCCTCATTCGGGTCGTGTGATTGTCCGGGTTACGGAGATGCCGGAGATGTCAGTGCTGCAGCGTTTCATGCGCCTGGTGGCTGAGTTTCCTGGCCCGAACGAGATGGTGCTGGCTGTGCCGGAGGGTGACTCTGTTGTCAGTCACGGGACGTCGCTGTCTCCCGATGACAGTGCTCAGATTTCTCTGGTTTTCGGTGGTGCTACTGTGCTCTGGGATACTGCAACAGTTAACTGTGGTAACCTAGTTGAGGGTATGAAGTTCTAGCAGAGGCGGGGTTTGATGGAAGTTCGGCAGGGTGTTTCTACGGAGTACGGCAAGCAGCGGTTTGACATCACGCTGGATGAGACTGATCTTGTCCGGCTGTGCAATGAGTACGGGGTGATGGATCCGTCAAACCTGACTACTGTTCAGGTGTACCTGCTGCTGACTCTTGAGGCTGAGCGATTTTGCCTTGTCCAGGCTCCTAAGATGGGCCAGGCAGCGGCCAGCGTGGTGAAGCAGATCAGGGCGAACCGTGAGCAGTTTGCTGGGCTCCTGGCTGAGATGACCGGGCTGGAGCTGGCTGAGACTAGGAAGCGTGTTGGGCTGGTCGATGCTTCGTAAGTTGCGTGTGCTTGTGTCCTGTGAGATGAGTGGGCGTGTTCGTACGCAGTTTGCATTGCGCGGCTGGGATGCCTGGTCGGCTGATTTGCTGCCTGACGAGAGTAAGATTTGGGTAGACAGTCAAGTTATAGCTGGCATTCATTATCAGGGTGATGTGCTGGACATAATTGAGCAGGATTGGGATTTGGTGATTGCTCATCCGCCTTGTGAGCATTTGTCTCAGGCTGGGGCTCGTTATTGGGCGCAGAAGCAGGCGGATGGCAGACAGTTGGCTGCAGCCGATTTTTTTATGAAGATGGTAGATTTGCCGCTAAAGTCAGTATATGTGGCTGTGGAGAATCCGCGCGGAATTATGAGTAAGCTATACCGGCCGCCGGATCAGGTAGTTGAGCCTTGGTGGTTTGGAGATCCTTTTAGTAAGAAGACTTGCTGGTGGCTGCGAGGGAAAGATATTCCTTGGTACAAGAATAGTTTGTCTATGGATGCTCGTGATTTCCCTTCATTGCTTCTGCTTTGTGCGGATCAGCCTGTTGAGACTAGGGGGCGGGTGGCGACTGGTGGTGGATCGTGGCGGACTGATCAGGCACATGGCCGGACAGGCAGTAATGTTTATGAGGACAGTCAGGGCAGGGTGAGGCGTAAGATTGTGCGCTCTATTACTCCGAAGGGAACAGCTAGGGCTCTGGCGGAGCAATGGGGTTCTTATATTGAGAGCAGGCGGGGCATTTGACTGAGCAGTCGGAGGCATTTGAGAAGCAGGCAGCTAACTGGCTGGCTGCTATTGAGCACATGCGCGGGCAGGTGAAGGCAGTGTTTGCTGCTGCCCGTGAGCAGGGGACGCCTGTGGCGTATCGGCAGGCTCTGGTGGATGTACGCTCAATACAGGATTCTCTCGAAGAATATGTTTCCCTGGCGATCGTGGTGAAGGGAACGTTCAGCAGGGCGTCGTCGGACGCTCATGGGGTTTATGATGAGGCGTGGGCAGGTGAGGTGGACAAGGATGGCAGGACATCAGTTCGGCAGGGACGTGAGATGGAAGGCCCGAGAGAGCGATACGCACGTCATGATGTTAGGGTGTTCGGTCCGCTGCGGGAGTGGCGGCAGGCTGAGCAGCGGCTTTCTCTGGCTCAGGAAGTGCTGGACAGTGCGTGGCTTCGCTACCGGGCGGTTAATGCAACCAGGGAAGATCTGCTGGCTATACTCAGGACATATGCTTTTGAAAATTCCGTAGATCGTGGTGCTTAATGCGGTGTTATATATGTAAGCTTCCGATACGTCGCGGGGCTGAGGAGCAGAAGAGAGTTGAGTACAGGGTTCAGCTTGATGGCACAGTGAAGGTTTTCGGGTATCAGATGCCTGACGGCTCACTGGTGGAGGCGACCGGCATCTTGGCTAAGGTTGTTCACAGTGTTCATTACTGGCAGGAAGTTAAGGCTCAGCGTCGTGGCGGGGCACATGCTGGCGGGGTCATCTCCGCTTGGGAAGAGGACTCAGCAGAGGAGTCATCGTGACACTGAAACTTTCATCGATTATTGCTGACATGCAGCGGATGTATGACGAGTACGGGGATGTTGAGGGAGAGATGATGGATACCTTCGACATGGACTCCTACCAGCCGATCACGCATGTCAGGTTCGACCAGGACCGGCAGCGTGTGCAGGTCCTCAGTGACAGGTAGCTCTCCCCTCTTGCGCGGATGTCATACCCAGGTGGTATGGTCTTCGGTACGTGCCTACCCAACGCGGCACACAGGGATCAGACAGAAAGTAGAAGCTCATGCCTCGTGCAGATTTTACCGGTGAGTTCAGTTCGAACGCCGGTCGCAGCAACTTCCCCAGGCTGAAGCTGGCCACTAGCGAGCGTGCTCGTGTGGCTGTCGTTACCAAGCCGACTGTCGAGTTCGTTCATTGGCTCGAAGCACCCAAGATCGTCAACATGGCTCCCGTCTATAAGAAGATCACTGACCGTGACCAGAACGTGCAGTGGGTACCGGAGACCAGGTTCGTGAACCGGGCCATCTGTCCTGGTGATTTCGATACTCTGCGTGAGCGCGGGGCGGATGCTGCGGGCTGTGACGCGTGCCGTATGGCGCTGGAGCGTCCTGACTGCTTCAGGCCAGCTGGACTCAGGTACGCGGTTACCATTATTCGCTACAACATGCGTCCTGGCGGTGGCTGGAACGATGTCGCTGCTCCGTATGGTATCGGTGCCTTGATCTGGGCGTTCAGCGGGAAGGTCTTCGACAAGCTGCGTTCTTTCAAGGAGCTAGGGTCGGCGTACGAGGATATCCGCAAGGTGGACGTTCTGCTCGAATGCACTGACCAGAACTATCAGAAGCCTTACAGTCAGGGGGATTTCACTCCCCTGGCTCCAGCTTTCTGGCTCGTGAACGAGAAGATTCAGAGTTATACTACTCAGTACCTGGAGCAGAATTGTGCATCGGATGAGGATCTGGATGATGCGCTCGGGAGGCGGCTCAAGCCTGACTGGATGGCTGATGATCTTCGTCGTATTACTCAGGCATGGGATGTGGTTCGTGCTTATGAGGGACGGCAGCAGGGCAGTCCCTCAGTTGGCCAGGGTTTTGGTGCGGAGACTTTCCAGCAGGGCATGGAGAACGTCCGGCAGCAGTATGGCCAGCAGTCGCAGGGGGCTGGTTCTGGTGGTGGCACCAATGCAGGGTCCCAGTCTGCTGGCGTGGACAGGAGCCTGCTTGGCGGCGGGCAGGGTTCGTATCGTCAGGAAGCCGGGAATGGCAGTGCGCCATTGTGGGAGCCGCAGTGGCAGCAGCCGAATCCGGCAGTTCAGCAGGAAGGCGGGGAGCGCCCTTTCCTTCCGTCTGCGACGGAACCGGCCCCCTCAACTGCATCGGCTATGTCGGTGCCCCCTGTGACTGCCGCTAGTTCGTCCGGTCCGGTTCCTGAGGGTATTACCGGGCTCACGGAGTTCATGGCAGGCACGACGCATAATCCAGCGCCGACTCCGCCTCCGTCAGCGCCGACTCCGGCAGGTGGGCATTACACGTTCGAGGATCTGGCTCGTCTCGGAAGGCAGCAGTAGTAAAATGCCGACGGCACGCCAGGCTCGCGGCAGGCGCACAAACGTGGTTGTCGCGGCCTGGCTCCGGAAACATGGCTGGCCAGAGGCTGAGCCTACGGTTGGTGCTGAGCTTGGCCAGGATGTCCAGAAGATTGCCGGGTATTCGATTGAAGTCAAGGCACGTGCTAATTTTGATCCACTTTCTTGGCTGCGGCAGGCAAAAAAGAATGCTAAGCCGGGCGAGCGGGTTTGTGCGGTGATTCGGTGTAATGGACAGGGTGAGGATGCTGAGGATTACCTGGTGATTCGGCGATTGGGAGATGACGAGCTGAATTTGTTCAGGGAGAAGAGGGGCGATGTCGGCTAAGGCTCAGCGTCCATCGGAAGATTCTATGCAGGGCCTGATTGCTGCTGTATCCAAGAGGTATGGCAGCGGGGCCCTGATGGAACTGGGATCTGCTCCGATCATTCCGGTGGAAGTGATTCCGTCAGGTTCGATTGCCCTGGATATGGCACTTGGCATCGGTGGCCTGCCTCGTGGCCGGGTGGTGGAGATTTTTGGTCCTGAGATGACCGGGAAAACTACGCTGGCTGCGCATGCTATTGCCAGTGCGCAGCGGGCAGGCGGGTGTGCGGTGATGATTGATGCTGAGCACGCTCTCGATCTCGCGTATGTTCGTGCTCTGGGGGTTGATACTGAGCATCTTCTGCTGTCTCAGCCTGATACAGGTGAGCAGGCACTGGAGATTGCTGACATGGTGGTACGGTCGGGGGTTGTCGATATTGTCGTTATTGACTCGGTGGCCGCGCTGGTTCCTAAGGCGGAGATTGATGGTGAGATGGGTGCGAGTCATATCGGACTTCAGGCTCGGCTCATGTCTCAGGCTCTCCGAAAGATGACAGGATCTGTCAGTGCGACAAAGACTACTGTCATTTTTATTAATCAACTGCGTGAGAAGATAGGAATAGTTTTCGGTAATCCTGAGGTGACGTCCGGCGGTAAGGCGCTTAAGTTTTATGCGTCTGTGCGCCTGGATCTCCGCAGGGGTGAGGCAATTAAGGATGGCACGGTTGTTGTCGGGCATCAGGTCAGGATTAAGGTCGTCAAGAACAAGCTAGCTCCGCCTTTCCGTTCGTGTGAGTGCGCTATAATTTACGGTCGGGGTATCAGCCGGGAGGCTGAGATTGTAGATTTGAGTGTGACTCATGGTTTTATCAGGCAGACTGGTGCGTGGTATTACTTCCCTGATGATCTCGGGTCTGCACAGGGCAAGGAGAATGCCCGGGTCTGGCTGATGACTCATCCTGTCGTGACTGATGAACTGGAGAGACAGGTCAGGGAGCGTATGCTGTCAGTTTCGTCAGTACCCGTTAGTCGTGTGTCACCTTCGCTGGAGTCAGATCCAGCTTCTTTGCTAGGTCAGGGTTCTTTTGCAGACTTGACTCCTGTTACGAGTGAGGGAAAGTTAGATGGCAAAGTATATTCTGGCTGTTCCCGTAGAAGTAAATGAATGGGTGGACATCAGAGTGGAGCTAGCTCGTTTCAAGGAGGCTCTTGCCTGGTCTAATGATCCGGATGAGATAGTATTCGGTGATATCAGTATTGCGGAGGAGGTTCCGGTTCGATGATAGATGCCATGGATCCCTCGATCGAGGAGATGCGTCCGCGGTTGCTTACGCTGGATCAGGCTAGGGGATGCCTGAGTACGACGGAGCCGTTGAATGAGCTGAAGTTCGAGGCTGGGGATGCTGTTGCCTTCCATCTTCCGGATAACTGGGATGAGGTGTCGGAAGAGCTAGACGGAGGGGATGATGCTGGAGCTAGAGTTGCCCTGGTCAGTGGTCAGGCGTACCGGCTGACCAAGGACGCCTTGCTGGAGGCATGTTCTAAGGTTGGCATCCCTCGTAAGCTCGCGATGCGTACGCCGGCACATCTGCTGGAGTCGTGGCTTAACTGGTGGTTCAAGGGTAATAGTGGCTGGGATGGAAGGCTGTTCAAGTCTTTTATCAGCGGTGCTGACGGTACTTCTGTTGCGCCTCTGGTTCTCGCGTTCGGGTCTGGTACTATTCAGCCCTTCTCGAATCTTGGTATCCTGGATCAGCTGGTGGCAGGGGTCTGCCGGTTCTACAGGACAACTGAGCAGGATCTTCTGGTGGATTATAAGTTCACTCATTCCCTGGAACTGACCCAGGTCAGGATTGTGGTTCCCGGGGTTATCCGGAATATTACCGGGCCAGGTACTGCGCAGCCGTCTGATTTGTGGAGTACTGGTATTCAGTGGCGTAACAGCCAGCTTGGCCTGAAGTCCACTACTGTGGATGGTTACCTGTTCCGGTGGCGGTGTACCAATGGCATGACTGACACTCTGGTTACCAGCGGGCAGTTCAATCGCAGGGCAGGGGCAGACGGGGATGTGTACGGATGGGCGCGGGAGTCGGTGGATCAGGTACTTGGCGGGCTGGAGCATGTTCTTGACGGCGTGAGTGCCGCTACTGAGATTCCGGTGGAGAATGATGTTTCCCTGGTGCTGGATGACCTGTTCCGGCAGCATTCTGTCCCTGGGGTTCTGCAGCGGCAGGTTGTGGACAATATGGCGGAGGTAGGCGGGGATCTTTCGATGTATACTGTTTTGCAGGCGGTGACTCAGGTAGCTAATGACTCATCTCTTAGTCCTGCTGTCGTGGATAAGATGCTGCGGACTGGCGGGCACATTGCGCATAGTGCCGATATGCGCTGTTCTACTTGTCGCAGGATCAGGCCGGAGTGATCCTTTCAGGATTGGTTGACTGTCCATGCTGTGGTCTTGTCTACGAGGTTATATGGGCAGATGAGTCGGATATGATGCAGGATGTGGAGGAGGCTCCGCTGGTTCTTCAGGAATGCCCGGGATGCAGGTATGAGAGCTATGTGTCATATCCGGGCTGGGTGTGTCACACTGAGGCTGGGTTATGATTCGTGAGATAGAGATTTCTAATTATCAGTCCCTGAAAAAACTTAGTGTTAAGCTTGGCAGATTCACGGTGATTACCGGCCGTACAGGGGCAGGCAAGTCAGGATTTATCAGGGCTGTTAAGGCTCTGGTGTTCAATGCCAGAGGGACTAGTTATATTACGCGTGGTGAGAAAACGTGCTCTGTCTCCATGACCGGGGTAAGCAGGGCAGGTGAATCGTGGCAGGCTATTATTCGGCGTGGCGGCAAGGATCAGTATCAGCTTGAGCTGGATGGGATTCAGAAGACTTATACTAAGCTGGCTGGCAAGGTTCCTGAAGCTGTGACAGATACGCTGTGTCTTGGAGATATTAATTTTGCCTCGCAGTTTGACCGGCCGTACCTGCTGGATTCTTCTGGCGGGGACGTGGCCAGGATTCTCGGTAAGCTTACCAATGTTACTGTGCTGTTCAGGGCAGCGCAGGAGGCGAACCGGCGCAGGCTTCAGGTGGCAGGTGAGCTGAAGACCAGGCAGGCTGACCTGGCTGACCTGTCAGAGCAGGCACAGCAGTATGTCACGCTGGATGCTGAGCGGCTGCAAGCGGAGAAGGCTGAAGCAGCGATGGTCACGCTGGCTGTTGTGAGCCTGAGAAGGGAGCGTCTGACGTACCTTGCTGGTTCTCTGGAGGGGGTCAGGCGGGCGCTGGACGTGCTTGATGAGCGGCTTCAGTGCCAGTCTGAGCTGCCGTCACTGGAGCGGCTAGATGGCCTGGCTGCTCAGGGTGTGCGGCTTCATCAGCTGACAGGGCAGTTCAGTGACATGAGGTCGGAGCTGCGGGTGAGGCTAGTGCAGGAGTCTGATGCTGTTGCCGTGGAGGAATCATGCAGAAAGCAACTGGAGGATTACACTAGTCAGTGGGGCGTATGTCCAGCTTGTGGCCAGCCTGTGCAGAAAGATCATAGTCACTTAGTGAGTAACTAGCAGGCAGGCTGGTTGTTGTGGTGCTGATGGTGTAGAGTGTGTGCTAGGTGTAATTTTGAATGAGAGGGGAGGGGAAATGGAGGTAACACAGGAAGCTCTGGAAGATATGAAAGTTAATACTGTGGCTGAGGTTGCTGCTGTGCTAAGGGTTTCAAAAATGTCTGTTTACCGGCTGCTGAAGTCCGGTGAACTGGAGTCCATCCGGGTCGGTCGGATGTTTCGGGTCAAGGAAAAGTCATTGCTTGCTTATATTGACAGGGTTACAATTGGTGGTAGTAATATAGATGATTATCCTCAATTGTAGTTTTACGGAAGGATTATATAATGCCGAACCAGATGGCGGCTTATCGTTTGGCTGTTGCGGCAGGAGAGATTTTGCCTCCGGCAGTGCAGGCTCCTCCTATTCCGCAGACATACATTGATCAGGTAGTTGCTCGTGAGGCAACGGCAGTGCATCAGGAGATGCTGTCGCTTGCCGCAACTGGCGGTGGAGTCATCATGTATGACTCGACTAACGTTAACGCGATTCCCTCTAACGCTGCCCTGGTTGCTTCTTACGTAGACGGGTACGGAGGTTATTCTGCTGCTGTCGCCAAGTTCGGTGCGGCGAAGTGTGTTTCTATCAGTGTGCATAATAGCAATGCAGATGTTGCCGATGTAGAGCCAGGTGCAATGAGTGTCGGGCAATTGCCTGCTTGGGTGGCAAGGCAAAAGGCACGCGGTATCGTGCGACCGGTCATTTACAGTGATGGTTCTGACTATCCGTCCTGTGCGGCAGCGGCAGGTCCTTCCTGTTCGTACTGGACGGCGCGTCCTACTGGTCAGGTGGTACAGACGCTGCCCGGTCGTGACGCGGTGCAGAGTGTCTTTGCTGGTTCCTATGATGAGTCGTGGGTACTGCCGACGTTCCCGTTCTATCCGGGTGCGCCTTCACCGACTCCTCCTCCGCCTTCCGCTAATCCGTGGCCTCTGTCTCAGGGCAGTACGGGACCGAATGTTGTCCTCTTGCAGAAGAACCTGAATAAGTGGGCATCGAAGATTGGTTTGTCTCCAGTTCTAACTGCGGACGGTAATTTTGGTTCACTGACCAAGGCGGCCGTGCAGAAGGCGTTTACGTACTGGCATTACAATGCAGGAACTGTTGCTGCTGGTGTAGTTGACGGATCGTTGTGGAATCACTTGCTAGCTTCTCCTGTTCCTACTCCCCCGCCGCCTCCCCCGCCTCCGCCTCCTCCGCACCGGACGATTACCGGCTTGCATGTGACTTATTCAGACGGTACCTCGGTGAACCTGCCGTGAGCTACGCGAATCCGCTTCGAGGCATGACCGGCCTGAGAGCAGAGCGAATCGACCAAGGGATCGATTTTGCCGGCATAGGTCCTATTTATGCTATAGGCAATGGTGTCGTCGTTAACACACTGAATGCCGGCTGGCCAGGTGGGGCATTTATCTGTTATCGCCTGACTGAAGGGCAGTATACTGGTAAGTACGTGTATGCGGCAGAAGATATCCATCCTGCTGTTTCGGTAGGCCAGACAGTGACATCGAATACTGTTTTGGGTACAGTATTTTCAGGCGGCAGCGGTATCGAGACCGGGTGGGCTGCCGCTCCCGGCACCGGGGAGACCATGGCGCGGGCTGCCGGTCAGATAGCCCAGCCTCCGCAGGATCCGGGTATGGTGTCCAGTGCCTACGGTGTTGCCTTCAGCGGGTTTCTTAAGTACCTGGGTGCTCCTGCTGGTATCAAGCAGGCGGTTGTTCTGGGAACTGTGCCTGCCGACTACGAACCTCCGTCTACTACTCCGCCTCCTTCGCCTGCAGGCAAGACGATTAGTGCTGTTCGTGTGAATTTCTCTGATGGTACTGCCATGAGCCTGCCAGTTACGGGAAAGAAGGTTGCTAAGCTGGTGGTTAGCTTTTCTGCTGGTACGCCGCAGGTTCTGCCATAACATATGAGTTCCGGATAAGGTTAGGTTATCTTAGTGAAAGTGCTTCTTTTTTCTGATTTGCATCTTTCAGATCGCGCACCTAGCTCGTGTACTGATTCATATGGGGATGATCTGCTGGATCTTCTCGGGGAGACAGTAGCTGTTGCTGAGCAGTATCAGGTTGATGCAGTGGTCTGGGCTGGAGACATTTTCCATAGTAAGGTACCAGCCCGTAACAGTCATCGGCTAGTGCAGAAGGTGCTTGGTATTGGTAAGGCGTATCAGCGGCCATGGCATATTGTGCCAGGAAATCATGACTTGCAGCACGATGTGTTGGACAGTGTGTGGGAGACGCAGCCACTAGGGGTGCTGTTTCGTGCTGGTGCTAAGCCTCTGATTGGTCGGAGCCGAGAATTTCCTCAGCTTTACGGGGTTCCGTGGCAGCAGACTTGGGATAATGCTACGGTTACTCGGGCATTGGATGATTACCGGTCTGGAGGAAATAATACAGGAGAGTTTCCTTTGGTGGTGACTCATGCTCCGCTGTATCCTCCTGGCCTTGAGCTGCCATATGAGAATTTTCCGGCTGATTTGTGGGCCAAGGCCATGATTGGCATGAGCCTTCCTGCTGGATGTTTCTATGGGCATGTGCATGAGTATCATGGTGTCTGGGATTGTGGTGGGGTGAGGTTCTGTAATAACGGGGCGCTGAGTCGTGGGTCATTGCATGAGCATAATCTGACTCGTCGGGTGTTGGTTACGATCTGGGATAGCAGGGATTGCAGTTTCACTGAGGTTCCGTTGCTGAAAGTTAAGCCAGCAGATCAGGTTTTCAGGTTGAGGGAAAAGCAGGTTGTTACTGATTCTGTCGGTAAGCTAGATGAGTTCCTTAGTTCAATTGGTTCGGCAAAGTTTTCTGTGTTGTCTGTTGAGGCGGTTATTGCTCATGTGCGGGCGCTTGGTGTCGGTAAAGATGTAGAGGCTAAGATTGCAGAGTTGCTGGACTTGGCTTCTCATGTCTCATTATGATAAGGAAACTGGCCTGATTAAGGTTAGTTGGAGCAAGATTCGACTGGCTGAGGATTGTCGTCAGAAAGCCTGGCTGACAGCTAATGGCAAGAAGAGTTCTGTTTCTGACGTGCGTGTTTTCTTTTCCGGGAATGTTGCTGATCTGGCTATGCGTCGCTGGCTGTCAATGGAGCATCCGCCGCCTTCCTGGATGGCAGGTCATGTTGACGGGCTGATGGATGAGCTTGAGGAAAAGATCAGGAAAGAGAAGGATGGCGTGCTGCGATGGAAGCACAGGGAAGATCGTCAGCAGGTTCGGGAGTTCTGCCGTGAGTGCGTGCTGCGTCTTGAGCCGATCCTGAACCGGCTTGTTCTCCCGTATGAGTATCAGTCAGCTTTGCGGTTCAGCACGAAGATGTTTATTCCTGATTTGGATGGTAAGTCTATTCCTATTTTGCTGAATGGCGAGATGGATATTCTGGTGAAGAGTAATACTCAGTTCCGGGTGTGGGACCTGAAGGTTACTAAGGATGCGTCTTACTGGCGTAAGACCATTGCGCAGTTGTCTTTTTACGGGCTCGTGTGTCATTTCATGTTCGGTCAGTTTCCTGTGGAAGCAGGGCTTATTCAGCCAATGGTGGATGCGCAGCCCTGGATGTCATTCCGGCCGTCCGATGAGGATTATACTGTGATGCTAACGAGGATAGTTAATGTGGCACATTCAATTATGGCTCAGGATTACAGCCCAAAAGCTGATTCGGCAGGTTGTGACTGGTGTGAGTGCCGTAATTCTTGCGTAAAGTACGCGCCTGTGCCTGGCACTAGGCAGGTGATATTGTGATGGAGGATGTCAGTGCTCGCGTGAATAGCCTGCGTGTTCGCGTGGAAGCAGCAGCGCGAGCCAGGACTGGTGCTGAGTATGCTAGGCAGCAGGTGGAGCAGGCTGTGGAGGCTGCTGTCATTGTGCTGAGGCAGGAGTTTGGCGTGGAGACTCCTGAGCAGGCTCGTGCTCTGATAGACGATCTTGACAGGCAAGTTATCGTGGAGGTTGAGAAGATTGAGCAGGCGCTAGGGCATGACTGACGAGCAGGTTATCGGGTTCACCGCAAAGCGGTTTCACTTGCTTCAGCTGGTTAAGCGTGCGGTTACGGTAATTCCGGGAAAGAATATCTATCCTCTGCTGGCTAATTTTCAGGTCGTGATCGGGGATGGCAGGGTCAGGGTGACGGCTACGGATATGGAGCTTAGCGTCATTAGTGAGTCTGAGCTAGTGGTGTGTCATGGGTCAGGGACTGTGCTGTTGCCTGCCAAGCGTTTTCTGGAGACGCTGAATGCAGTTACTGAAGGTGATGTGTCTGTGCTGGTATCTGGTGGCAAGGCTCATGTATCGGCAGGGATGTTTACTGCTGACTGGGTTCTTCAGGTACCTGATGATTATCCTCCTTTGCCTGCTGTAGAGAATATTGCTTTCACTAGTGTTAACCGGCTGAAGTTCCTGACGGCGCTTCTTCTTGTCAGGAAGGCGGCCAGCCGGGATGGCACTAATCCGCGTCTGATGGCTATCAGTGTTTCTGGCAGTAAGGTAGTTGCCGGGTCGCATGTGCGCTTGCACAGGGCTATTCTTTCTGGTGTTTCCCTTCCGAGTATTCAGATACCGATTGGTGCGGTTGATGATTTGGTGCGCTTGCTGTCAGATTTTCGCCTGGATGAGATCGGAATCGGGGAGGAGAAGCATGTTCTGGTTTTCCGGGTTGGCTCTGATGTGTTCATGGCCGGGAAGCTGGCTATTGAGTTCCCGGACATGGAGAAGCGGCTGCTGACTGGTCCGCTCTTGAATAATAATCAGGAGCTGCGAGTGGATAAAGCTGATTTTATGGCAGCGATCCGGCGTGTGCAGATTACTGCTGATCCTGAGACTGCTGCAATTGGCCTGGAGCTGTCTTCTGGTAGGCTTAGGGTTATCAGCCGGGATAAGAACAGTAATACGGCATCGGAGGAGCTGTCTGCTCAGTGGCCGCACAGGGAGCGTATAGTGGCAGTTAATCATGAGTTCCTGATTGACTTGCTTTGCCTGACTGATGGTCCGCAAGTGACTCTTGTGTTTGGTATGGATGCCGGCAAGCAGCGTAGTCCGCTGCTGCTTCGTGATGATAAGGCTGGAACTGCAGGAGTGATCGGTCAGTTGCCTGTGGTACTGATTCAGTTATGACAGAAGTATATTCAGGAAGGTGCAGTTATGGCTATTGGCGTAGTTAAAGCCTGGATTGAGGATAAGGGTTTCGGTTTTCTTACTGAGGATGACGGTCCGGATGTGTTCGTGCATGCCAAGTCTCTTCCTGATGGCCTCAAGCAACTGGATCCTGGTGTCAGGGTTCAGTTTGAGAAAAAGCAGACGCCTCGTGGGGTACAGGCACTGGATGTTAAGCTTGTAACAGACTGGGAGGATGATGTTACGCTGGAAGTACTTACTGAGGCAGAGTTCCTTACTGAGCTGAGGGTGATTCTTCCCCCGCTCAGGGAGGTGCATAAGCAGGCTCTCCTGGATAACGCCAGGGGACATGGCTGGGTGGACTGATGTTTTGACTGACCTGGGAGTTCTGGAGAGCAGGGTACGTCAGTTCAGGCATCAGTATGAGCGCAGGGCTGGTGCTGCTCAGCAGCTGGGTGAGGCTGGCTTGCGTGTGCAGGGTGAGGTGACCAGGCTTCAAAGCCAGCTGGAGCTTTATTCTAAGGTTTCTGTTTTGCTGACATCACTGGGTGATGAGGCTCAGAAGCAGGCGCAGGATCGGCTGGAGGAGCTGGTCACCCGTGGTTTGCAGGTGATTTTCGGGCCGGAGCTGAGTTTTCATGTTATTCAGTCGGTGAAGGCTAATCAGGCGGTTACTGAGTTTGTTATTCGGTCGGAGTATGAAGGGAATATGGTAGATACTCCGGTTATGGATGCCAGAGGCGGGGGCATGGCAGCGGTGACCGGGTTCATGATTCGTCTAGTGATTCTGCTTCTTACTCCGCGGGCACGGCGTATCTTGTTCCTGGATGAGACTTTTGCTCATGTGTCGCGTGAGTATGAGGTTCCCTTGGCGGAGTTCCTGGCTGAGGTGGCAGAGCGTGCAGGGGTTCAGCTCGTTCTGGTCACTCATTCTTCTGCTTTCAGTGATGCTGCGGATGTTAGGTATCGTCTGGAACTTGGCAGGGACGGGGTGTCTCAGGTTGCGGCGGGCGTGGATGATGGTGGCTAGGGGTATGGTGATGGTAAGGGCGGAGCGTAGTCCGTTCTTGGCGGGTCTTCTGTCGTGAAAATTGGGCGGTGCACCCCACCCCACCGTGTTTCGTTCCAGTGGAGTAGCGGCAGGGGACTCGTTATTGCTGACGGGAGGAGCGATGGACTGGACTCCAGGAGCTATTGGCAAGTTTCTGAAATCTTATTCTTATAAGATGGACGGGCCGGTTCAGTGGCTAGGTAATGAGCCTAATTCTCGTTTTAAGGACTGGGATTCAGCTTCACTCCGGGTTCTCTTGGCTGCGTCCTGGCCTTATGCTGAGGCTCCAGGAAATCAGTCCATTCCTGCTGTGTGGAAGGCGGTCAACGACCGACGGCCGGACTATCTATGTGATCGGTATTATCTTCCGGCTACTCCTCGTGATATGCGAATCTTTGAGCGGGCTGGCGTCCCTGTCTTCGGCGTGGAGTCTCGTCATCAGCTCCGGGATTTTGACGTTGTTGGAACCAGTATTAGTTATATCGTGCTCCTGGTTAATTTCGTTAAATATCTTTCGCTTAGCGGGGTGCCTTTGCGCTGGCGTGACCGGGTGCCGGAAGAGCATCCCATGATCATGATCGGAGGGCAGGCGTACTGTAATCCAGAGACCATGGCCCCAATAGCAGATGTCATCTGGTGCGGAGAGGTGGAGGATGAGCCGGGCAACGGCGGGATTGGCCAGGTCTGCCGGATGATTGAGATGTTCAAGAAGGAAGGTTCCTGGAATGTTGATCGTGTTGCCTGTTACGAGCGTCTCGCCAGAGTATTCAATTACCTGTATTTCCCTCGTTTCGTGGATGTTCATTACTCTGTCCAGTCTGACGCTGCCTTGGCCGAGCCGTCCAAGCAGGTCGCAGGATATTCCAGTCAGCTGGCAGGCATGCGAATGCCTTTCCGTAAGCGTCATGTTATTGACCTGGACAAGATCAGGCCGCTGGATGATCCGCCGCTACTGTATACTGATCCGTCTTTCGGGTCAGGTGACGTAGAGCAATCACGTGGTTGCCCAGCGTGGTGTTCGTTCTGTCGGCTTTCATGGGCACAAAAACCTTTCAGGCAGCGGTCGGTGGAGTATATGACAGACTTTGCTACTAGTTTCCGTAATAATATGGGCGGGACAGAGCTGTCTCCGTTTGGTCCTGATTTTCCTTTCACGACGAATAAGAATGCATTGCTGAAGTCTTTGCTGGAAAATGTATCGGATAAGACTGACACATCTACGCAGCGTGTAGATGACTTTATCTCGGATGATACTTACTTGGTTCTTCAGTCAGCAGGCGGAGCCCGGTCTGTTACTCTCGGGCTGGAAGGAGTAAGTCAGAGGCTCAGGGATCTTGTAGGCAAGGCCACTTCTGATACTGAGGTGCGGGAGGCAGTGACTCGTGGCATCAGGGCCGGATTCAGGAAGTTCAAGCTGTTCATGATTATCGGGCTGCCAGGTGAGGATACTGGGGATGTGGCTAGAATTATGGACCTGGCCAGGGACCTGGCGGCTATCAGGGACTCACTGGCGGCTGACAAGGTGCAAATTCAGTTCAGTTTTACTCCGCTGCTGTATGAGGCACAGACACCGTTTCAGTGGTTTGCCACGTGGCCAGTGCCTAATTACGATCTTATGGATGTAGCCAGTGAGCTTAAAGAGCTAAAGGTGCACATGAAAATCGGGGTTAAAGGAGAGCCGAATAAGGTTCATTTTTTCCAGTTGTGCCAGCGTGCCAGCAGGGACGCTGGGGAAGCAGTGATAGATGTCTTGGAAGAGATGAATATCGGTTGCTGGGGCGGGGTGCCGAAGACCATGCAGGTCATGCTGGATGCTGCGCTGAAGAAGCATGGGTTTGCTAATGGTTTTGGTGATTTGTTTGGTGAGCGAGGCCGTGGGGATATGCTTGGCTGGGAGTTTATCAGTACGGGAATCAGCCGGGATCTGCTATGGAATACGTTTGCCCAGATGCGTGAGTTTGCTGAGCGTACTGACAGCAAGACTTATGATTCTAAATTCGATGAAAGCTACCATGGCCAGGAATGGATTTCAAGATGCGATGAGCAGTGCCTGGGTAATTCCTGTGGTGTGTGTGCTAAGCCTGATCTGGAGCTTCGCAGGGATTATATAGCTGCTGCTGTGCAGGACAGGCAGGTTGACGTGTCCCGTATTCGCAAGGTTGACCAGACTACGGTGGCTTGCCGGGTGCGAGCACGTTTGCATCGCCCGGAAGAGTTCCGCTATGCCGACAACGTGTTCAGGCGACATCTGCTGAGACGGGCAGGGTACCGGCTGCAGGAGGTGTTCGGTGGTCCGTGCGTGTCCAAGAATGCTATCTGGTTCGCTTCTGATGCTCATGGTTATCGTGACTGGACTTTCGGGATCGATTATGCGGATTTTGGCCTGACGCGGCGTATTCTTACGGATGAGCATGACTGGATGACGAAGCTTCGTGCTGAGCTGGCTCCGTGGCTGGAGCTGAAGGAGTGGCAGGTTTACCCGGCTGCTGTCTCTATGCGGTCGGCGTCAGGGGCCAGCCTGCATGAGCTGGAGGTTCAGGATGGTCCGGATCAGGTTCGTGCAGGGATGCGTGCCTGGGAGACGGGCGGGTTTGTGAAGCTTCTG
>Ga0099828_10000659_pt1 | contig 21584 bp, 14 predicted proteins | sample CZO8metaG_2_FD_79338 | JGI IMG/M metagenome (GOLD analysis project Ga0099828, IMG submission 79338) | Vadose zone soil microbial communities from the Eel River Critical Zone Observatory, Northern California, USA - CZOApr15con2H1.8 metaG | ecosystem: Environmental > Terrestrial > Soil > Vadose... | reverse complement strand
CCAGCCCATGTCGTTCAGGAAGGCGTCCAACGTCATCACGTCGGGATCCCAGGAGGCGAAGATGAGACCAGCCCTAGTGTCAACTCGCGGTGCTTGAAGTAGTCCCCAGGCATCCTTGTCCAGCTCGCCCAGGTAGCAGTGATCGAACTCGGGCACGCCGGTCAGAGCGCCGGTGTTGGCGTAGGTCCAACCGTGATAAGTGCAGGTGAAGGCCCGTGCATTGCCGCGGTCGAAGAAACAGACTCGGTTGCCGCGGTGGCGGCATTTGTTCAGGAGTACGCGGATGTTGCTGCCTGAATCCCGGATCACGATGACGGCGTCCTCGCCCATGAAGGTGGTGAAGAAGTCGCCGGCGTTGGGAATCATGGACTCGTGGCCTAGGAATAGCCAGCATTTGCCGAAGATCCGCTCCAGCTCCCGCTGGTAGATGTCCTCGTCCGAGAAGATGATCGGCTCGACTAAGCCCTCGTCGGTTTTGACCAGTTGGTCCATGGCCATCATCGCTTGATCGGCTCCATCCTGAAAGGTACCCCTTTCTTCGCTAGCTCCGCCTTGTACATGGCCCGGATTTCGGGCGGCTCGTCTTCATGCTCCAGCAGGTGGCCGCCCTCATGCTCGCTCACGGTAGCCAACCAGCGCGGGCCGACGCCGCGCAATCCCCTTCGCAGCGCCAGGTGGCGAGCGGGCTCTAGGCTGGTGGTGAAGTGGTTGTGGTACCAGCCTTCCGGCGGCACCAGCAGGCTGCCCTTGTGCCAGTCCACGCGCACCAGGTCACCGCCCGGCGGCCACATCAGCGAGAAGCCCTCGCCGGAAAGGACAATCACCTGCGCGCCGGCGGCATGGCGGTGGGCCTTTTTATATGTACCGGACTCGATCTGCATGATATGGCCCACCATGAGGTTTCGAGACAGCGCAATCCCCAGGCGGCTGAAGCCGATGCCGCGGTCCGGATGGTAGTCCAAACCCACGTTGTAGACGTCGGGAACGAAGTTGACCTCCCGATCTTCCAGCTCTCCAGGCTTGAACTCGGCGCTGAAGTAATCCTCGCTGGCATCGAAGCGGTCGGCGAACTCATAGGGACAGTCGAAGATGAAGTCCGGCGAATTGAAGACGTTGAAGATGAGCGGCATATTGCTGGCGGCCACGAATCGGACCGGTTCGGCGCCCGAACCGTTGAAGTGCTGGTGTTTGGTATTGAGCGGTGGCGAAAACAGTGCTCCGGCCGACCATTCCGTTACCAGGGATTTGCCGCTTGACTCGCCGTAGAAGGTTGTTGCGCCGCGGCCCTCCAGGATGAGCACCTGCTCCTCATACAGGTGTCGCATCGGCTTGAGCTGCGCGCCGCGCGGAATCTCCGCTACCAGCGCTCCGACAAACCCCTGCGATCCCTCTAGGTGGCAGTAAGCGGCCGGCCCGCCCAACCGCTCCCAGTGTTCCAGCGGCGCCGTTCGCAAATCATCCACGCCATAGCCATCGATGACCTTCAAACCCTCCGAGTCACACCATTCCAGGAATGGTGATTTCCGCATCTGCCTCGCTTTGGAGACGGTCGCCGACGGTTGTGCCACGCCATTCATTGTCCGTAGCCGGCCGGCTGAAGTCAAAGCCGTCAAAGGACGTCAGCCGCCGACGATGGCTTCAAGATGGGCGGGCGTGCCGCGCTTGGCGCATTCCTCTGTGAAAATCCGCGACAGCTTGTTCAAAACCTCAGGGGGACTGTCCTCGAAATCCATCTGGTCGCCGCCCTCGCGTGTGTTCTTGAGCGTGTTCCAGTTGGCGCGAGTGACGCTGTTGCTGCGGCTGCCGAACTTGAGCGCCAAATGGACGCCGGGCTCTTCACGGACGACGCAGTGCTGGTGCCACCAGCCTGCCGGCGGCACGAGCATCGTGCCGGGCCGCCAGAATTCCTGGACCCACTCGCCGCCGTCCGGCCACATCATGGTGTAGCCCTCGCCCTTGATCCATAGGACGTGCGCGCCGGATCCATGGCGGTGGAGTTTGGTGAAAGCGCCGCCGGGCATCTCCAGCGTATGGGCGCTGACCACGCCGTTAGCGAGCTCGTACTGAGCGGTACGGGCCCGCCAGCCGCGGTTCGAGTCGGCCATGGGCATGGCCTCGATGTGCGGGAAGAAGTTGCTGAATCCGACATTGACCGGCACGTCCCAGCCGTTGAAGGTATCCAGCTCGATCTTGCCCGAGAAGTAGGCGTCCTCGCCTCCATAGCGGCTGGGGAACGTCGCGTCGTTGTTGAAAATGAAGTCCTCATCGCGAATGGTGTTCATCATCAGCGGCGCGGTGGTCATTGCCAGGAACCGGGCCGGCTCGCTGCCCGAGCCATTGAAGTGCTGGTGCCAAGCGTTGAGCGGGATAGCGAACAGGGCGCCTGCCGCCCATTCAAAGGTGTTCTTCGGCTGGCCCTCGTACCAGACGGACGTGCTGCCGCGGCCGGACAGCACATACGTCAGCTCCTCGTAGAGATGCCGCTGCAACTCCAGGTGTTTGCCGGCTGGAATTTCACAGACGTAAGCACTGTTCAGCTCTCCCGTGCCGTCCAGCTGGATCTGCACCGCATAGCCCCCGGTCCGCGCCCAATGTTTCAGCGAGACGCTGTAGACGTCGTCTACTTTCCAGCCTCGGATCAAGTCGAGCCCTTCCCGGGCGACCCATTCGTCGAAAAACAGGCGATGCCACTGCCGTTCAGCCATCGGGCCGGATGATACCTGCATCGCTAGCCGGGTATGACCGACTTCAGGTACTCGAGTACTTCGGTCTTCACGCGAGCTGTGGCTTCGGAGGCGCTGTCCTGGTACTGGACACCCGGTTTGGGTACCACCGACTCCGGCAGCCCCGCGGTGGAGGCGTCGGTGCGCCGACTGGGATAGCTGGTGAGCTTGGTCAGCCCCTGCTGGGCGGATTTGGCCAGCAGCCAATTCAGATACAGCCTGGTGGCGTTCGGATGCGGAGCGCGGTTCATTACCGCGACGCTGCCGAAGCCGGCGGTCAGGTACGAAGTTTCGCGCAGTGTCTCGGCCGGCAGAAGCTCGATCGGCACTCCTTTGCCTTTTAGAGCGAAGGCGGTGAAGTCGCTGGCACCGACCGCGATGGGGTACTTGCCTTGGCCGACCCAGTCGGTGATCTGGCGGTCGTCCTTGGTAAAGACGATCTTCTGTTGTGTCAGGAGCTGTTTGATGAAATCCTTGCCCAGCTCAGGCGTGCGGTACCAGAATGTCACCATGCCGTTACCGGAGCCGGCGACCCGCGGATCGAGCATAGCGATCTTGCCGGTCCATTTCGATTCGAGCAGGTCCTTGTACGACTTGAACTCTGCCGGCGAAGCCAGATTGGTGTTGTACACCACCGGGATCTTTACTCCCCCGGTGAAGATCAGGTCGTACTTCGCGGCCTCATCAGCGAAATTCAACCGGCCGCCCAGCCATTTGGAGGTGTCCTGGATGTCAGGGCCGGTCAGGAATGTCAGCATCGGTTCCACGGCGGCCTCCGGTATCAACGTGCTGAGGATGTCCGGGGTGCCGTGGATGAAGACGTCCACCGTGAACCTGCCGGCCTGGCGCTCGGTCATGTGCTTGGTAGTCGCTTCCGGGCTGCTCATGGCCAGGTACTCAACGCGGATATCGGGGTACTGTTCCTTGAAGTCGGCAGAGAAGGCGGCCTCCGCGTCGGGAGCGGCTTGACCCGAAACCACGACCAGGCCCTCGCGCTTGGCGGCCGCGACGGTGTCTGCCCAAGAGCCGGAAACGGGTGAATATCTGGCCGGAGCGGCCGAGCCGCCGCAGCCGGCCAACAGCGTGCCGGCTACGAGACTCAGGCAAGCCATCGTGCAACGCATGATCTTTGCTCCTTAGGCGGTTACTTCAAATGCCGAGCTCATCGGCGAAGCGCAGGATGTGCTCCGTCACCAGCTGCGGCTGCTCCTCCTGGACGTAGTGCCCAGCATCTCGAATTGGCGCGCCCCGCACGTCGTCAGCCGCTTCCTTCCAGCGCTCCAGCAAGGGCACATTCGCGGATGGGCCTCGTGCGCCCCACAGAGCGCAGACCGGTACCCGCACCGTCACTCCGCCCATAGCTTCCTCCTGCCAGCGCTCCCGATCTTCCTCCAAACTCACACGGTAGTCGGCCAGCACAGCGTCGACGGACCCCGGCCGGCAGAAGGTCTCGAGATAGTACTCATGCTCCTCAGAGGTGAGGTGGGGGTTTCGGTCGAGGAAGAGCGAGAAAAACAGGCGCGGATTCTGCCCGATCAAGGCCTCTGCCACGCCGCGTTGGCGGAAGAAATCCAGATACCAGCTGCGGCCGGACGTGTCGTGCGAGCCGGTGGACTGCGCGCCCGCCGGTCCCGCGTCCAGCATTACGAGTCCCCGAACTCTATCGGAATGATCGGTAGCCAACCGCTGCGCCGTTGGCGCGCCCTTGTCGTGTCCGACCACGACGAACGTACCCCAGCCCAGGTGGTCGACGAGACGCAGAACGTCCTGCGACATTGTTGCGTTGTCGTAGACCGCGGGGTCGGTTAGCCGGTCGGAGTCGCCGTAGCCGCGTCGATCCGGCGCCAGGACAGTGAAGCGAGTGGTGAGCAATGGTGTGAGTTTGGTCCACACCTTCCGATTGCGCGGAAAGCCATGGAGCGCGACTAGCGGGTAACCGTCTCCCGTAAGATCGTAGGCCACTCGGATCCCGTTTACGTGAGCGTACTGCGGCTCCTTTGGGTGCGATGCCATGCGACGGGCCAGTGTACCGCTGTGGTTAAATGGCCGTCACCGATGGCAGGAGGCAGCGATGGAAGCAGCGGCTGATGCGACGTGGAATGGCTTTTCGCTAGCCGAACGGGACCGCCGCTGGAACACAGTGCGCGCCAATGCCGCAGCCCAGCAGCTGGACTGCGTTTTCGTGCCCCTGTGCCTGGATGGACGGAATCTGCATCTGTCACTCGAGCAGGCCCACGGCACGCGTTCGGACTGCCGCTACCTGACCCAAATGGAGAACGCCTCCATCATCCTGCCTACGGATGGCCGCCCGCCGATCGTCATCAACGACCGCGGTCAGGGCAATAACTGGATATCGGACGCTAGGCCGGCGGCCAAAGGAGCTCGGGGCCCGTGGGGTCCGGCGATGGCCGTCGCGCTCTTGGAGCTCGGCATGGAGCGCGCTCGCATCGGCGTCACCGGTCTTGGTCGGGGCAAGGTGACGCATGGTCGCGCGGTTTCGGGCGTGGTCAATCATTCGGCTTTCGCAGAGGTCCAGAGGCAGCTCCCGAACGCCACGTTCGTCGACGCGAACGACGTCGTCGGCTTTGCCCGGTACGTCAAGAGCGACGAAGAGATTGCCTGCATCCGCCACGGCGCGGAGATCGCCACCGCCGGCATCGAACGTATGGTGGAGCTGGCGCGCCCTGGGCTGGACGAGGCGGATCTGTACACCGGGGTTATGGAACGCATGCTCGAGCTGGGCAGCGAGTATTACCCGCTTGCGCTGTACACGGGGCCTGCCGGCGAGACGGAGCTGCCGCGGTTTGAGGACCCTCCGCTCGATCGCAAGCTGCAGCCGGGGTACATGATCACCAACGAAACAGACGCCGTATGGGGCGGTCTGATAGCCCAAGAGCTGCAGCCGATCGTCATCGGGCCGATCCCGGAGCCATACCGCCCCCTGGTTGAGCTGCAGCGCGACATGCTCTACACCGGGCTCGAGATGATGAAGCCGGGGACGCTGTTCGCCGATCTCATCGATTACATCAACGGTATGGGCCCGGCCCGAGGCATGAGCTCCATCATCCTGATGCACGGCCGCGGCTACGGCGACGATGCTCCGCTCTTGACACCGCAAGACCGGCGGGCCGAGCACTTTCGTGATGTCGTTATCCAGAAGGGCAATGTTTGGGTCTGGAAACCCATAGCCCTGAACGCCGACGAGTCGCTGCGGTTCAGCTGGGGCGGCTGCGTGGCGGTCGGCGAGCATGGCGGCGAGCAGCTCGTGAAGCGCGAACAAGCACTGATTTCGATCGAGTAGAGGGGAGCGCCGAAGCAATGGAACCACGTCCGCGTCGCGTTGGCGGCGCTAACGTCCCGGTTTGGGCCGGCTACTCACTGGCGGAACGTGACCGCCGCTGGAGCGCGGTGCGGGCCAACGCGGCAAGAGCCGAGCTCGACTGCACCTGGGTGCCGTTGGGCAATGGCATCGATGGCCGCTACCTGACGCAGCTGCGCTGTTCGTCCATCGTGCTGCCGTCCGACGGCCGAGCGCCGATCGTGATTGCCGACCGAGGCTCGCGCAACGAATGGGTGCCCGAGCCGCGTTTCACCAGCCGCGAATGGGCCGAACCAATGGCTCAAGCGCTCCTGGATGCCGGCATGGAGCGGGCGCGCATCGGCGTGGTTGGACTCAAGCCTGGCACGGTGACACACGTCCGGTCGCTGGATGGCGTAGTCGTGCACAGTGCCTTCGAGCATGTGCGCAGGCGTCTGCCGAATGCAACGTTCGTCGACGCCGCCGACGTAGTCGGCATGGTGCGCTACGTCAAAAGCGATGAAGAGGTCGGCTTCCTTCGGCAGTCGACGCGCATTGCCGAAGCTGGGGTGACGGAGGTGATAGAGCAGGCCAAGCCCGGCGTTGATGCCGCTGTGCTGTATGCCCGGGTGATGGCGCGCATGCTGCGCATGGGCAGCGAGTATTACCCCCTGGCCGTGTACATCGGCCGCATGGGTGGCCCCGAGCCGAAGCGCCAGACCAACCCGCCACTAGGGACGCGGTTGGAGGCCAACACGCTGATCACCAGCGAAGTTAGCGCGGTATCAGGCACCCAGGTTTCCCAGGAGGACCAGCCGGTGCTCCTTGGCCGCGTGCCTGACGACTGGAAGCCGGTCATCGACCTCCAGCGCGAGACGTTCGAGCTGGGGCTTCGGCTGATGAAGCCTGGGACGACGTTTGGGGACCTCATCGATGCCATTGACGGCTTCGGTGCCAAGCGAGGTCTGCGAACCTCGATTTTGATGCATGGGCGTGGCGCCGGAGATGACGGCCCGCTGCTGTCGCCCCGAGTCAGCGGCGACAAGATTCGGGCGCTGCGTATCGAGAAGGGCAACGCGTGGATATGGAAGCCGACCGCTCATTCCGCCGATGGCCGTATCTCTTTCACCTGGGGTGGCGACGTGCTCGTCACCGACAGAGGCGGCGAGGCGTTGTTCAGCCGGCCGCACGGATTGGTTGAAATCTTCTGATGGCCTACCACGCCTATCGCGATCTTCGCGAGTACCTGGGATTGTTGGAGGCAAAGGGGTTACTCCAGCGAGTCACAGTTCCCGTTGACCTGCGGTACGAGATAGGCGCCATCTGTGCCCGCGCCCAAGAGCGCGGAGGGCCGGGCCTGCTCTTTGAAAGGGTCAAGGGCTACGAGGGCAAGCCTCTCGTCAGCAACATCATTTACTCCGTCGAGCAATTGGCGTTGGCCTTTAACACCGAGCCTGACCAGGATGCGATTTACGAGATCATCGTCGAGGGTCACCGCAATCGGACTCCTTCAATGGTGCTCGAAACGGGCCCGTGCAAGGAGGAGAAGTACTTCGGCGACGAGGTTGACCTGTATGCCATCCCGACGCCGTGGTGGCACGAGCTGGATGGGGGCCAGTATCTAGGCACCTCGGCAGGGGTAATAGATCGGCATCCCGAGACGGGCGTCCTCAATATGGGTACCTACCGCGCAATGATCGTCGACAAGAACACGCTCACGCTCTCAGGCCAGATCAGCCCCCGGATTGAGCGGAGCTGGGCCCAAGGGCAGCCCCACCAAGTGGCTATCGCCGTGGGCATGGACCCGTTGCTTACATTGGCGTCGGGTAGTCCGGTGGCCGTCGACGAGCACGGCTACATGGAGTACGAGGCCGCGGGAACCTGGCGTGGTAGTCCAACCGAACTGGTCAAATGCGAGACCAGCGACTTGCTCGTGCCGGCCAATGCCGAGTACATCGTTGAGGCGGAGACTCTGCCCGGTGAAACCTGTGTGGAGGGGCCGCACGGAGAAGCCGGCGGTTTTTATGGCCAGAACTTACAGGCGGCCCGGCTACGAGTGAAGTGTGTAACACACCGGCACGACCCCATTGCCTACGGAATCATTTGTCTACTCGAGGAGGACTACCCGCGCTGGCTGTTCCGTTCGGGAGCCTTTCAAGACCGCTTGCGGCGTGAGGCCGGCCTGGACTGTGTGAAGCAGTGCTACATGCCGGAGCTGGGCGGCCGTGGCTGGGGCGGCTGCATCATCCGAGCGGAGATCACTCACCCGGATCAGCCGCGGCAGATCATCGAAGCTGCCTGGAAGCTCAATTCCAGCCGCTGGATGATCGTGGTGGACGAGGACTGCGACGTTCGTAACTGGAATGACGTCATGTGGCGCGTGGTGACGGCGGTCCGGCCAGACCAGGACATCCTCACCGGGCAGTCGTCATACCGGGATGGATCGGAGCACGTCGGAAGCAGCGGCCGCGCTCGGGCCGAGGAGTACGACATCGACAGACAGATACCCGATCCGACGGGCCTCAACGCCTCTTTCAAGTTCAAGTTCACGGACCTGCCACCGATCAATCGACCGAGCCGGGAGATCATGGCGCGCGTGGTGGCCCGCTGGCAGGAGCTCGGACTGCCTTGAGCGGCAACCGGGAACATGCCGCGCCACAGCAACTAAGCCGGCGCCAAGTCCTGCGCGCCAGCCTGGCGACCGCCGCTTGGAGCGCCCTCGTTCTGGCGGGCTGCGGTTCGGCCGCCGCGCCGGCCGGCCCGCGCGTGTCATCCGCTGCGCCGGAGACTCCGGCTGCCAAAGCCGGGGACAGTGGCCAGAGCTGGGATGCTCTGCTCGCCGCGGCCAAAGTCGAGGGCAAAGTCGTCGTGCACGGGCCGCCCGACCCCAACGCGCGTAAGGAGCTTCCGGCGCGTTTCAAAGAGCGCTTTGGCATAGAGATGGAATACATCGGCGGGAACTCCGCTGAGTTTGTGTCGCGGCTTGGGGCCGAGCGCGCCGCCGGCCAGTACACAGTGGACGCCATGTTAACGGGCGCCGACCCCGCGCACCCGGTGCTGCTGACCAGCGGCTGGCTCGATGCAGTCAAGCCGGCCTTGCTACTGCCCGAGGTGACCGACGGCAAGAACTGGAAGGCCGGTAAGCCCTGGTTTCGGGACCCTGAAGGACAATACTTGCTGCACCTCTTCAACAGCGTGCAGTCCGCGGTCACCATCAACACCGCTATGGTGCGTCCCGAGAATATTCCTACGGCCGACAGCCTGCTGGATGGGCGCTGGAAAGGGAAGATCGCGGCCTTCGATCCGAGCACACCCGGCATCGGATTGGCCATCGCCTCCGCCCTGTATGTGGCCAAAGGCGCCGACTACTGCGCCAAGCTGTATCAGGGCCAGAACGTGGCCCTCACGCGCGACTACACCCAAGGCGCCGACTGGCTGGCCCACGGCACCTACCCTATTGGACTAGGGGTAGGCCAGAACTACCTCGAGCCCTTCAAGTCGGCGGGGCTCACCTTTGCGGCGCTCGATCTACCGGATGCGCCGAACGCTATCGGCGGCGGGTTCGGCGTGGTGTCGCTAATGAACCACGCGTCTCATCCCAACGCCGCCCGAGTGTTCGTCAACTGGATTGCCAGCAAGGAGGGGGTGACGGTGTATTCGAAGGCGGAAGGTCAGGTGCCGGCGCGTAGCGACGTTGAACCAACCTGGCTGGATGCTTCCCAGATTCCGAAGCCTGGCATCCACTACCTCGATACCTATGACCACGACTTCGTCGTCAATCAGCGGACGAAGATCAGCGAATTCTTCGCCAGGCTGCTGAAATAGACAACAGCTCTGGTGTCCGCCACGTTGGCCTTGTCGAAAATCTGAGATAGTTAGTCGAGCAACCGAAAAGGAAGGCATCGATGGCGGACAAGGTACGCGTGGGTATCGCCGGGCTGGGCAAGGCTGCCCGAATGAAGCTGGGTATCTTCAAGAACGCCCCGCGAGTGGAATTCACCGCCGGCGCCGACGTCCGCCCGGAGGAGCGTGAGCGCTTCAAGCGGCTGTACGGCATCGAGACCTTCAGCAGTGTCGAAGAGATGTGCAAATACGGACCGATCGACGCGGTCTGGATATTCCTCCCGCACCACCTCCATGCCCAGTACACGATGGTCGCCGCCGACCACGGCAAGCACGTGCTGGTCGAGAAACCGATGGCCGTCACCATGGACGAAGCCCACCGCATGGTCGAAGCGGTCGAGCGCAATGGCGTCATCTACATTCATGCGCACGCGAAGGTCTATCTGCCGCCCATGCCCCAGATTGGGGAGATCATCGCCAGCGGCCGCTACGGCCAGGTAACCGGCATCAACGCCTGGTACTTCAACGACTGGCTGTGCCGGCCCGAGTGGAGCGTCGCCGACCTCGACCAGAGCAAAGGCGGCGGGCCCTTGTATTGGATCGGCGCACATCACATGGACATCGTGCGCTACCTCGGCGGTGGGATGGTGCGCAGCATCCGCGCCACCATGGGCCGATGGAAGCCCAATTTCGAGGTAGCCGGCGACTATACGGCCTTTTTCGATTTCGAGAATGGCACCCCGGCCATGCTCACGCTGCGCACCTACGGCCATTTCGATTCGCTGGAGTTCACCTTCGGCATCGGAGAGGGTGGCCATCGCCGCACGGACGACAAGGTCTTTGGCCCGCGCAAGAAGTTCACCCGCCCCCTGACCGTCGAGGAAAAGTACGCCCAAGCTGAGTATCAGGACGACTGGGTTGAGGATCGCGTGCAGTCGTTTGACGACCGCCGGTTTGACTTCTTCGGCCTCACTATCCTGAGCCTGGAACACGCCGACATCCGCCAGAGTCCCAATGGCCTGCTGATCTACACCGAGAATGGCCGCGAAGAGATGGTGCTGCGCGACCTGCCGCCCTCGGGCGAGCTGGTCGAGCTGGCCGAGACGGTGCTCGACGGCCGTCCGCCCTTGCTGGACGCGCGCTGGGCGCGAGCCAGCCTGGAAGCGCTGACAGCCATCATCCAATCGTCCCAAGAGCGCCGCGAGGTGCAGCTGTCATACCAGGTGCCGGCCAGGTATCTGAGCCCCAGCCTCGTCAGCCAGCCAGTGGCCTAGCCGGCGCTGCTGAGCGACTCGCGCGCGCTGCGCCGAAAAGCCCAGGCGCTGAAGCCGTAGGTCATTGCGGCGACCAGCCCCAGCAACGCCAGCACGATCAGCCCAGTAGCGGCCGTCACCTTGAGGTGCGTTGTCAACCACAGCACCACGCTGTGGATCTCCCGCAGGCTCCAGATCATGTTAGTTATGCCGTACCGGCCACCAAGGCGACGAGACCACCCAACAGCAAGCCACTCAGGGCCGGCGCCAGCAGTGTGGTGATCACCAGCTGCGAGACGTGGCGCGGCTGCGCGCCACGGATGCGAAGCAGCGCCATCGTACGGCGGTCTTCGACGTAGTTGGCCCAGGCCACGGCGCCCATGCCCGCCAGAGCCAGCGCCAGACCTCCCACCAGGTAAATGCGCATGTTCTCCAGGCCGAGGTCGATAAACATGTCGCTGCCAACCTTCTGGATCTCGTCGCTAAGCAGCCGGGACTCCAACGGGGCGGCAGGCAGAACTGGCAGCAAAGCCGCCTGCGTCGCTCCCACTTCGGCGCCCGGATGCAGCTTCACCAGGGCGGCGAGCCGCGGCGCGGCCGTCAGCAACGGTGCTATCGCCGCATTTGAGGCGCTGGCCAGCACGAAGGCACTGTTGTCGAACAGGAAGTTCAGGTAGTCCACCTGAGAGGTGGCATAGCTTTCACGATCGGTGATGGTTTGCAGTGGCCGGCCGGGCAAATAGCGAATCGTGCCGGCCACGGCAGCCCGGATGGGATCGCCCGCCGGCCCGCTGCCCAGCAGCAGTCGCGAACCCGGGTGCAGGTTCCAGAAGCTGGCCAGCGCGGGCGAGACCAAGATCTGGCCCTCGTCCAGGCGATGAATGATCTGGTCGAAGCTCTGCTCGACGCCTAGCGCATCTTCGTGGTAGGCGACGGCCAGGTAGCGGGTTGGATTGTCGATGACGTACAGCGGCAGGCTGCGATAACCCTCACCCGGCATATAGACGGACGACAGCAGGTACTCGGTCATGAAGTCGACTTCCTGGACGCCGGGCTGAACCAGCATGCGTGACCGGACCGGAGTCAGCGCCCGGCTGATCGCCGTTTGCTGAGCAGCGAGTGGTCCCGAGAGCAGCTCGGCGTTCACGACGTCCGGCGTATTGAGCGTGAAGCCGAGCTCGGATCCCAGCCCAACCATGGCGCCGCGGACCGCCTTGTCGCCGAACGAGCCCGCCATTACGGTCGGATACAAGCTGACGCTGGCCATCAGCGCCATGATGAGCAGGAAACCTCCGACCCGGTGTGGCTTGAGCGAGAGATGGTGCAGCCACAGGGGCTTGAGCCCTCCTGCCAGCCAGCGAGGCGTCGCGGCCAGGGTCATCTGCATCAGCGAACGGTTGAGGACTGCCAGCGAAGCCGCGCCGTAGACGAACAAGGGTAGGCCGAGAAAGTTGAGAACCAGATCCGGGATCTCCAGCTCGGACCATCCTGTGACCGACACCAGCGAGAACCCCAGCGCCCAGCCCAGGACCTTGAGCCCGCCAACCAACACCGCCACCGCGGGCCACCAGGTGAAGCGCGCCAACTGCTGCTCGGCTTCGGCGGTCATCACCCGAGCGCTGGTTTCCAGCGGCGAGGCGCTTGTGGCGAAGCGCACCAAGTCGCGGCCGGCCAGCAGCGCGGTAACGAGGCCGACGAGGAAGAAGCCCAGCAGCAGCCACGGTTTCTCAACATCCAGCAGCACCCTCCAGGGAAGCCATTCACCGGCGTAGATCAGCACAGCACAGACGGATGCGGCGACCAGGCCGACGATTGCTCCCGCTGCGCTTCCCAGGCCAATTGACAGGAGCATGGCCCGGCCGATCAGTCGGCCGGGTACGCCTCTGAGCCGCAGCAGGCCAAGCAGCCGCCGCTCGTTGAGCAGCAGCAGCCTGGTGAGCCTGCCGAGAAACAGCCAGGCGACCCATAGCAGCGGCAGGGCGATCAGCGTGCTCAGAAGGTCGAGCAGTCCCGCGGTTCGTTGGATTCGGGCCAGCAGGAGGCCGCTCATGCTGTTGGCCAGAGGTGGTACCCCGGCTTCTGAGCCCGTGATCTGGGCTGCCTTCTGCACCTGGCCGAGCCGCTCGATGGAGCCTGTCACGTCCCAGCCCGAGATGACGGCCGGCCGGTCCATTCGCAGCAGGTGCACGACCTCTGGGAAATAGGAGCCCGACTCCACGTGGCCGGGATCGCGTGCCTCCTCCTCTTCCCCGTGCTCCTGCACGTGGCCACCCAAATCGTCGAACCCGGTGACCACGTCGAAATTGTTGGGGATCACCAGGATGACCCCGATGTCGGGGATGAAGGATGGCGTATTGGTTCGGTCAGTGAACCAGCGGTTCAGCTCACTGCGGTCTAGGCGAACGGTGCGCGCCAGACCGATCTCGAATGACGTCTTGCCGTGCAGATCGAGGACGAAGGTGCGCGCCCCCTGCAGTGCCTGGAAGGCGCTGCTCATGCGCGACTCGGGTCCAACCAGCGCCAGCACGGCCTGGTTGGGCGACGGCGGCCGAACCGTTGGCGGCAGTAGGGCAGGATCGGTGGCTGCCAGCAGCGATAGGAAGGGTGAGCCCAGCGGTTTTCCATCGACCTGCGGCACGGTGTCCGGCGGCAACGTCAGGCGCAGCAGGTAGACATCCTCCGCCGCCGCGATGTTGGGGGTGAGAGACAGATCGACCCGGACCTGGGCGGAAGACCGGACGTTGGTCTGATACAGCGCGAAATCCCAGGGCAGCCGCGCCAGCTGGTCGTCGGCGTAGCGCTTGAGAGCATAGTGCGAGGCGACGTTCACGGTGACCAGGATGACCACGACCAGCATGGTGGCCAGACCGAAGAACAGGAAGGGTCGCCGGCCGAAGCGCAGCGCCAGCTGGACGGTCACATCAGGAAACGAGCGAAGGGCGCTCTTCGAAAAGTCCGTCACGCATGTGGTAAACACGCGGGAAGCGCTCGGCCACTTTGGGGTCGTGGCTGGCTACGATGACGGTCTTACCCTGGTCGGTTGCCAGCGAGTAAAGTAGGTTGGCGATGATGTCCAAGTTGGCTGTGTCGAGGTTGCCGGTTGGCTCGTCGGCGATGATCAGAGGCGGATCATTCACCAGCGCCAAGGCCACGGCTACCCGCTGCTGCTCGCCACCGCTCAGTTCTTCCGGCCGCTTACCCGCCTTGTCCTCGAGGCCTACCATGCCCAGCAGCTGCTTGATGCGCGTCTCCCGCTGGTCGCGCTTGACCTCGGCGATGAGCATCGGCAGCTCGAGGTTGCCCGCGGCGGTGAGCGTTGGGATCAGATTGAAGAATTGAAAGATGACGCCCACTTTCCGCAGGCGGTACTGTTCCAGCTGACGCTCGGAAAACCGGGCGATGTCGCCATCGTCGATGAGAATGGCGCCCTCGCTGGGCCGATCCATGCCGGCTACCAGATTGAGGAGCGTCGTTTTGCCGCAGCCGCTGGGGCCCATCAGCGCCACCGGCTCGCCCGGCCCTACCTGCCAATCGATGCCGCGCAAGGCCAGCACCTCGCCGGCCGCCGTGTGGTAACGCTTCCAGACGTTCTCCAGGCGCACGCTGACGCCGGACGGGTTCATGGGATTCAAATCGGCACTCATCCTCCTAATGACTCTCGGGCAGTTTGCCGGAAGGCCCAACGGCTGAAGGCGTAGCTTACCGTCAGGACCAGCGCGAGCAGGATCGCGCTCACCCAAGCAGTCAGCCAGCTCGTACGCAGGTGCGTGGTCAGCAGCAGCGTGATGGTCTGGATCTCGCGCAGCCGCCAGATGAGGTTGGTCATGCCAAAACCAGCCACCAGGGCCACCACCACGCCCAGCAACAGGCCGGCCAGCGCCGGCGACAGCAGCGTCGTCATGAACAGCCGCATGATGTGCCGCGGCCCGGCGCCCCGAATACGCAGCAGCGCAAGCGTGCGGCGATCCTCCGCGTAGTTGGTCAGCGCGATGGCCAGGATGCTGATCAGCGCCAGCAGCAGACCACCCGCCAAGTAGATCTTCATGTTCTGGGTGGCCAGCGCAATGAACATATCGCTGCCGACCTTGGCAAGCTCGTTGTCATACGTCCTGACGCTGAGCGGGGCGGCCGGCAACTGGCTGCGCACTTGGTCGGCAATCCCGTCGGCTGAGGCGCCAGGCAGCAGGCCGATGCGCACGACGATCGCCGGGGAGAGCGCCTCCAGGTCGTCCAATCCACTATTCCCGGCGGAAGCTACCACGTACGCGTTCGACTCGAACAGGTAGTTGAGGTAGTCCACGCGCGCCGCGACGAAGCTCTGCCGATCCGTGACGGCTGCCGAGGGGAGGCCCGGCAAGGCGGCTACTGCGCCGCTCACCAATGAGCTCGCCGGCCGGCCATCAACCTGCTTGCCCAGCAGCAGCCGTGAGCCCGGCGCCAAATTCCAAAAGGCAGCCATCACGGGCGATACGGCGATGTGTCCGCTGGACAGCCCGCGGATGATCCCACTGAAGGGCTGCGCCAGGCCCAGCTCGTCCTCGTAGTAGGCGCTGCCCAGGTACTGCTCCGCGTCGTCTAGCACGAACAACGGCACGCCGGACTCGGCGTAGCCAGGCATGTACACGCCGGGCATCGAAGACTGCACCATATAGCCTGCTGAGCGGACGCCCGGCAAGCCGCGGATGCCGCGCAGGGCGCCATCCATAGCCCGGCCGATGGCCCTCACCTGAGAGCCGAGGCCCCCTTGCAGATCGGTGTAGTTCACCAGGTCCACGGCGTTCAGGACGATCTGCAGCTCGGTGCCGATCTGCACGCGTGCGCCGCGGAGCGCTTTATCGGCAAAGGAGGCCGAGGTAATGGTTGGGTACAAGCTGACGCTGGCCATGAGCGACATCACCAGCAGGAAGCTGGCGACGCGGTGCGGCTTCATGGCCACGTGGTTCAAAAACAGCGTCCGCAGATTGCCGCCGGCCAGGGCAGCGGTGAAGCGCATCATCCTCTCCAGCCAGCGGCGGCGCGAGGCCAGCAGGAACGAGGCCCCGCACACGAACAGCGGAAAGCCGACAAAATCCAGGATCTGGGCCAGGCCCTTGATGGCATCGGGCGAAGAGGCTTCGGCCAGCGGCACGTTCAGTATCCAGGTCACGATCTTGAAGCTGCCGATAAGCAGCGCCAGCACCTGCAGAGGTCCGAAGCGGATGGCCGCGCTCTCGGCTTCAGAGGCAGCCACGCGACCCGATGCTTCGAGTGGCGAGATGCTCGTGGCGTAGGTCACGAAGCGCCGCGCAACGACCATGCTCACGGCTACGCCAATGGCCACGAACAGCGCCAGAAAGCGCGGCTCCTGAACTTCCCACAACAAGTCCCAGGCAAGCCAGCCGCGCTCGTAGGCAAGCATCGGCACGAATGTGCCGAGCGCCGCCCCGGCTAGGCCGCCCAGCAGGCTGGCGGCCGCAATGGTGGCGATTAGGCTGGCGCCAATCACATGTCCCGGCACGCCTCGCAGGCGCATCAAGCCCAGCCCGCGGCGCTCGTTGAGCATCAGCAGCCGCGACAGGTTGGCCATGAGCACCCAGGCCATCCACAGCAACGGAAACGAAATCAGGATGGTGAGCAGCGCGATGATGCGGGCCAGCTGGTTCATGCGCGTGAGCAGCACAAAATCGGTGTCGTCGAGCGTGTTGGCGGGGGTCACCGACTGCACGGCGGCACGCAGCACGCGGTTCAGCGCCGCGAGATTATCGAGCGAGCCCGCCAGGTCCCAGCCCGATATCAGGGCCGAGCGATTGAGCCGCGCAACGTGCGTGACCTCGGGGTAATAGTCGCCGCGGACCGTCGTTTGCCGGTCGGATGCATCACCCTGGAGCTGGACGATGCCCTTGGCGGCTCGGTCGAAGGCGCCAATGACGCCCGCGTCGTAAGGCGTTACCAGGATGACACCGATCGACGGCACGAAGAAGGGCGTGCTCATGCGGTCCATGAACCAGTTGTTGACGTCCGTCGTCTCGATCCGCTCGACGCGCGCAATGGGCACGCTGAAAGTCGTCTCGATCACTCCCTGCCGGCCCTGGACCCTGAGGCCGAACTGCTTGGTGCCCTGAAGCGCCAGCAGGGCGTCGCCCATCACCGTCTTGGAGCCCAGCAGCGTAAGCACGGCGCCGCCCTCCCGCGGCGGGCGGATGGCCTGTGGCAGCAGGTCCGGGCTGGTGGCCGACAGGACAGATACCCAAGGCGTGCGCAGGGGTTTGCCGTCCACATAGGGCAGGATGTCGGGCGGCAGGGTCGTGCGCAGGAAGGCCAGATCAGCTGTATCGATCACGCCCGGCACCTGGCTGAGGCGCCGGCGGACGTCGTCAGACAGCGGAATGTCTGCCTGCTGGTAGACGGCCAAGTCCCACGGCAAACGCGCCAACTGGTCCTCGGTATACAGCTTTAGGGCGTACCGCGAGGTCATGTTCACCGCGGCCAGCAAGGCGACGATCAGCGCCGTCACCAGGCCGAATGCCAGGAATGGACGGCGGCCCAAAATGTGGGCCACGGACCAGAAAGAACTCACCAGGACTGGAAAGCGCTACTTCTGCGGCTTCGGGAATAGATAGGGGTAGGTGCCGGCCTCAGCCTGCTTGAAAACTTCCTGGTAGCGCTTCCACGGATCTTTGGCGAACTCCTGGTAGCTGCCTGGAGCATTGACGCCCGGCACGTCCGGCACGAAATCATCGGCCAGGATAGTGGCGGGATCGCCGTAGCGCGAGGCGAGCGCCCGGACCTCGGGATTATCTAGGGCCGTAAGATGGCCCTTGTCCAGCAGCACCACCTGCTTATCGGTCCCTCGGATACGGACCTGGTAAGTCAGAAAGAAGTTGTGGATGTGCCACCAGTGGTCGTCGGGCAAGTTATTCTGCGTGGTCCAATCGGTCCATTCCTTGCCCGGCTCGTAGGGGCTCTCGGGGCCGTTGTCCACGCGCAGCCCAAAGCCCCAGTGGACGGTGCCACCCCGGTTGCGCTGTCCGGGGTCGCCGGGGCTGTTGTAGAACTTGGGATTCGTACCCAGGCCAGCCTCATACAAGTAGAAGTAGCCCTGCTTGTAATTGGGATCGTCTTTGTACAGGGGCCACTTGGCTTCATTGATCTTTGGATATTGCAGGAACGCGCGCCAGGCATCGCCGTACGCGCCGCCGCCCTCCACGCTGCTGACGTAGCCGTCCTTGACAGTCACCTTGATGGTCGGGAAGACGCCATGGTGGTTGGCGTGGCCGGCGAACGTGCCGTTGGCCAGGACGACCTCAGGCGGGAGCCATTTGGAGGTGAAGGCCGGATAGTCGACGACGGAATATGGGAAGCGGCCGGTGGCCTGGACCGGCAGCATGAACAGGTGGCCCTGCAGGTACACGCCCTTGGACCAGACGTCGGCCAGATGCTCACTCAGGTCGAACTGGAAGTCGGTGCCCTCTGGGTCACTGACCTTGACGCGATCCACGAAGTTCAGCGGCTCGATCGTCCGCTGTTCGGCCAGGCGCCAGACGTCACTCGGAAAGGCCGGGACCTTGCTCATGAGCTCCGTCACCTGACCATAGATCCAGTTGCCGTAGAACTTGGGACCGTACTTGTCGCCAAGTGCCTTGGTATGCGACGGCCGGCCACCCTTGGCCCAAAACACGACGTCCACTTCGGGATGCTGGTCCAGGTAGGCGATGATGCCCGCTGCGGTCGGCCGCTCGGTGTTCAACTTCTCGGCGGCATCCTTGAGGCGGTCCGGGATCTCGCGCGTGGGATAGAGGGCTGAGTACAGCTTGGGATCCTTGCTCTTCAGCCACTCCTTGGGAGCCTTAATGTCGGCGAAGCGGTTCTCGATCCAAAAGTTCACTTCCTGTTCGCCATTGGAGCCGTCGAAACCGATGATCTTCTCCAGCTCGAGGGCATCTGCGCGCTTCACGCCGGCTAGCTCGCTGTCGAAGGCCATCTGGACTTTGACACCACGCTCCTCGTAGGCCTTCTTGATGCCGTCGAGCAGCAGATCGTTGTCATTGGCGCGGGTCACGATAAATACCGTCTGACCCTGCTTCACCAGGCCCAGCGGCGTGCGGCCGCCCGTTTGCCGCACCGCGTCGCGAGCAAACGGCATTACCTGATCGACTGTCTTCGGCGTGACGCCATAGGAGGGATATCGGGGAGCTGGATACTCGGCCTTCTGCCCGCTCGGCGTGGCGCCGCTGCTGCCGGCCGGACCGGCCGCACGTCCGCAGCTGGCCAGGATAAAGATGGAGCCGATAAGGATGGCAAACCGGGCATGGCGCATGGCGTTACCCCTTCGGATAGAGATACAAGTAGCTGCGGTCTTCAACCTGCTTGAACACGCGCTGGTAGTGCTGCCAGGGGTCCTTAGCGAAGTCCTGGTAGCTGCCGGGCGAATTGATGCCTGGGATGTCGGGCACGAAATCGTCGGCCAAGAGTGTGTCGGGGTTGCCGTAGCGCGACGCCAAGGCCCGAACTTCGGGATTGTCCAGGGCAGTTAGCCGGCCTTTGTCCAGCAGGGTGAGCCACTTGTCCGTGCCGCGGATACGGACCTGGTAGGTGAGGAAGAAATTGTGGATGTGCCACCAGTGGTCGTCCGGGAGGTTCGTGGCCTGCGTGAAGGCGGTCCACTCCTTGCCGGGCTCATTGGGGCTCTCCGGCCCGTTGTCGACGCGCAGCCCAAAGCCCCAGTGGACGGTGCCCCCGCGATTGCGCTGGCCCGGGTCCTGGGGCGTGTTGTAGAACTTGGGGTTCGTGCCGGTGCCGGCTTCGTACAGGTAGAAGTAGCCCTGCTTATAGTTGGGATCGTCCTTGTAGAGCGGCCACTTGGCCTGGTTGATGTCCGGGTACTGCAGGAAAGTACGCCAGGAATCCCCGTACAGGCCGCCACCCTCAACTTTGGAGACGTAGCCGTTCTCGACCGTGACTTTGATGGTGGGGAACACGCCGTTGTGGTTGGCGTGTCCGGCGAACACCCCATTGGCCTGAACGACCTGAGGCGGCAGCCATTTGGTGGCGAACGCTGGGTAGTCGACCACAGAGTAGGGGAAGCGGCCAGTCGCCTGCACCGGCAGCATGTACAGGTGGCCTTGCTGGTAAGCGCCGCGGGACCACGCTTCAGCGAGTTGTTCGGTCAAATCGAAGCTGAAATCCGTGCCCTCAGGGTCGTTCACCTTTGCCTTGTCCACAAAGTTCAGCGGCTCGATAGTGCGCTGCTCTTCCAGGCGCCAGACGTCGCTCGGGAAGGACGGCACCTTGCTCATGAGGTTGTAGACCTCGCCGTAAATCCACGAGCCGATGTACTTGGGGCCGTGCTTGTCGCCTAGCAGCTTGCGGTGTGAGGTCCGCCCCCCACGGGCCCAGAACACCGCGTTCACCTCGGCGTGGGTGTCGAGATAGCGCACGATCGCGGCCGCCAGCTCTTTAGTCGTGTCCTTTTCCGGATCGAGCTTGTCGGCAGCATCCTTGAGTGCCGGCGGAATGTCGATCTTGGGATAGAGCGCGTCGTACAGCTTCGGATCGCGGTCCTTGAGCCAGGCCTTGGGCTTGCTTGGATCAGGGAAGCGGCTGTTGATCCAGAAGCTCGTTTCCAGCTGACCCTGACTGCCAGGATGCGTGGTGAGCTCGTACATCTTCTCGGCGTCTTCTTTGTTGACGCCTAGCAGGGCGTAGTCGAACACGATTTGGGTGGTCACGCCGCGCTCTTCGTAGGCCTTCTTGATGGCCTCTAACAGGATTGGGTTGTCGGCCGCGGTGGCCACGAGCAGCACCGTCTGGCCCTGCTTCACCAGACCCAGGGGAGTGCGGCCGGCGGTCTCTCGGACAGCATCCCGCGCGAAGGGCATGACCTGCTCGACGTTCTGCGGCTTAGCGGCGTAGGACGGATAGCGCGGCTGCGGGTAGCCGCTGCCGGTCGCGCCCGGTTTAGTGGGCTGCGATCCGGGCGCGGCGCGGCCGGGGAGTCCGGCGCAGCTCACCAGCAGCAGCATCGACAGGGACAAGGCAGCGGCAGCGGAGGGACACACGATCTCTTCCCTTAACGTGAGAGTTGCGGCGCATTGTACTCGCTTGCCTCAGAATGTCAAGCGGGTGTCGCGGCGCTGACTCTGGCGGTACCCGGTGGTGCCTTGGGGCCGGTCCTCGATGGTGATGCCGAGGTCCACCAGATCCTGCCGGATGCGATCGGCGGCGCCAAAGTCCTTACGCTTGCGTGCCTCGGTGCGCTCCTCGATCCGCCGAGCGACGTATAAGGAGTAGCGCCTCAGCAGGGCCAGTAGCCGACGGCCATGCCAATCAGGCCGCGGAACATGGCCTGATACTCGAGCCATTCTGGGGCCTGGTCGCCCAGCAGCCCTTGCAGCACGATCCACTGGCGGAGCTCGATCTCGCCGTTGTCAATCAGGTCTTTCGAGCTCAGCTTGCCCAGGTCTGAGCCACGGCCGCGGCGCATGGCGT
>Ga0099828_10000654_pt1 | contig 21626 bp, 19 predicted proteins | sample CZO8metaG_2_FD_79338 | JGI IMG/M metagenome (GOLD analysis project Ga0099828, IMG submission 79338) | Vadose zone soil microbial communities from the Eel River Critical Zone Observatory, Northern California, USA - CZOApr15con2H1.8 metaG | ecosystem: Environmental > Terrestrial > Soil > Vadose... | reverse complement strand
CGGCCGCCGCGCCCGCATCGTACGGAGGGCGTCCAGGGTCGTATGGTTGCTGCTCACGCAAGAGTAAAACTTGAGCGAGACCTGCATCGTCTCGAAGCGCGTGCCCAGGCCCGAGGTGAGCTCCGCCAGGTTGAACCGATCGTGCGAGCGCGAGAATGTGGTGCAGAAGCCGCCGTAATCGCTCTCGAAGACGTTCGTGATTCCCGTGAACCCGTCGGCGGCGAGCAAACCGCCGTACAGGCCGCTTTGGGATGACCGGCCCGTGTGCATCCGTAGGACCATGGAACCGTACTGGGCGGCCATGAGTCCCGCCGCCTGCGTGCCGGCAATTCCCAACGCATGGACCGTCTGGTCCTTCGAGAGCCGCAATGCGGCTGCCGCCGCTGCCGCCGAGGAGAACACTCCCACGGTCGCTGCGGAGTGCCAACCCTGGCCGAGGTGTTCTTCTCCCATACATCTTCCCACCCGCGGCCCGCTCTCGTAACCCGCCACCGCGGCGGTGAGAAAGTCGCGACCGCTCATCCCCGGTCTGATCTCCGCAACGGCCATGAGGGACGGCAGCGTGACGGCGCCCACGTGCATCGCGCCCAACCGATGTATATCGTCCAGTTCGAAACCGTGCACCAAGGTGCCGTTGACCAGGGCAGCGTGCGGCGCAGAGAGCCTCAGCGACGTGCCCCAGACGCCGCAGGATGTTGAGCTGTCGAGCTGTTGCAGCGTGCGCATCAGGATACGGCTCCATTCCAAATCGGCGCCGTAGAGCGCACAACCGAACGAGTCCAACATCAACAGCTTGATTCGGTCAATCACCCCCTTGGGGATTTGCTCGTAACGGAGCCCCGATACGAATGCCGCCATCCCTTGGGTATAGGGATTGCTAGCCGCGGTCTCGGCGGCGCGTGCCGTGGTCGGCACTTCAACTTTCTTGGCTCCCTCCAACGCTTGCTCCTCGGAGAGGCGCGCGCCAGACCCTCGCGCACTCGCGTTTGGCGCGCTGGCAACCAGCGCCGCCGCACTGCCCGCGGCGATCTTCAGAAAATTGCGACGATTAACTGAATTTCCTTCTGATTTGACCATGGTGTTGGCACCGCCTTACAGATTTCTCCGCTCCGGACATACGGTTTTTATACTACACCTTCGGTGGCTCAGAGGCGCGTTAACAGTGGGCGGGTTAGCAGCTTCATGGCTACCTCCTCCGTCGTCTATGCCACGGGCTCCCTGGGGTCCTGGGCTACGGCGACTGTTCTGTCTGCCGCGAGATACCAGGACTCATCCATCGTGAAGAATGGCTATGTCTATACGATCGGGGATCTGGATAGCGGCGGCACTGTTACCTCCTCCGTTTTCTACGCGCCGCTTAACTTAAAGAAAAAGAATATGATTCAGAATTTCCCTTCCGAAAGAGAAGCATACTCATGAACTCTTCGAATCATGCGGAGATTCGATCTGGTTTCCGGACACGGGACTCGGAAGGTCGTCCCGGCCCGACCGCTGGGAGAAGGGGTCGAGCAACAGGCGAGAGGCGCAGAAGTGAGCAAAGGCTGCGAGTCGGCCTACCTCTTTTTCCGTCTGGCGGCACGGCTCTTCCGGCCGGGTATGGCATTTCCACCACATCCCGGCGATGCCGGGCCAGTTGGCTGGCTGGAAGGATTTCTGGGTGATCCAGTAGCAGGAATAGGTACAGCCGCTGCAAGCTCTTCTGTGGCTGAAATCGGCCTGGCGGTATTTCTGCTCGAAGTCATCGTCGAGAATGTTGAGCGGCGTCTTCGCCGGGTGATCTTGGCAAATCCAGAAATCGCCATTGGGCTTGATGTCAAAGAAAAACTCGCCGGCTAGGCAGCCCCAGTCGTAGTGGGGGCTGCGGTAGTAATCCTCACAGCCCTGCTTGTAGAAGCTGGGCGTCAGAAGCGTCGGCGAGTCGACGCGACGCAGAAACTCGGGATTGACCTTGGCCTGGCTTAAGACGCGGAGCTTCCCTTCTCCGACCACCACAGGATTCAGCCACAACCGGGCTCGCGGAAAGCGCCGGGTACAATAATCAACAATTTCATTCACCTGATCCTGATTGGAGTGCGAGATCGTGATGTTGAGCGTGAGCTGCTTGCTGGAGGGAAGATGATCGTTCAGGAAAGCGATGGAGTCCAGGACCTTCGGCCCCACGTGGGCAAAGGGGAGCTGGTTGCCGCGGACGCCGTCGAGGGAGATGGAGATCTCCGTGACCCGGCTCGAGAGCAGTTCCGCGTATTTCTTTTGCGGCATGGTCCCGTTGGAGGTGATTTTGACATAGAGACCCTTCCCGGCGGCGTAATTGATGATCTCGGCGAAATCGGGGCGCAGCAACGGCTCGCCGCCGCCGGAGATGCTCAGGACGGCGATGCCCATGCGGTCCAGGCGGTCGACGATGCGTCGCATCCCAGCGGTGTCCTCTTCCCGTACCTTCTCCTCCGGGATGTGGCAGAACGAGCAGCGGAGATTGCAGACGTGCGTCAGCGCCAAGTGGGCGAAGTAAGGCCGCTTGCGAAAGAACAGATTGCGGACCGTTCGGAACCAGAACTTGCCGGTCATGATTCACCTCCAGGACCGCCCTCGGTTGAGGCGGGAGAAAAGAGCAGAGGATGCGACGACTGCCGGGATGGAGTGAACGCAGGCTCCGCGAACTGCTTCGGGAAGCCCTGAGCAGAAAAAACGAGCCGGTCGCAGAGCAAGAAATTCGTGAGTCCGCAGGGGACAATCGAAAGCAGACTGGAGAGCACCGGCTCGATGCCGATCAAGCCGGCGAAAATGTGCATGGAGACGAGGCTTCCGGCGAGCGAAACGGCCCCGCTGGTCAAGTGGAACCGAAGCAGAAGTCCCGGCCAGGCGCGGGGCGCGAGGGCAGTCCGCCCGGCCCAGGTCCAGCGGAGGTGCCAGCAGAAGTTGTGCAGCAAGGCCACCTCGACGCTCACCAGCGTGGCCCACTGGTAGTGCATCCGCAGGCCGTGAACCAAGACCGCCAGCAAGGTCAGGTGAAGGCCCCATCCCATCGCCCCGACCATGTCGAACTTGACCCAGCGCAGCAGTGTTTCGCGCCGAGGCAGCAAGCGGACGCACCGCAGGTCCCGGAGCGAGCGAAGACTCCGGCCGCCGGTTGGCGATGCCTTCCCCGCGCCGTGGCCGGTTGCGACGCAATCCGATACTCGCCCGAACTCGGATCGAAGCTTCATGGCTCCACCTCCTCGGAGGGCTGCCAGGCGTAGCCGGAATATTCGATTTCAAGAACCGCCTTTCCGAAGAACCGCAATTCGGTCTCGCTGCGATGCCGGACTGGAAACCAGAATTTGCCGAAGGGGGCGAATTCATGCACGAACCGGGTGCGGCGAATCCAGATCGAGTGACGATGGGCGGGCTGGCCCTCGATGCGCTTGACGCCGAAATCGGCGGCATCGATCCAGACCTTGCCTTTGAACAGGTAGGGATTCTCGGTGCGCGGCCGGACCGCGAAAATGTAGGCGGTGGCCGCCGCGTCAAAATCCTGAAAGAGGAACTCGTAGTTCCCGCGAGTCAGCGAAACTCGCAGGCGCTCGGCCTCGTGCGCGGAGGCCTGTTCGACTTCCGGGAGCTTCGCGAAGACCCGCTTCTGGACCAGCGACGACCCGGAGCGCTCCAGGACCTCAAACTGCTTCTCCTCCGGAGCGTGGTAGGTTTCCTGAACGACCAGGAGAGCCGGATTGCCCAGCAACGGGTGGGTCATGACGTAGCGCCTGCGGTCTTCGAGGAAGTGAAGCGAAAGGTGCTGTAGTTCGGACCGCTCTTCCATACGCTCGACCACCCGCTCTGGCGCCAGCGGCGGGGTCGCCACCTGGGCCATACCGCCGATGGTGACGAGCGAGAGAATGACTGCGGCGAAAGCCACGACTAGTCGGCGACCCGGGATGTGAGGTGCTTCCGACATGGTTATCCTCCCTCCTACCAGCTCGTATGGCTGCAAAGCACGACGTAAACCAGTTTTTTTGAAACTCAGGAACCCGTGGCCCGCAGGGAAGGAAGCAAGCGTCAGCCCAAAGCGGCTTTCAGCTTGATAGGATAAAGAATCAGTAATTTAGTGCTGGATTAATTCTTGATTGGGCGCTCGCCCGGTGGAGGCGTGAGGCGACAGTGGCGGGAATAGATGGCAATTACTCACGATTTGTAGAAGTGTCCCGCGCGATGTTGAAGACTAAGGGCCGAAACCCGCATTCGCTCAACGAGCAGTGGGAGATCACAAACAGGTAATGCGGCTCACATCGGTCAAAGGTCTGCCTGCGGATCGGGGCCGCATGGTTAAGGGGACCTCTCGGGCGTTGCTCAACGGGCGAGGACTTCGAGCGATACCCCGGAAGTCTTTGGTCCCAGGATGCCGATCGCCAAAGCGACAACCGCCATGGAACCCGCGATAAACGCAAAGACGCCTCCCGTGCCGAACTCCTTCAACAGCGCCGCGATCACGAAACCCACAAAGACCCCACTGAGCCTGCTCCAGCAGTAAACAAAGCCCACAGCTTTGCCGCGAATGCGTGTTGGGTAGAGCTCCGCCTGATAAGTGTGGAAGAGACTCCCGAACCAGTTGTTGGCCAACGTGATCAAGGAGCCGAACAGTATGATGAGCACCGGATGGCGCATCTGGGCGAAGATGGTCCCGAAAACGGCGATGGCCATGGCCAAGGTCACGATTTGCCACTTGCGCTCCAGGGCATCGGCGTACTTCATTGCGATCAACGGGCCGAAAGGGTTCAGGATGGCGATCCAGAATGTGTACTCTAGCGAATGGACGAGCGGGACGCCTTGCTGAGTCAGCAACACGGGCACCCAGGAGGCAAATCCATATACGGCGACGGTCTGAAAGATGTTGAAGAGTACGAGCATAACTGTCCTGGCAGCATAGTCATGACTCCAAATCTCACGCCACCTACCAATCACAACGACTTGGTCCCCTCCGGGCTCAGGCGGGGGCAAATCGCGGCCCAGGCTGGCCCGAACCGCCTCTTCCATCCGGGCAGTAGCAACTTCGGCTTCCTCCGCCCGGCCGTGAGCGGCGTACCAGCGCGGGGATTCCGGCAACTTCGACTGGATGAGCAAAAAAATCGGCGCCCCGAGGGCACCAATCATGACCAGCCAACGCCAGCCATCGAGGCCGAGGATGGTCTTCGGGATTAGAATGTAAGCGGCGAACGCTGCGACCGGAACAGAGCAATAGGAAATGAATTGGCTGAATGCAATGTAGTGGCCGCGGCTCTCCTTCGGTGTGATCTCTGAAATGAAAGCGTGACTGGTTATTATCTGGACCCCGATCCCGAGGCCGGCGACGAACCTCCACAGATCGATTGCCACGGGAGAGCTCTGGAAAGCCATCACCAACGACGCGATCGAGTGACAGCACAGCGAGTAGATGAAGGTCCACTTTCTACCGTAACGGTCAGAGACCCCGCTGAACAGCAATGTTCCGATGAACATGCCTGCAAAGCCGGAGGCGATGAAACTCGCAAAGCCGGTCCAATCGACCAAACCCTTCGTAGTGGCAGTGAAAATGCCCGCCTTGATGAAACCAAGCGAGACGTAACCCGTCATAAAGAGATCATAGAATTCGAACCAGCCACCGAGGGAGATGAGCAGGACCAGGCCGCGGAGGTAACCGGAGGGCGGGAGACGGTCGAGACGCGCGGAAACTGTGATTGGGTTTGTCGGAGGTGTTGGATTTTTCAGAGTCGCCACTCTGCGTTTCCTCCGATGGTTACACCTGCTTTAAAGAAAACGGATTGCCGGATCTGCGTGGCACACAAGTCATCACCTTAAGAGGGTGGTTGATCCTTCATACGTGCAGCCACTCGAGATTGGCTTCCGCTTCAATGTTTTCGAGGCGGTCGAACAGGCGCTCCATCTGTTTCGCCGGATATTTCTGTGTCAGCAGCAGAAACTTCTGTCGCATGTCGCGGGCCGTCAACGGACGGACAGGCGTTCCCAGGAACTCAGTGACGCGCTGCGTAAGAACGCGCCCGTCGTTCAGCGTGACCGCGACCGTGCTCGAAATGTCATCGTCATCCTGACCTGGCACGGCTGCGATTTTGACTCGCGAAGCCATTGCGAGGATTGCGGGATCGCGCGGTGCTGCCTCATCAAAAGAGTAAGGATCGATTGGGTTTCGATACAGTGCGAGCGCGACGCAAAATGGAACGCTGAACTGCGCGATCATAATGTCGGGCGGCGCCGGGATATTGTTGGTCGTCGCCATCCGCCGACTGCCCATGATTTGAATGGAGGCGACATCACTGCCCGAAAACCCATATTGGCCACGGAGGTCAAGGGTGGCCTCCACGGCTGTGTGGGCGGTAATGTGGCAAGCGAAACGTTTCATCAGAATCGTCTGGGTCAGGTAGGTCTCGCCGAGCGCACGCGTCAATTCCGAGGGGTCGCTCTGGTTACAGAACGCCTGGAGGAATCCCGCCCCGCCTTCGAGCACCGTGCTGGGACCGGTGAAACCGTCGGCGGCGAGACTCGCGGCCAGGACCCCGCCCTCGGCAGCGCGTCCCAAATGCAGGCGCTTTACCATGGCGCCGTTTCCACTATGGGCGAATTCCAAAAGGCCGCCAGACGTTGAACCGGCGATTCCCAACGCGTTCGTCATCTTCCGCGCATCGAATTGCATCAGCTTTCCGCTCGCGATCGCCGCGCCGAATGGCCCCAAGGTGCCCGGCGCGTGAAAGCCACGCGCTTCGTTTGTGCGTTTGGTCGCGCGTCCGATGCGGATCATCACTTCGGCCCCGGCGACGAAGGCCGTGAGGAGCTCGCGTCCAGTCGAGCCGCGTTCCTGAGCAACGGCCAGTCCAGACGAGACTAACGCCGCGCCGGGATGCGCGCCCGAATCAGGCGAGGTCAAGTTGTCTTGCTCGAATGCATGGGTCATAGCGCCATGCGCCAGCGCGGCGGCTGGCGCATACACTCTTGCTCCGGTGCCGAGAATGGCGCATTTGCCGCCCGGGCCCATTCGACGGGCCTGGGCGATGATCATCTGACTCCAGGGAAATTGCGCGCCAAAGAGGATCGTCGCCACTGTGTCGGCAATGCAATCCTTGGCGCGTTGCAAGACCTCCGCCGGAATCTCCTCATAGCGAAGCCGGGTCGCGTATTCCGCGAGGCGCATCGTTTGGCCTGTGTCACCCGGCGCCGCTGCGACTTCTGCCGGGATCGTAACCGCCGACCCGGCAGCTCCGTACAACTGGGGCGCGAAGCCCGCAGCGCTGGCTGCCACGGTCATCGCGCGCAAGAATCTTCGACGCTCGACACGCTCAGCTTTGATTTTAGTCATCCAATGTCCTTCGCTTTCCGCCAAATTCCGGGCAATTCAACCGCAAAATCAGTGTTAAGCTACTCGTTACCACACGAAATGAGGATTTCTGCCTAGAAGCTTTTTCAAAACCCTCCGTAAGACAATCCTGATGCAGGCGATATGAAAAAACCGCGATAGATCGCCAGCAAGCTCTCGTAGCGTACCACCAGTTGTCGGAAGTTGCCCAGCCAGGCGGCGGGGTGCGAACCGGAGGGGGAGGCCGTGGCAAGCCGTTCTCTGGACTCGCGTTAGGGCAGACGGGATCCTGTCCCGAGCCACTGGGCCCCGCCGAAGAGAAAATAGGGTGATAGAACGCACCGAGAGGTGTATAGTCGGGGCCCGTTGAGAGCTAAAAGAGAAATTCCAGTTTATGCACTGCCAATCGAAATTTCCACAGGCAAGCGTCATAGCAGGCTCGGCTCACGCGTGCCAAATTCCGATGTGACTTTCCACCTCTTGTGCTTCTGTTGCCCATCTGTAACTTTCTGCAGGGAAGCCAATGCAAAGATACGGCGCCGCGCACTCAGGACAACGAACAAAATCTGACTAGCCGCCGGTCCCAATGGAACTCAGAAATCGGGTTCGCTATCGACTCGCAGCCAACGCGGTGTTCACTTGGGAAAGCGCACAGACTAGTCGCTTGCTAGGAAGTGGAATAACTCGCGACATCAGCTTGGCCGGCGCTTTCATTCTCACTTTAACCTGTCGACCAGTGGGAACGGCAGTTCAACTTGAAATCTTCCTTCCTCCCTTGCTGCGAGGCGCGCGAAGTGTGCGGATTAAGACAGAAGCGACAGTGATTCGCGTTGAGCATTCCGGAGGGAGCGAGGGGTTCGCGGTCGTCGGCCAAGGTTTCTCCCTGCTTTCGGGGGCCACGGAAGAAACCTGATCCGGGCGTTTAGCTCGGATGCAAATCACGGAGCAATTACAGGTCAGCAGCAACAGCGCGCTCGCTAAGCCTTCTGGACGGGAGGTTGTTCCCGCCTCTTCAAGACGTACAGAACCAATTCGACTCGACTGGAAATACCGAGCTTGTTGTAGATGCGGAACAGGTAGTTGCTCACCGTGTGTTCGGAGATGCCGAGCCTCCCAGCGATTCCCTTGTTGGGCAAGCCCTCCGCCACAAGATTGGCGACCTGGGTTTCGCGTATGCCGAGCAAGTTCACTCCGGGTGAAGTGGCCGTGCGGATCGGCGCCGCACTCCTCAGAGTGTTCAGCAGCAACTGCAACTGCGCGCTATTGGCCCACACCTGGCCCTTGTGTACGGCGCTGATACATCTCCACAGCATCTCCAGTTTTTTTTCCAGTCGACAGAAGACGCCTCTCGCGCCTGCGCGAAACGCGTTGACGATCAATTCGTCTTGCCAAGTGTCAAAGAGCATCACGACCGGCGTTCTCTCGTGAGTGGCGTGGAGCTCAGGAAGAACCTCCAGCCCAGCCATGCGCCCATCTTCCAGGTCCGCGTTGATCAAGGCAACGTCCACGGTGCCTCGCGAGAAACAGTGAACAACGTCCTTCCTCGACACGGCAGAAGCCACGACGTCTAATGGCTGACGGGAACGCTTCACGGCAGTGCTCAGCAACTCGCATTCCATTGGAGAACCGAGCGCGATTAGCACGCGGATAGGTCCTCCGCCAACTTTCGCCGGAATTTCCGGGAGCGTCCTCTGGGATGGAGACACCGTTCTGAGACTCCCAAATAAATCTAAAAGTACTTCACCACATTCTTGATGGGGGTAGAGATTCGTTCCTTCTAACATCCCCAAGCGAATCTGACACGCGGGGTAGCGCACGTCAACACTTACGTAAACATCAGAGCAGTACTTTTCCACAGGCAGACGGTCGCATTTTGCAATTTGCCGAGCAAGAGTAGGCACAAATTCTCCACGAGAATCGCTCTGGCTAAACCGCTTCATGCACTCTGTCTAGGACATTTCTCTCTATAGCATTCCTCCTGTTCTACGCAATCTCCCTTGAGGGAAATATTCACAGCCGATCAAAATAATTTCCACAGGGAGAGTCGAATCTCCCTACGCTTTGGGACTTTTTGAAGAGGATATTTCGCATCTTGCCGTTGATGGCGTCCAGGAATAGTGTGAACGAGTTTGTCGAAGCCGATCCAGGATGGTTCAGCAGCGTGGAATGAATCTTGCGGTGACTGCTTGGAACGGAGAGAACAAACCCGCTACGGTCTGCGCGCCGTTGTGGATTTCGAGTGGAGGGATGCAGAGGGTGTCCCGCGTCGAGGACAGGGTTTCACCCGGGACATCAGCATAAAAGGGATGTTCATCTGTTCCGATTCTCAGCCTCCAGCGAAGGCCGACGTTCACCTTGAACTTTCCTTCCGCTCTGTCGCCGGGGCATTCACGGATCTCCGGATGAGCGCTGAGGCGCTGGTCATCCGCTTGGAGTCGGCTACGCGCCCTGGGATCCCCCGTGGATTCGCAATTCTCAACAGGACATGCAAATTACACAACGGAGCTCCCATTGAAGGTTGAGAAGGATTGAGGAATGGAAACGAACGGAAGCGTCAGAGCAATTCTGGCCCGGGGACCGAGAGCTTGCACAGAGATCGCCTGCGGGCCAGAGCAAGATGTGAACTTTATATGAAGAGTGCACCAGCAAAGTTTTTTATCTATTTCTCTGGTGGCTGTTGGTGTCTTCCAGGGGCCGAGCAATGAGTTGCACTGCGACCTCACAGCATGCGGCTGTCGCACCGGATGTCGAACTACCTCCCGACGAAGTTGTCTTCGGGAATTCACCCGCCATGCGTGTGATCCGAATGAAGGCGGAGAGGGCAGCCAACACCAACGTCCCCGTCCTGCTCCAAGGGGAGAGCGGTACAGGAAAGGAGGTCATTGCCAGATTTATTCACTACAGTTCTCGCTGGAACACCGGCCCGTTTGTCAAAGTGAACTGCCCGGCGATTCCCGGCACCCTCCTCGAGAGTGAACTCTTTGGCTACGAGAAGGGCGCTTTCACGGGAGCCTACGGTACAAAACCGGGACGTGTAGAGCTCGCGCACCGGGGCACGCTATTCTTGGACGAAATTGCTGAGCTCGACCCTGCGATCCAAGCCAAACTGCTGCAACTGCTTCAGGACGGGCAGTTTTGGCGAATAGGCGCCCAAGGCGGAAAGCACGTCGAGGTGCGTGTCGTGTGTGCTACGAACCGCCATCTCCCGCGGGAGATCAAGTCTGGCACATTTCGACCGGACCTCTTCTATCGGATCAACGTTGTGGGCATCCATTTGCCTCTCTTGCGGTAGCGAGAGACGGACATACCTACCTTGGTCGAGTATTTTCTCGAGCGGTTCAGCAAACAATACAAGCTCCAGATCCGCCCTCCGTCAACTGAGATTTTCGGCCTTCTCCGACAACATCCCTGGCCAGGGAACATCCGGGAACTGGAGAACCTGATGAGAAATTACGTCATCATGGGTTCCGAGCAAGCAATCCGCAGTGAGTTGCTGAACGGTAGGGAAGAGGCTGGTAGCGGCGATTTTTCTCCCAACGGGACGGCCTGCCTAAAAACACTCACTCGTGAAGTGGTCATCGATTTTGAGCGCAGAGTCATCTCGAAGGCTCTGGAGGCGCACCTCTGGAATCGGAAACAAACTGCGCGTGCCCTAAAAATTAGCTATCGCTCACTCTTGTACAAGATCAGTCAGACTGGCATATCCCGTAAGAGAACCGCACCCACGGAGTGGCGGGAGAGAGCGGCGTCAGACGATTAATTCGGGCAGAGCGGTTTCGGGTGCAAGGTAAGAATCAAAGCCATGAACGCTCGACTCAGCGGAGTTGAACGAATAAGACAACCAGTATCGACGCCAAGCCAGACCCATCGGCGACGTGGCCTGTGTATCCTGCCTCTATGTATTGAGCTGATGGCGTCCTTCTTGTTGGCGACGGACCCCGCCCTTGTGAATGCGTATCAATTGCAGGGTGTCACTCACAGACCAGAGAGCCACACGGATGTGGCGAACGGGGGTTTGGGCAACGGACAAAACCGACCTCGAGCCAGAATTCAGAGGGTAGAGTTCAGTCGGCGCGAACAGCTAATTGAGGTGCGCGTGACGGGGGACGGGCTCCTGTCGTACAGGGCCTTTCCGCTGAGTGATCCGGATCGTCTCGTTCTGGATTTCTCGGGCGCGGTCGTCCAGACGGAACCAAGGCAGGTCGCCAGTGATCTAGAGCCAGTAGTTGGGGTTCGTCTCGGTCAATTCAGCCCGGACGTGGCCCGTGTTGTGATTGACCTCAAGAAGAAGTTGCCGTACACGCTAAGCCAAGCCTCGAATTCCGTTACAGTCGCTTTTGATCCCGCCGCTGAAACAAGCCTTGGCGGTGCTTCTGATGCCAGAGTTGCCTTCATCCCGGAGACCGTACTCGCCAAATTATCACCCCCGTCTCTCGCGCCGGGCGACCTCAAAGAGTCCTCTCCCGAACGGCTGACGCAGGCGCAAGCTTTGGGCAACGGCTCGGCGGACAACCAGGCTAAGCCTTCGTCTCCATCTTTCGCAGAGGCGCGTCCAGCCGAGGGGCAGGGAGGCAAGCCGACACCCCCAACACCGGCATCAGAGATCGCGTCCGTATTGGGCAAGGGTGAGACAGAATCATCCGCGATGCAGCTGTTGCCTGAGGGTGCGCTACCCGTATCTTCTGAGAAAAAGTTAACAAGTCCAGGTAATGCTCAAAGTAGTGGCGCCGTAGAGCTGGGGGCAGGATCGGCGTCCCCGTTACCGGTAGCAGACAGAGACGACCCTGCCCCAGAAACACACTCCTCGCTTCCTGGACCTCAGCCGGAAGCGGAGAGCAAGGCGAATCCCCTCGTTTTCGGGTCCCCCCCAAACCAAGACTACGTGATTGGCATCGACGATGTTTTGGCGATCACTGTTTGGAAAGAATCAGACATTTCAAGAGTCGTCTTTGTGCGGCCGGATGGAAAGATTTCGCTCCCTCTGATTGGTGAGGTGAAAGCGGATGGGCTCACTCCGGGGGCCCTTCAGACTCTTGTCGCCACAGAGCTGCGTTCGTTCTTGTATGAACCGGAAGTGACGGTCGCGGTCCAGGAGATGAGAAGTCAAAGGTTCAACATGGTTGGAGAATTAAATCGGCCGGGTACTTATCAGGTCTCGAAACCGATGACGGTGTTGGACGCGATTGCCCTGGCCGGTGGACTGCGCGATTTCGCCAAGGCAACAAAGATTTACGTTCTCCGTCTTAGGCCAGATGGCTCTCGGAATCGTTTGCCGTTTAACTATAAGCGCGCCATCAAGGGCGACAAGGAGCAAGGCAGTCTCGAGGTAAAAGCGCGCGACACCATCGTCGTGCCCTGAAGGAGCCCTATGCGAAGAATTTTCCAGGTTGCCGCGTTTCTATTCGTTGTGGCCCTACGCGTCGCGGCCCAGTCTACTGCTCCCGATGTCGGCATTGGTCAAATGGTCCCGCCGACTCTTCCCAGTGAGCACAGTAAGGCCAATATGTTCACGGCGAGTTTGGCAGTGACGAACCTTTACGACGACAATTTCCTGTCGACGCAGGAAAACAAACTGGGGAATCTCAACTGGTTTGTCCAACCTCAGATCGCCGTGGCAGGGACCCGTCCCCATGTCGACTGGGCGCTCAATTATAGCCCCACAGTCCTAATCGATCGCCGCTTCAGCGTGAATGACCTACTCGCTCACAATTTCGGGTTGGACGTCAAATACCGTCCCACCCGTCACGTGACCGTGGGGATTTACGGGAGCCTCCGTGTGGAAACTAATCTCCTAGATCGAGTGACTCAACACCCGTCGACGTCCGAGTTTGGCGTCTTGGACCGGCCCAACGAATTGGTACTCCCTCCCGTCGATCGACGCACGTACGAACAAGCAGGAGTCGACGTCAACTACTTGGTGGGGCGATTTACGATAATCGGAATGGGTGGGAATTTTGCTCAGTCTCGCTTTAGAAATCTGCCGAATCAAGCCCCGATCATAGGAAGCTTAGTCGACTCGCAGATCGAGGGTGGGCGACTATTCTATTCCCACCGCATCACACGACGTCAATCGGTGGGAGCCATGTATCAACTTCAATCTCTTCTGTTTCAGGGAGGCGAGGCCAGGGCGATCACCCACAGTATCCTATACATGCATTCCATCGCGTTTACCCCTAGAACGTCGCTCTCGTTTTTCGTGGGGCCGGAATTCTCTCGCATTCGAAACCAGATTCTGGTGAACCTCGATCTATTTCCACTGGTCGCTCAATTCACGATCAATACGCTATCAACGCCGACGTCGCTGGGCGGGGGAGCAACGTATCAGTGGGGAGGGGATCGGACGGTCTTGCTGGGTACCGTGGTCAACCGCGTCAGCGACGGCGGAGGTTTGTTTGGAGCGTCGAGGTTACAGGCTGCGACGGGAGAGGTTCGACGCCAGCTCGCGCCCAGGTGGAAGGCGGGCCTCAGCCTCTCTTATGGAAGGACGAGTGCTCTCGGCGTTAGTCCCGCTAGCCCATCGGTTCCATCATCCACTATGCTCTCGGGCACCAGTACCCTCTCCTGGTCCCTGGCGGAGCACATTGCCGTGGAGTTCCGCTATGCAAGGCTCCGCCAAGTTGGTTACGGCACTATCCCCTTGGTTAACCCGGGGGACCATAATCTCTTTTATATGTCCCTGACCTATCAATTCGCTCGCCCACTGGGGCGTTAACCATGATGGACGATCGAGAAGAGAGTTCGACATCGAATTGGCGAGACTATTGGGCGGTTGTTCGCCGTCGCCGCTGGTGGCTCCTGCTTGGCTTCTTCGGGGCGTGGACTGCAGTGTCACTGCTGGGATGGTTTTTGCCGGCCGACTACCGCTCCGAAACGGTGATCCTCGTCGAGCAGCAGAAAGTACCTGAACAGTACGTCATCCCCAACGTCTCCATCGACTTACAAGAGCGTCTCCACAGTATGACTCAGCAGATCCTGAGCCGAACACGGCTCCAGCGCATTATCGATTCCTTTCACCTCTATGCAAGCGAACGCAATCGCTTGAGTCCCGACGAATTGGTGGACCGGCTGCGGCAGGACGTCAAGATCGACTTGGTCAAGGCGCCAGGTTCGCGGGATGAATTGACTGCCTTTAAGATCTACTACGTCTCGCGTGATCCCAATCTTGCCCAGCAGGTAACCAGCCAGCTCACTTCGCTCTTCATCGAAGAAAATCTGCGGGCGCGGCAGCAACAGTCGGAGAGCACCACCGGGTTTCTGGAAAACCAATTAGAAGAGGCTGGAAAAGACTTGGCGGCGCAGGAACAACGGGTTCGTGAGTTCAAGACCCGATACTTAGGAGAGTTGCCGGGGCAACTGCAGAGCAATGTTCAAATTTTGTCGGGTCTGCAGGGCCGCTTGCAAGGCGCGATCGATGCCCGCGACCGTGTCAAACAGCAGCAAATCTACTATGAATCGCTCTTGGGCCAATACCGTTCCTTGCAAGCAGAATTGCGACGCGGGAAATCCGCCGACCTTCGGTCGCCCGAAGCTCTCGATGCGGAGCTGGAGCGCCTGAAGAGCCAGATGGCCGATCTCACGGCGCGGTACACAGCCCGTCATCCGGATGTGAAGCACTTGAAAGAGGAGATCGCTGCGACCGAGTCCGTGAAGAGTCGTATCGAGACGGAAATCAAGGCCGCCAGGAGCAAGCCCGACCAGGTAGGGTCGGACACTGCGGATGCACACGATCCTGGCGATCCAGCGGAGCTACGCGTATTGTCACCCGTCCTAGAGATTGAGAGCCAATTAAAGGCCAGTCAACTGGAGATGCAAAACCGCCAACGCGAAATCGAAAATCTAGAGAGCACTATCTCGGCTTACGAAAACAGGCTGAACTCGACACCGCTCCGCGAACAACAGCTTGCGGATGTGACCCGCGACTACGATCAGTCCAAAGTTAACTACGAATCTCTTCTAGCGAAAAAAAACCAATCCGAGCTGGCTACCAACCTGGAGAAACGGCAGCAGGGTGAGCAATTTCGGATTCTGGATCCACCAAGTCTGCCAACCAAGCCGTACTGGCCGGATCGTTTCAACTTCGATTTATTTGGCCTGGTCGCCGGACTCATCGTGGGATCCGCAGCGGTTGTGGGCGCAGAAGCCGTGGATGATCGGGTTCACAGCGAAAAAGACCTTCGAAGTTTAATTGCTGCCCCCGTTGTGGTTGATATCCCCAGTTTGAAGACAAGATCTGAGACCCGCCGGCAGCAATGGGGGAGCCGGCTCCAGTGGGTCGGAGGGGCGATGATTCTGGGCGTGATTGTCGCTGGGAGTGTTTTTACCTTTTACCGCGGGTGAACAATGTCGGGACAACGCCAGTCGCGGGTTTTTGGCATGGGCGCGGTGAGTCCTCTGCGGAACCCTTCGCTGCTTAACGGCGCGGATTGTTTCAGGGGATCCAAACCGCAATGCACGAGGGTTTTCACGCCGGCCTTTTTTCCTGGTCCTCTTGACCCCGGAAGAGAGAGCAACGTTACCGCATGCATTGGGCCGAGTCCTGGTGAGTTTGATCCATGATGAATCGTGGGTTGAAAACATTACTGTCCTCCGAAGCTTTGCATCGTGAGGAACAGCAAGAAGAAGAAAAAGCTGAATCACGCTTGGAGCTGCCCGAAAAACTCCAATCCGAGCGATTTCGTCTAGACCAGGCAAATCTACTTCGGCCTCCAATCAATTCGCAGGCCCGTTTGGTCTCGCTGACCGAATGCGGCAGTCTGGGGGCCGAAAAGTTCATGCTCCTGGCTGCGCGCCTGCAACAACTGCGGGATCAACGCCAGTTGAAGAAAGTGGTCTTAACGAGCAGCGTGAGTCACGAAGGAAAGAGCCTATTGGCTGCAACCTTGCGTTAAGTTTGGCAGGTAGCAAACAGCAGCGGGTCCTGCTGCTTGAAGGTGATCTTCGTCATCCAGCGCTGTCGCAGGTGTTTGGTTGCGTCCAGCCGAAGGGGCTCACGGAGGCGTTTTATGGGAAGGGATCCGCGACACGGCTCCTCTACCGCATGGATAGCCCTCCCTTATACCTTCTGTTCGCGGGCGCGCTCCGCGACCGCCCTTTGGAGCTTCTACAATCTCCTCAACTGATTCAGCTGCTAGCCCAGTTGGAACAGTCTTTCGACTGGATTGTGATCGATGCGCCGCCAGTTCTGCCGCTGGCCGACGCCGATTTGTGGACTCGGCTGTCGGATGGCGTGTTGCTCGTGGTCCGCGAGAACTGGACCCCGAGGAAAATTCTGCAAAAGGCCCTGGACAATCTGGATAAGCGCGCATTGCTTGGTCTCGTTCTGAACGAAGCCTCAGGCCTAGATGGGAGTTACTGCAAGGAGTATCAGGGCCGGATGGCTCGGAAGAATTGCTGAATGAAAGGCATCGCACAAGTGGCTGCTTCATGATTCGCATACTCAACGCGTACTTTCCTTCCCGCACAGTATTGCTAGGTGCGTCAGAAGCATGTGTGGTGGTGCTGGCCTTCGTCCTATCCACCGTCCTCTGGACCGGAGTGTTCGATGCTGACGTGACCTTGGTTTATGAGCAAGGTTTTTTGAAGATTATCCTGGTGAGCGCGATCTTCATCCTGTGCATGTACTATTTCGATTTGTACGACACCCCCGTGCTCGGCAGCCGCCGCGAGGTCTTGACCCGTTTCATTCAAGTACTGGGCACGGTCTCTGTGATTTACGCTGTATTGTGCTACACCTATCCACCGCTTCGGCTCAGCCGGGGTGTATTTCTGGTTGGCGTCCTCCTGGGCGGGCTTCTCGTCATCAGTGCTCGCCAATTCTTCCTGTCTCTCAACGGTTGGGGTCGTTTCGCGGAGCGCGTCCTGCTGCTTGGCGATGGGCCCTTAGCCGAGAGCTTGGCCTCTTTGTTTAGAAGCCGATCGGAGCTCGGAATCGCGGTTGTTGGGCAGATCAGTCCAGACCGTGCTAGGACGGACCATTTTGATGCATCGTTCGGATCGAGCTTGCGAGAACAGCTTTTCGGATTGGTTCAGTCCCAAAGAATCGCACGCGTCATCGTCTCCATGGGTGATCGCCGAGGCAAGCTTCCTGTCGAGTTGCTGCTGGATCTCAAGACGTGCGGCGTGGAAATCCAGGACGGCGCGGAGCTCTACGAGAAGGTTACCGGCAAAGTATCCCTCGATTCGCTCCGGCTCAGCTGCCTCTTGTTCTCTCCGAGATCTTACGATTTACGGCCACTGTTGCTGTACAAGCGTGTGTTTTCCATCCTTTTCTCGGCCATCGGGCTGCTGCTTTTCTCGCCGTTGATGCTGCTGATCGCCCTGGCGATCCGTCTTGATTCTTGCGGGGGCGTCATCTTTCGGCAGAGACGCGTAGGCAAAGGCGGCGTTGTTTTTACTTTATATAAGTTCCGCTCCATGTCGGATGGCGCCGACTGCAAGCACGGCCTTACCCCAGCGAGGGAAAGAGATGAACGCGTTACGCGCGTCGGGCGTTGGTTGCGCCGCACCCATTTGGACGAGCTACCACAGCTCTACAACATCCTGCGCGGTGACATGTACTTTGTCGGACCTCGGCCTTTTGTTCCCGAACAAGAGGAAGTACTCACGGAACAAATCCCGTTATACCGCCAGCGCTGGACTGTCAAGCCGGGAGCGACTGGATGGGCCCAGATCCACCGCGGCTACTGCGCCACCGTGGAAGATAACGTTGAGAAGCTGGCATACGACCTCTTCTACATCAAGAACATTTCGATCGGGCTCGATATTCTGATCCTGTTTCAGACGCTCAAGATCCTGATCCTGGGCAGGGGGGGACGTTGAGCGCCACCGAAAGAATCCGGGGCGAGATCTGGGCGCCATTCCCAGTGCCAGCTGCTGAGGAACGGATGAGCTGAGCGCGGAGCGCGACAGAGAAGGAAGCGAGAACAAACTGAGGGGAGGGGCATGGCCATGAAGAGGGCTCTCATCACGGGGATCTCAGGACAGGACGGTAGCTACCTGGCCGAGTATCTGCTTGACCGCGGATACGAGATCTTTGGTTTGGTGCGGAGGGAACCACGGAGCGTGCGATGGCTGGAGCCAATTAGCGACCAAATCGAAATGGTCTATGGCGACTTGCGTGATGCGACTTCTCTTGAAGTGGCCTTTCGGAAAGCCTGGCCGGATGAGATTTACAACCTCGCCGGCCAAGTGTTCGTGCCGACCAGTTGGGAGTGCCCAGCAGAGACCTTCGACATCAATGTTGGAGGGCTAGCGCGGTTGTTGAAGATCATCGCCGAGCAGAAACCTGAAACGCGGATCTATCAGGCCTCCAGTTCTGAAATGTTCGGCAATGTCGAAGGATTTTGCAATGAGCACACGCCTATGAATCCGACCTCGCCGTACGGCGCCTCCAAGATGGCGGCTCATCGTCTCGTGCAAGTGTACCGCGGCCGAGGCCTGTTCGCGGTCGGTGGGATTCTCTTCAACCACGAGTCTCCACGCCGGGGCCCTGAGATGGTTACGCGCAAGATTACCTTGGCGGCTGGAAGATGGATGCGGAACGGCCGCACCAAACTCAAACTGGGTAATTTGCAAGCGCGCAGGGATTGGGGATTCGCCGGCGATTATGTCAAGGCGATGCACGCCATGCTGCAGAGGGCTGAGCCCAAGGATTATGTGATTGGAACGGGTGAGTCGCATAGCGTGGCCGACTTTGTGACTCACGTGTTGGCCGCGCTGGATCGCTGCGAGGGAATCCCAGGGAGTGCGAGGATCGAGGACTTCATTGAAGTCGATGCCCGGCTGTTGCGGGCGGGGGAAATTCTTGACCTCAGGGCCGATTCCAGGCTGGCTCGGATCGAACTCGGCTGGAAGCCTTCCGTAGATTTCGCGGGCCTGGTGCGCTTGATGGTTGAGGCTGACGTTGCCGCGCGGGGGAGCCACTGGCGCGCGACGCGGGCATTCGCGGCTGCCGTGCCGCCTCAACTGTAGTTTCGAATGACTGGGGAGGGAGATGACTTCCATTGCCCTGTGCATGGCGGCGGCACTGCTCTCTTTCGTCGCCGCGCGCCGCTCGTTGGTAACCGGACTCCTTACGGTTCTGGGCATTGGCTACGCCTATGGAATCACGCGTGCCAACTTGCCAGAAACGTTCTCACATTTCATTTTTGACGCCGCCGTGATCGGGCTCTATTCTGCTCAGCTTTCGCATCTACTTGGTCCCGCAAGGAATCCAGAATTTCGCCCTCTGAAGCTATGGGTGGGGGTTCTGGTCGCTTGGCCGATGCTTCTTTGTTTGATCCCGTTTCAGGACCCGCTCATCCAACTGGTCGGTTTAAGAGGAAACGTTTTCTTACTGCCCTTCTTGCTGATTGGTGCCCGGTTGGGAGGTGAGGAACTTCGCCGGTTGGCTCTGGGAATTGCAATTCTCAACGTGCTGGCTTTCTGGATGGCCGTCACGGAATTCTTCGTCGGTGTAAGCCCATTTTTTCCGGAAAATCTTGTCACTCAAGTGATCTACGCCAGCAAGGACATCGCGAACTACACCGCCTTTCGAATCCCTTCCTCGTTCACGAGTGCCCACGCTTATGCAGGAACGATGGTCATGACGGTTCCCTTGCTGCTCGGCGCCTTTGTTCAAAAGCACTACCGTTTTTGGAAGCGGTGCTGCATCTTCGTGGGCTTGTTCGTGTCGATTTTGGGAGTATTTCTTTCCGGCACGCGGAATCACTTCGTTGTGTTGATGGTCGCTGTGGTAGTCAGCGCCTTACCAGGTCACCTAAAGCCGGGAGCCCGGGTGGCCTGGCTGGCAGCGTTGTTGAGTATTGCGTTGATCGTGTCGGGCCAGGAAAGACTCCAGAGATTTGCCAATTTATCGGACACCGATTTCGTTGCGCAGCGCTTTGCGGGGAGTGTGAATCGAAGCCTGCTCGAACTCGCTGGCAAATACCCCTTGGGCAATGGCTTGGGTGGGGGCGGCACGAGCATCCCTTATTTCTTGCAGAACCTCGTTCCAGAGTCCCCGCGAATCGAGAATGAGTACGGGCGGGTATTGCTGGAGCTGGGCATCCCTGGACTCTGCCTATGGGCGGGCTTCGTCGTCTGGATCTTTACTCGCCGAGTTGCCTATCGCCAAGATCCCTGGAGCTTCGGCCGGCGGGTGGCGTGGTTCACCGCTGCCGCATATTTCGCCAGCGGTCTGATCGGGATTGGACTGCTAACTTCCATTCCCCAGACCTGCTTGCTTCTCCTGACCGCGGGTTGGCTTGTGGCTCCGCTACAGAAGGCGGCTGTCGCTCGCCTCGCTCCTGAAGCCCACGTTCAGGCAGAGAACCCACTTCCGGCTTGGCAGTGTGGTCAGTCGTATTGAGGGTATCGCTGTGCATTGCCGAAGAACAGAGCCTGCTCCCTGGGTAATCGTGGCAGGCGGGTTTCTTCAACACGGTGGGATGGACAAGGCCAACGCCGCGCTTGCCACATTCCTTCTTGAGCGCGAAACCCCTTTGCATTTGGTCGCACACCGGGTTGACACGGAGTTATCCGCTCACCCAGGTGTGCAGGTGCATCTTGTTCCCAGGCCAGCAGGATCATTTTTTCTCGGCGAACGGCTTTTGGATCGGGCTGGGCGAGCAATCGCCCGGAGGATAGTAGCCCAGTGGCCGGGCGCGCGCGTCGTCGTCAACGGCGGCAATTGCATTTGGCCCGACATCAATTGGGTGCACAGCGTCCACCACGCTTGGTCCCGCGCGGATGCAGGGGCTCCTGTTAGCTTCAGAGTCAGAAATCGAATCACCAAGAGTTGTGCACGGCAGCGCGAGAGATTGGCCATTCGCGCAGCGCGTTTGGTTTTGACCAATTCGGAGAATACCCAGCGTGACGTGATTGGATTCTTTGGGATCGAACGGCACAAGGTCCATAAGGTGTACTTGGGTACAGATCCGATGTGGAAACCAGCAACGTCAGCCGAGCGGACTGCGGCGCGGGCCTGGTTAGGCCAATCGGAGGAACGCCCGTTGGTTGTGTTCGTAGGTGCTTTGGGCCTTGATCAAAACAAGGGATTCGACACGCTTTGGCGGGCATGGCAAGCCTTGTGTTCTCGCAAGGAGTGGGATGCCGACTTGATCGTCGCCGGAGACGGCAACGGACTCCGCAGATGGAAAGTTGCGGTCAGGGAAGCCGGTCTCGAGGCACGCGTTCGCTTTTTGGGATTCACCCATCGCGTGCGTGATCTTCTGGCCGCCGCGGACCTTCTAGTGAGTCCAGTTCGGTACGAGGCTTTCGGTCTCAACGTGCAAGAGGCAATTTGTCGCGGAATCCCCGCTGTGGTCAGCGG